>Ga0181422_1000360_pt1 | contig 14783 bp, 17 predicted proteins | sample 45SPOviralmetaG_FD_130147 | JGI IMG/M metagenome (GOLD analysis project Ga0181422, IMG submission 130147) | Marine viral communities from the oligotrophic San Pedro Time Series (SPOT) site, San Pedro Channel, CA, USA - 45 SPOT_SRF_2013-07-18 | ecosystem: Environmental > Aquatic > Marine > Strait...
AAAAAAATGGTTAAAGATGCTGAGGCAAATAAGGAGGCTGATAAAAAGAAAAGAGAGTCCGTTGATGCAAGAAACCAAGCTGACAGTTTAGTTTTTTCTACAGAAAAAAGTTTAAAAGAGCATGGAGATAAAATTTCAGCTGAAGAAAAAAAAGCAATTGAGACCGGTATAGCTGATCTTAAGAAATCTTTAGAGGGAACTGATATAGAAGATATTAAAAAAAAGACCCAAAATTTAATTCAAGTTTCTATGAAATTAGGTGAGGCTGTTTACAAAAGCCAACAAAAACCTGAAGCAGGTAAAGCTGATGGGGAAAAAGCGTCTAAGCCTAATGACAAAGAAAATGTAGTTGATGCCGATTTTGAAGATGTAAAAGAAGAAGATAAAGAAAAAAGCGCCTAAGAAAATAATTAAGGAGACGTCCTGTGGCCAAAAGAGATTGTTATGATGTCTTAGGTGTTACTAAATCAGCATCTAAAGATGAAATAAAAAAAGCTTACCGAAAACAAGCTCTAAAGTACCATCCAGATAAAACTAAAGGTGATAAAGCTTCTGAAGAAAAATTCAAAGAAGCTAGCGAAGCATATCATATTCTTTCTGATGAAAAGAGAAAAGCAAATTATGATCAGTTTGGTCATGCTGCATTTGAAGGGGCTGGTGGTGGAGGTCAAGGATTTGGTGGTTTCGATACTTCATCTTTTTCAGATATTTTTGAAGATTTTTTTAGTGACTTTGGTGGTGGAGGATCAACTAGAAGATCAAACAATCGTGGAAATGATTTAAGATATGATGTTAATATTAATCTAGAGGATGCTTTTAAAGGAATTGAAAAAAATGTTAAATACACAACTTATAAATCATGCTCATCTTGTACTGGCAGTGGAGCAGCGAAAGGTTCAAAACCAATTAAATGCAACTACTGTTCTGGGAGAGGAAAAGTTAGAACTAATCAAGGATTTTTTACAGTTCAACAAACATGTCCTCAATGTAATGGATACGGTGAAACGATAGGTAAACCATGTAACACCTGCAGCGGTAATGGTAAAGTGCAAGCCAATGAGAATGTAACAGTCAAAATTCCCAAAGGTGTTGATGATGGGACAAGAATAAGAGTTTCTGGTAAAGGTGAGGCGGGATCTAAAGGTGGATCCAGTGGCGATTTATATTTATTTATTTCAATTGATAATCACGATATTTTTAAAAGGTCTGAAGAAAATCTTTACTATGAATTACCTATATCCTTTACAGATGCAGCTCTTGGAACTTCCGTAGAGGTGCCATCAATTGATGGAGGAAAGTCAAAAATTAAAATACCGGCTGGAACTCAACATGGTAAACAATTTAGATTAAAAGGAAAAGGTATGCCTATTTTAAGAAGAAACATACTTGGTGACCTTTATATTAGAATTATTACTCAAGTACCTACATCTCTTTCTAAAAAACAAAAAGAAATATTAGAGGAATTTAATAAAATTGAAAGCAGTAAGCCCGACCCAATTATTAAAAGTTTTTTTGAAAAAGCAAAAAAGTTTTGGAAAAATTCCTAATTAAATGCAAACAGATCAAATAATGTCGGCAATTTTTTTAATTGCACTACTGACTCTAATCTTACCAAGTTTTTTGTCCACTAATAGCAAGTTAAAAGAATTTATAAGAAATTTATCTATTTGGGCTATAATTACATTGGTTATTATTGTAATAATTTATTTCATAAAATAATGAAAAAAATAAATTTATCTATTACAGGCTGCATGGGTAGAATGGGCCAACAACTTATTAAGTCATCAAAAAATAATAAAAATTTTAAGTTAATTTCCTTAACAGAAAATAAAATAATTAATAAAAAAATTTCAGGCATTAAACCTGGTCTTAATAATATCGACTCATTTAAAAATACAAATGTAATTATAGATTTTACTATCCCAAATAGTACACTTGAAATCTTAAAAATTGCATCCAAACTTAAAAAAAAAGTTGTAATCGGTACAACAGGTTTTTCTAAAAGAGATGAAAATTTAATTAAAAGATTTTCAAAAAAAATTCCAATCTTAAAAGCTGGCAATATGAGTCTTGGGGTCAACCTTTTAATGTATTTAACAGAAATTGCGTCGAAATCTCTAGGAAATACTTTTCTTAGCAAGGTGTATGAGGTTCATCACAAACATAAAGTAGATTATCCATCTGGAACTGCGCTAATGCTAGGCAAAGGAATAGCAGATGGAAAAAACAAAAATCTTTTTAATCTAATCGGGAAAAAATATTTAAATAAAAAAACTTTTCCCTATTCAAAAAAAATTAATTTTAATTCTATTCGAAAAGGAGAGGTTATTGGAGAGCATGAAGTAAGATTTTCGAGTGGTAAGGAAATTGTTAAACTTAATCACGAGTCTTTTGACAGAGCTCTCTATTCAGAAGGTGCTTTAACAGCTGCTATGTGGCTTATGTCCAAAAAACCAGGCCTTTATTCGATGCGTGATCTTTTAAATTTTAAGTGAATAATAAAGAAAAATCTAAAATCATTTTAAGGGAATTAAACAAAATATATCCCAAAGTACCTATTCCTTTAAATTACAAAAATAATTTTACTCTATTAATTTCTGTTTTACTTTCTGCTCAATGTACTGATGTAAATGTTAATAACGTCACTAAAAGTATTTATCCCAAATACAATCATCCAAAACATTTTTTAAAAATAGGAAGAAAAAAAATTGAAAGATTAATAAACAAAATAGGTATATTTAGAATGAAAGCTAAAAGTATTTACTATCTTTCAAAAACACTTGTTGAAAAATATAAAAGCAAAGTTCCAAAGACATATGAAGAGCTTGAAAGCCTTCCTGGTGTAGGCCATAAAACTGCAAGTGTAGTTATGTCTCAAGCCTTTGGCTATCCAGCTTTTCCGGTAGATACTCACATTCATAGATTGGCGCAAAGATGGGGATTAACAAATGGGGAAAATGTTATTCAGACAGAAAAAGATCTAAAGAAAATATTTCCAAAAAAGCACTGGAATAAACTACATCTTCAAATTATTTGGTATGGAAGAGAATATTGTAAGGCTAGAGAGTGTTACGGAATTGCTTGTAAAATTTGTAAAAGCTGTTATCCAAATAGAAAAAAGCCATTCACAACTAAGAAAGCATAATTAATGAATATTCTAGGTATAGGTAACGCAATAGTTGATGTTATTTGTAAGGTTGATGACGATTTTCTTTCTAAAAATAACTTAGCAAAAAGCAACATGAAATTAATAGATGAGCCAGAGTTTAAAAACTTATTAAGTAATCTTAAAATTGAAGAAACTGTTTCAGGTGGATCTGTGGCCAATTCAATTGTTGGTTTATCACAACTAGGTAACAATGTAGGTTTTATCGGAAAAGTGAATGATGATGAGCTTGGTCAAAAATATGAACAAGGCTTAAAAAAAGAAAATGTCGAATATTTTTATACTAAAAAAGAAGAAGATCTTCCTACTGGAACGTGCCTAATACTTATTACCCCAGACTCAGAGAGAACAATGTGTACTTTTCTTGGAACGGCTGGAAAAATAAATAAAACTGATATTGACCCTGAAGCTATCAAAAACAGTGAAATAACTTTTCTTGAAGGATATTTGTGGGATGAAGGAGAGCCAAAAGAAGCATTTCATCAAGCTATTAATTTTTCAAATAAAACGGCTATGTCTTTATCAGATAAATTTTGCGTTGATCGTCATAAAAAAAATTTTTTAGATTTAGTTCAAAATAAATTAGATATTACTTTTGCAAATGAGCAAGAAATATTTGAATTAATTGGTACCAAATCTTTTAATGATGTTATTTCTTTTGGTAAAAAATTAAACAAAACTCTAGTTATAACTAGATCCGACAAAGGTAGTATCGTGATTGATAAAGGGGAAGTGACTGAGTGCAAAAGCAAGACAGATTTAAAAATTGTGGATCTAACTGGTGCTGGTGATTTATTTGCTGCCGGATTTCTACATGGCTATATAAATAATTTATCAATTAAAGAAAGTCTAAACAAGGGTACTGAAATGGCTTCAAAAATAATTCAGCAAATAGGAGCGAGAATAAGTTAATTTTTTTTTCTTTTAAAACTTCCCTTGCCTTTTTTTGGTTTAACTATACGTTTTCGATACTTTACTGAAAATAAATCTTTAGCAATTTTATTTCTTTTTTTCAGAAGAAGTATCCTTCTTTGTTGTTTTGAATGAAATTTTCATCAAAAAAAGTATCATTAATTTTTTTTCTAAGCCTATAAATATGCGTTTCTACAGTATGAGTGTCTGCATCTGATGAATAGTTCCATACTGAAGATAGTATAAAATTTTTAGATATTGGTTTTTTGTGATGTAATAATAATTCTAATAGTTGTATCTCTTTTTCTGTAATAATTAAAGTTTTGTCATCACGAACTAGTTTTTTTTCATTCTTGTCGAGTTGGTAAATATTTTTAATTGTTATTGAAGAGTTTTTACTAAATGTTTTCTTCGCAACACATTTCTCTACTATATGGTTTATTTCGTTTATTGTCGTCGGAATTTTTAATAAAGCATCATAGTTATTTTGTATGTCTACCTTGTTTGTTGCTAATATCTTAATCGCATCCGATTTATTTATAATATCTTTATTAGTTGGACTGACAAATTCTTCATGGATAAATAAAATATCACATTTATCTTTAGAGCTTTTATCTAATTTGCTAATTCCTTCAAATAAGTTAAACTTTAAATAAGATTTGAGTTCAATTAGAGTCGAGGTAAAATTTGAAGAACCTAATACAAGAACTTTTAATAAATGCATATCTTAATAAAAAATAAAAACCTTCTTTATAATAACTATAGAGTAAAATGTTCGATAGGTAAAAGAGGAATTGGAAAAAAAAAGAAAGAAGGAGACTTAATAACGCCAGTAGGTAATTATAGAGTAAAATTTATAATGTTCAGAAAAGATAGAATTAACAACATTCAAACACAAATAAAAAAATTTCCTATAAATAGAGAAATGGGTTGGTGTAATGACCCCGAAACAAAAAAATACAATAAACTAATACATTATCCTTTTAAGTTTAATTCTGAAAAACTTTATCGAAAAGACAACATTTATGATCTGATATTGGTTTTAAATTATAATATGAAACCAATAAAAAAGAATAAAGGTAGTGCGATTTTCATACATGTTGCTAAAAAAAAATATCAAAGCACATTAGGATGCATCGGCGTAAAAAAAATTGAATTATTAAAGATAATAAAATCTTTAAAAAAAAATACTCTTGTAAAAATTGTTTAACCTCTATTACCAAAAATAGAAGAACCAATTCTTACGAAAGTAGCTCCATAATTTATCGCATCAATATAGTCAGCAGACATTCCTAAGCTTAATTCTTTAAATGCTAAAGAAGAATTTAATTCCTCTAAGGACTTAAAATATTTTTTAGCGTTGTTATCATTAGGCGGAATACACATAAGACCTAAAATATTTAATTTGATTTCTTTTGTGCAGTAAGAATAAAAGCTATCGAGCTCATTTATAGATACACCTGATTTTTGAAGCTCACCGCCTATATTTACCTGTATGAAATATTTAAGTTTCTTATTAAAATTAATCTGTGATTTATATAAATTGTCAGCGAGTTTTTGATTATCTAAAGAATGTATATAATCAAATATCATAACTGCATCTTTAGCTTTGTTGCTTTGAAGCTTTCCAACCATGTGTAAATTTAAATTTTGTTTTTTTTTTTTAATTTCATTCCACTTATGTTTGGCTTCTTGCACTTTATTTTCTCCAAAATGGTTATGACCATAATCAATTAACGGCTTGATATGGCTTAACTGAAAAGTCTTGCTTACCGCTACAACATTGACGGACTTTAATGGTTTTAATTGATCAATATTGAATTTTATTTTATTAAACTTTTCTACTATTATATTCATATGATTGTCTTTAAAAAAAAATTTTTTTTTATAATAGAAAATACCAAAGATATTGATTTAAAAAAATTAAAAAACTCCAGTAAATTCAATATAATCTATCGATTTAATAAGCTAAAACAAAATATAAATGAATTATTAAATTTTAGAGAAAAATGTAGGTCCAAAAAAATAGAGTTTTACGTTTCAAATAGTTTGATTCTTGCAAAAAATCTAAAAGCTGACGGATTATATATTTCCGCCCACAATAAAAATTTTAGACTGTCTTTTTTTAAGCAGTTCAATTTCAAAATTATTGGATCAGCTCATAATATAAAAGAGATAAATATTAAAAAAAAACAAGGATGTTCTAATATTTTTTTTTCTCGTTTATTTGAGACAAATTATAACGAGAAAAAAGGTTTTTTAGGTGTAGTTAAATTTAATTTATTTAAAAGTAAGATTTCAGAGAATTTGGTGCCCCTTGGAGGAATAAATAGAAAAACTTTCAATAAATTAAAAATAGTTGATTGTGATAGTTTCGCTTTATCATCTGAAATTAAAAAAAATAATAATTTAAATAAATTTTTATACTGACAAAAAAAAAGGGGCGTAAACGCCCCTTTTTAATCTAATTAAAGAAACAATTAGAATGCAAATGACATTGCAATAATTGTATCTGTAGCATCTACACCATTAGCGTAACCGATGTTTTCGTAATCAGTTCTAGCTACTGATAATGTAGCACCACCAATTGAGTAAGCTACTTGTATAGAATCCATTTCTATATCGTAAGCTGTCGTTGATGATGTTTGGTAATTTACTTCTCCAGTTTCTGAAGTGTATGAAACTGATAAGTCATCATTTACTGCGTAACCTACTGAAATACCTGTGTTTTCGTAGTATTCTGCAGTTGTTCCACCAGCAGTAATACCGTCTACTTCTGGAGCTTTAAATGATTTACCATAACCTACTGTGATATTTCCGTATGCAAATTTAGCAGCGTAAGCACCACCTTCTTCTTCTTGATCATGCGTTGTACCATCTGCGTATGCGTTCTTCTCGTAAGCTGAAGCAGATAATGTTAAACCATCAATCGGCTTAGTTACTAAAGATACGAATGTTGCAGAATCACCTGAAGTCGCTTGCGCGTTTCCAGATTGACCATCTTTCTTTTGGTTACCATGAGCTAATGAAGCTGTAGTTCCAAAAGGAAGTTCTGGTGTGTGATATTGCAATGTAGCATAAGAACCTTCGTCACCTGGGTAAGTGATACCTTCACTTAAGCCTGTGTCTGAAGCTGCTGTGTATGCTGATGCATCAAAAGCGTATTTTTTGTTGTTTCCACACTCTGACACACAAACTTTGATTGTACCCATATCATTCATTTTTAATGAAATTTGAGTATCATCATTCAAAGCACCTCCTGGAGGTGTGTTTGAAGGTGATGTAGCTGTATCACCAGTTGTTGTCGGGTCTAACTCCATAGAGTATGACCATGCGTAACCGTTATCCATTTCACCACTTGCTGTGAAATTTAACTCATTCGTAATACCAATACCATTATCTTTTTGTTGGCCAGATGTAGCATTGTAAGTAGCTTTAGCTGTACCATTTACTGTTAACTCACCTGCGTTAGCTGAGAACATTAAAGATAAAGAAGTAAGAGCAACGAATAATATTTTAGTTATATTTTTCATATGTTTCCTTTATTTGTTAATTATTGTTTTAAATATTTAAAACATAAGCAATTTATCATTTAAGTATTATGTTGCTTAAAAATTTAGCTAAAGTATTGACTTTTTTAACTTTTGTTGTAAATATGTCACAATTCTTTAGCATTAAAAAAAGCCTATAAAACGTACTCTTTTGCTATAATACTTTGTATTTTTACTAACTTTAAAATAGAAATAACTGATGTTTAAAAAGATCTCTTTAATTTCTCTCATAAGCCTCCTTCTTTTGTCATGTGGAAGTGCTTTTAAGCCAAAGAAAGTTGATACTAGAGAAACTCCGATAAAAGCTGAGGATAGGGCTAAAAAAAATATTAAAGAAGGTCGAGGCTCAGGTTTAGGAGGACTACTAGGCGTGGGCAAAGGTTCTACTAATTATGAATTTAGTACTTCTAATCCTATGTGGAGAGCTTCATTAGAAATTTTGGATTTTTTACCCCTTACAACCGTAGACTATTCTGGCGGAATGATTATAACAGATTGGTACTCTGACAACAATTCAAATGAATCAATAAAAATTACAGTTAGATTTTTAAGTAATGAGATCAGAACTGAAAATTTAAAAATTATAGTCCACAAAAAGACATGCTTAAACAACAACTGTAAAGTCTTATTAGTTAATAACACAAAGATTGGTGAAGAACTTTTAACCACAATTATTCGTAAAGCTGCTATTTTAGAAAAAGACTCTAAAAAGAAAAAATAAATTTGTTTTATGGAAAGAGTAAATTTTCAAGCAATTGAAAAAAAATGGCAAGAGAAATTTTTTAAATCAAATCTTTCACGAGAAGGATCAAAAAAATTCTATTGTCTTGAAATGTTTCCCTACCCTTCTGGTAAAATTCATATGGGCCACGTAAGAAATTATACTATTGGTGATGTTATAGCACGATATAAATTTTTAAATGGTTTTAACGTTTTACATCCAATGGGTTGGGATGCTTTTGGATTGCCTGCTGAAAATGCGTCAAAACAAAATAATTTACATCCTAAAGATTGGACAGAAAAAAATATAAAAACTATGAAAGATCAATTAAAACTACTTGGTCTTTCAATAGATTGGTCTCTTGAAATTTCAACATGTAGTAAAGAGTACTATAAACATCAACAAGAGATTTTTATTGATTTTTTTAATCAAGGCCTTGTTTCAAAAAAAGAAACTTATGTAAATTGGGATCCTGTCGAAAAAACAGTACTTGCAAATGAACAAGTTATTGACGGAAAAGGTTGGAGATCTAATGCAATAGTTGAAAGAAAGAAATTATCCCAATGGTTTTTTAATATAACGAAATTCTCTAATGAGTTACTCAAGGATTTAGACTCTTTAGACGGATGGCCAGATAAAGTCAAATTAATGCAAAAAAACTGGATAGGAAAATCCACCGGGTGTGAAATAAATTTTCAAGTTGATAATCATAATAAAGATTTAATAAATATTTTTACAACTAGACCTGACACAATTTTTGGAGCAAGTTTCATCGCCCTTTCTGTTGACCATCCATTGAATAAATCTTTTCTAGAAAATGATGCCTTTAAGAAATTTAAGGTCGAATGTAACAAAACAGGAACGACAGAAGAGGCCTTAGCTAATGCTGAAAAGTTAGGATTTAAAACAGGATTGCATGTTTCTCACCCTTTTTTGAAAAAAAAAATACCTATTTATTTTGCCAATTTTGTTCTAATGGATTACGGAACAGGAGCAATTTTTGGATGCCCGGCTCACGACCAAAGAGATTTTGATTTTGCAAAAAAATATAATTTGGAAATTATCAAAGTTGTGTCTGATAATTCTAAAGAAAACATTTTGAAGGAAGCATACACAGGTAATGGCAAAATAATAAATTCCGATTTTTTAAATGGCTTGGAAATAATTAAAGCAAAACAAAAAATTATCAGTGAAATTGAAAAAAAAAAAATTGGTAAAAGCAGAACTTTATTTCGACTAAAAGATTGGGGTGTTTCAAGACAACGGTACTGGGGATGTCCAATTCCTATGATTTATCTTAAAGATGGTACTGTTGTTCCTGTAAATAAAAGTGAGTTGCCTATTAAGCTGCCAGAGGATATTGATCTTAAGTCTCAAGGGAACCCTTTAGATACTCATCCTACATGGAAACATACTATTCATAAATTAACTGGAGAAAAAGCTATAAGAGAAACCGATACTTTAGATACATTTGTTGACTCTTCATGGTATTTTTTAAGATTTTGTTCTCCAAATCATACTCTTTCCCCATTTGATGAAGAAAAAGTAAATTATTGGATGCCCGTAGATCAATATATAGGAGGTATCGAACATGCTATTCTACATTTATTATATTCACGTTTTTTTACTAAAGGTTTGAATAAATGTAATAAAAAAATCAATGTTTCAGAACCTTTTAAAAATCTTTTTACTCAAGGTATGGTCTGTCATGAAACTTATAAAGATATAAAAGGAAATTGGTTATATCCTGATGAGGTTGAAAAAGTTGATTCTAATAAAACTTTAAAGAAAGATGATGGAACTAAAGTTGTAATTGGTCCGTCAGAGTCGATGTCAAAATCAAAAAAAAATACTATTGACCCGGAGACAATGATAAACCAATATGGAGCTGATGCAGTAAGATGGTTTATACTATCAGATAGTCCTCCTGAGAAAGACGTTCAATGGTCTGCTAATGGTGTTGCTGCAGCAAATAAATTCCTACAGAAAATATGGGACTTAAATTATCAAATATCTTCAAGAAATGAAAAAAATCTTAACAAAGAAAAAGATAGAAAATTCATTTTAGGAATAAATAATTTTGTCAATAAGATAGATACTTCTATAAACAATTTCAGATTTAATGTGACTATTGCTCATTTTTACGAAATTTATAAATATTTTAGAGGCTCTTTAGATGAAAATATTAGCAACAATACTTTAAAAAACAGTATTGTTAAAATTATGAAATTAATGATACCGTTTACACCCCATTTAGCTTACGAATGTTTAGAGATTATAGGTTGTAAAACTACAAGTGAATGGCCACAAATCGAAAAAAATACTTTAGAAGAAATTAAATTAGCGATCCAAATAAATGGTAAAACTCGTGATATAATGACACTAAAAAAAGATCTTAACGATAAAGAAATAAAAGAAATAATCATGAAAAAATCTAAAGCTAAAAAGTATATTGAAAACAAAAAAATTACTAAAGTTATTTTTGTGAAAAATAAAATTATAAACTACATTATTCAAGATTAATGAACAAATTTATTTTCAAAATTTTAGTTTTATTATTAATTAGCAGTTGTGGATTTAAAGTAGTTAATCAATCAAGTTTGATTAATTTTTCTATCTCTAAAATTACCATGGTCGGAGACAAACGAATAAATTATAATTTAAAAAATAAAATTTTATCTACAATTAAGGATACAAATAATAGGACAATCAATTTAATAATTAATACAAAAAAGGAAAAAACTATTAAAGATAAAAATATTAAAAACGAAATCATAAAGTATCAAATTAAAGTTAGTGCAATAGTAAAAATTAAAGACAAAAATTATAGTAAAATTAAACCGATCAACATTGAACAAATTGGAAATTTTGATGTAGCTAATCAATATTCTCAAACATTAAATAATGAGAAGAATTTAATTAAAACATTATCAGAAAGTTTAGCCAATGAATTAATTGATGAGATAATACGTAGGATGAATGATTTATAAAAGTTACTTAATTGAACAAAACATCAATCTATTAGATAAAAAAATTTTCTTATTTTATGGTGAAAATTTAGGTTTGAAAAATGAATTTAAACAAAAAATTAAAGTAAAAAGTAAAGAAACTGAAATAATAAATTTTTCACAAGAAGAAATTGTTAAAAACGAAAATATTTTTTTTAATGAAATTTTAAATATTTCTCTTTTTACCAAAGAAAAGATTTATTTTATAGATCAGGCTAATGACAAAATTCTAGATCTCATTCAAAGTGTTGAAAGTAAACTGGAAACGCAAAAAATATTCATATTTTCTGAAACACTAGACAAAAGATCGAAATTGAGAAACTACTTTGAAAAATCAAAAACAAGCGGGGTTGTTGCTTGTTACCCTGATAATGAAATAGGATTAAAAAAAATAATATTAAATCGATTAAGGGGATTTGAAAATTTATCCCTACAAAATATAGATATTATAATTGAAAAATCGAATCTAGATAGATCAAAACTTAATAATGAGATTGATAAAATTATTTCATATTTCAGTAACAAAAAATTAGATAATGAAAAACTTGAATTACTATTAGACATTAGCCAAAATGAGAATTTTGACACCTTAAGAGATGAAGCTTTTAACGGGCATAAAATAAAAACAAACCAATTATTAAGTGACACTGTAATTATTACAGAAAAAAATATTTTATATTTAAATATAATTAATCAAAGATTAAATAAACTGGCACAAGTTTTAGAAATATCTAAAAATACAGATTTAGATAATGCTATTAATATGATCAAACCACCAATTTTTTGGAAAGATAAACCACATTTTATCAAACAAATTAAAAAATGGAATTTAAATAAAATTAAAAATATTTTAAAAAAGACTTATAATTTAGAGATTGAAATTAAGTCCAATGCCTCAATTAATAAAAATGTTCTTTTAAAAAAATTAATAATAGACATTTGTATGCTAGCTAACGCTTAGTCAGTAATTTTGAAATTAATTCAAACTGCTCAAGATCCTTATATTCTATTGTGATTTTACCAGAATTGTTTTTTTTATTAGCAATGTAAAGTTTTAACCCTAATACTTTTTCAATATGCTCTTGGGTCTTTAAAATATTAGCATCATTATAATTTTTTTTTGAATGAGTATTCTTTTTTGATTTTACTAAATATTCAACTTTTCTAGCACTGTAATTATTTGATACAATTTCTTCTGCGATTGAAGATGCATTGCTTAGACCTATAAGAGGTCTTGCTTGTCCAGATGAAAGTGTACCTTCAATCAACATAGCTACAACATCACTTGGCAGAGTCAACAACCTTAGAGTATTACTAATGTGACTTCTGCTTTTAGACATCAATTTAGAAATGCTTTCATGATCATAATTAAACTCATCCGATAATCTTTTGTAACCTCGTGCTTCCTCGATTGGATTTAAATCATCCCTTTGAATATTTTCTACTATTGCCACCTCCAAAGACTCGACATCACTTAAATTTAAAACAGTAACAGGTACTTCATGAAGCCCTGCTTTTTGAGCGGCTAACCACCTTCTTTCACCTGCAACTATTTCATATTTGTTAATTTCGGATTTAGACGGTCTAACTGCAATAGGTTGTATAATGCCATTCTTCTTAATGGAGGCTACTAGTTCATCTAATTTAGACTCATTAAAAATTGTTCTTGGCTGAAAGGGATTTCTATTTAAATCACTAATCGATATTTGGGCAAGTTTTTTTTTTTCTAATACTTTTTCCTGCTTATTTTCGTCACCAAATAAGGCTGAAAGACCTCTACCCAAACCTTTTTTTTTACTAGATTTCACGCAGCACTCTCTATGTTATTCTTAATAAATTCTTGTGCTAATTTGAAATATGATTTACTTCCTGCACAGTTTTTGTCGTAAATTACACAAGGTAGACCATGTGATGGTGCTTCTGATAATCTAACGTTTCTTTGAATTACTGTTTGGTAAACTTTTTCTTTAAAAAACTTTCTTGCTTCAACATCTACTTCCGAAGAAAGTTTATTTCGTTTGTCAAACATGGTTAAAAGTATGCCTCTTATTTTTAATTGAGGGTTCAAATTTTCTTTTATTCTATCTATTGTTTTAACTAGTTGTGTTATTCCCTCTAGAGCAAAAAATTCTGTTTGTAACGGAACTAATAATTCATCAGAAGCTACCAGTGACATTATTGTAAGCAGGCTTAATGAGGGAGGACAATCTATAAATATATTGTCGTAACTTTTTAAAAAATCATTTGTATCACTAGATAATATTTCTTTTAAAACAAATGCTCTTTTTGAGTCATTAGCAGTTTCAACTTCTAATCCAGATAAATTTACATGCGATCCTATTATATCTAGGTTTTTTATTTGGGTTTTCTGAATTACGTTTTTTAATTCAATTTTATTAATAAGAAGATTATAAATATTATTATCTTCGTCATTGTTATTTTTACCTAAGCCTGTAGTCGCGTTACCTTGTGGGTCTAAATCTACAATTAAATTATTTTGACCCATAATGGACAGTGCTGTTGCAAGATTTATAACTGTTGTTGTTTTTCCTACTCCGCCTTTTTGGTTTATAACTGAAATTGTTGTTGTCATTTATTAAATCTTATAATAATTATTTTTGACTCTTTGTTTGTCATGCTTTCTTCTAATTTATAAGGGTATTTTTTGTTTTTAAAAGCTTTATTTAAATCTTCATGTGCGTTTTGACCCCTAAAAGCTATTATTTTATGTGGTTTTTTAACGATTTCACGTGAAACTTGTATTAATTGTTCAAATTTTTTAAAAGCTCTAGAAACAATATACTCTGAGCAAATTTGTTCATTATATATATTGGAATAAATAGTTACTCGAAGGTCTAATTCTTTGACTAGCTTATTCAGAAAAATTCTTTTTATCGGTGATTTTTCATATAATTTCACGTGAAAGTTATTATTCGTGTTAAATATAGCAAGAACAATACCAGGAAAACCTGCACCTGTTCCTAAATCGGATAAAGAACCGTTCTTAAAATCGATAAATTTAACTAATTGCGCAGAGTCAAGTATATGTCTGTGCCAAACATCATTTTCAGTACTTTTAGATATAAAATTATGTTTTTTATTAGCTATCAATAGTTCTCCAACGAACTGTTTAAGCTTTGATATTGATTTTAAAGAAAAATTAAGGTTTTTTTGAAGAATACTTATAACTTCTTTTTCCTGCATTACGCAGAAGCTTTAAATTTAAACTTTTTTATATAAGATAACAGGATTATTACAGCGGCAGGGGTGATTCCGTCAATTCGAATAGCCTGTCCCAAGGTTTTTGGTTTAATGGCAATGAGTTTGGACTTAACCTCATTAGACAGACCACTTAAATTTTCATAATTTATGTTTTCAGGAATGATTACAGACTCATCTTTCTTAAAAGATTTTATGTCTCGCTC
>Ga0181422_1000361_pt1 | contig 14760 bp, 5 predicted proteins | sample 45SPOviralmetaG_FD_130147 | JGI IMG/M metagenome (GOLD analysis project Ga0181422, IMG submission 130147) | Marine viral communities from the oligotrophic San Pedro Time Series (SPOT) site, San Pedro Channel, CA, USA - 45 SPOT_SRF_2013-07-18 | ecosystem: Environmental > Aquatic > Marine > Strait...
AGTAACTTTGTAAACCATTCCACTATTGTTCCAATTTGTTGTACCAAATGGAGCATATTGAAATTCGACATAAGGATCAACTAAGGTATATTCAACATTCTTGGAGTTTCCTGCGGAAATTGCAGTTGTAGTTAAAGTCTTCCAACTATCGGTTTGTAAGTATCTGTACTGAACAGTAACACTTCCATCGACTGAAGATGTATTGTTTAGAGTTAACGTAACTTTTGTGTTGTTTACTTGATTACTATTTAAAGTTGACGCATCTGCACAAACTGTCTGTGTTTGTAAGCTAAACACTGGTGTACACTGATTGGTCTTTGCCAATGATGGAACAAATGAATCATCACTAAAATCAGTATCTGTTGAGGCAACATACTGCCATCTAATTGTCTCTCCCTGTTGAATTGGCCATCTAAATTCGAAAGCTGAATCACCGTCAATAGGTTGTGAAGGGAATTTAGTATCCCAGTTACCATTATTGATTTGGATTTGCACTTTATAATACTGAGTTACTGAACCAGTATTTGTTATTGTCAATTTAGAATACTGTTCTCCATCAACACAAGAGTCCAGAGTATGTAATGCTGTTGATGATTGAAAACATTGACCCTGGTATCCAGGATGTGTATCATTTGTCCAATCCCCTGCAAAATCATTAGATCCGAGTGATGCTCTAAATCTCCAATCAACATATCCTCCACTTGGTAATGAAGGTGAGTTGAATGTTTTTGAAGACCCTGCAGCAATACTTTCAACACTCAGTGTGTTATACGAAGTCCAGATATTATTTGATTGGGATGATTTTGTTCTGTACTGGACCTCTACATATATAATATTGTTGGTTGACGATGGGTTATTAATCGTAAATGTTCCAACTCTCTGTCCCTCAACACATGAACTAAACGCATGTGAATAAGTAATTTGAGTCGTTACTAGTGAATCACAATCAATAGCTGGTTTGTCATCAGTTAAAATCTCACTTGCGCTTGAAATTCCATCAGAGGTACTTGCATATTTGTACTTCCACTTCACTACAGATCCGTTTGCAATATTATTCTGTGTAAATACCTTTGGTGATGTATTTATCACTTTCTGACTTGTTGCATGGTTGTTCCAATTAGTTCCACCATCATAACTAACCCATACATCAGCATAAACATCTACAAAACCATCATTTGTCAATGTCAATGTGGATGATGCTTTTCTCTCAACACATGAACCAATTGTAACTGCGTGTGAAATGCTTCCATCACATAGCACTGACAGTGGGCCATTAGGTGTTCCAGAGGTAAAAGATTTATTTGAAAAAGCATCTGTACTCAGAGAATCTTTAAATCTCCATTGAATTGTTGATCCCGAACCAACTTCAACAGAGATAGATTGTTCAGCACTATTTGTATGTAAGGCTGTGTAATAATTTGCTGTCTGTCCTGCTTTAGGATTTGTCCAAGCTCCACCGTCTATTGAATACTCAACTAAGAAATATACAGGTGCACCAGTGCTTGGCTTATTTAGATAATAAAATACAGAATCTCTTTTACCATTTTGACATGCATCTAATGCTACTCTCCACTCAATGTCGCCAGAACAGTTAACAGGACCTTTTGTCTCACTAACAATGTAGTCAATTCCTGCAAAAGCTGATGTGGTATTAGTATTTGAGATCTTGTACCTGACCGTAAAGTACTCGCCTTCGGATAAGTATTTAGTTTGGGTGTTGGTGTTAGAAGCAACCAATCCAAAATTATTTGTTAACGAAACCCAGTTAGATGGACTTTGCTCAAGTGAGTATTCAATTAAATAAAACTTATCCGATGAACTATTGTTTACTGTTGTAACTGTTGCAGTTTTTGTTCCATTGGAGTTACATGTTGTTGGGATAGTTATAGCGACGTCATCACCAGATAGACATGTAATAGTCATTGTGCTTGACTCCGAATAATCAGTGGAGTACGTTACGTTATCTTTAGATGTCTTATATCTCCACTTAATAGTGTTTCCATTTGAAAGATTTGTTTTCTCAATTGTTGCTTGGCTGTTTGGTCCAACAATAATTGTTCCAGCAGATGTGTATGCTTCTCCATTAACGCTTACTTCAACTTGGAAATAAACATCTGAGGTTGCAGCAGCACCATTTTTGGCATAGAAGTATGCATCTTTACTGCCATCTCTACATGAACCTTGTGCAATCTCAAAGCCTGGGTCGATAATACTACAATTAACTGTTGCACTCTGTACAGGTAATTCTGGAGTAGCTACAGCAATAAGATTTAAATCGTTTGATACAGAATATCTCCACTCAATATACTTTCCTGATGGTACCGATTTTGTAAATGCCGTAGATGTCGTATTTGCATTTAATAAGAAATCGTCATCAACAGTTGTATAGACACTCTCGCCTTGAATTTTATATTGAATTTTGTAATAAAGATTTGTGCCAGTATTGTTTTGTATAACATAGCTGGATAGCGCTTCCCCATTAGTATCGCACTCACCTATTGCTACTGTCTCAATAGTGTCGAATGTACAATCTGATACTGGGCTTTCTTGTAATTCAATGTATGTTACTCCTGATGGTGTAGCAACCTGTGTGTGTGGATAATACTTCCATCTAATTGTCTGACCACTAGGTACAGAGATTGTTTTTTGTTCTGTATTTCCAGGCTGTACTTCTTCAACTATAGTTGTCCAGTTTGAACCACCATCTAGAGTGTATTGAATATGAAACCAAGCATTTGCATTTGATGAAACTGGGTTCGTAAAACTAAATGTAGATACCTGTGCTCCGCTAACACAGTTGCCTAAACTTGTTTCTGCAGTACCTGCAACAACTGGACAGTCAACAAGATCTGACTGAACTATTGATGCAACCGTAGCATAGGCGGCTGTATAGTTGTTACTGATATTGGTAGCAGTAACTCTCCAATAAATTCGCTGTGAATGTTGAACATCTACACTTACTTCTTGAAAACCTGTAGGGGCAACTTCTACATTGCCCTGTACAACTGTGAAGTTGACATTATCAAAAGATCTCTCAACTTTAAAATATAAAGTAGAAAATGTTTCATTATTTGTAAGCCTTACAGTCGAAGCCTTTACGCCTGCATTACATGTACCAAGAGTCTGAGTAACGGTAAAGTCTTTTACACAGTTAACGAATGATGCGGTTTGGTCATATGTCCAGCTTCCGGAAAAAGTCGAAGTATAGGACCACTCATAGCGCCAAATTATCTTTTGCCCTTCAGAGACATTTATAGTGTCACCTGTTACATAGGCTGCACCATTAGCTGGAAGGAGATCTCCCATTAAGGTTGTGTTTGCCCAATTTCCAGCAGCTAAATCTTCACTAGTTGTTGTATTGATAATTTTGTATTGAACGTTTACATACGCAGCAGATGTGGATGATGTAGTGTTAACAACAGTCATATTTGGTTGTTGGACATTATTTGTTGTACAAACAGGAGTATTAGGTGTAAATGAAACTGTGTTAAATGGACAATCAACCGTAAGAGTGTCTGAGTATTTTAATTCTGCAGTATCTAATGTTGATGTGCTTTTACTAATTCTATATCTCACTTGAATAGTAGCTGAGTGAGGAACGGTAACATCTAACTGTAACTGAGCATCATTACCACCCGTCACGGTTTCCTGTGACTTAAATACTACCCAATCACTGTCAGTACTTCTCTTGTACTCAATTTTAAAATATGTTGTATCTGTAGAATTTACGTCCAAAGTTACTGTTGGGGTAGTAGAACCATTTCCACAAGAACCTAAAGTAAGGTCTACAACACCACCGGAACAACCACAGTCAACAGTCTCACTAGCATCTACAGCTTCCCAATCTTGGCCAACAAAGTCACCACCATTTGTTGTGTCTTTTATTCTCCACTGAATTGTCTGTCCGTCTGGAACAAACACTGTCTGCGATGAGTCTGAGGCCCCCGCTGCAACCGATATGTCGTAGGCCGACTCAATATTTGGATTAGAGTACTGCCATGTAAGGCCACCATCTAATGAATACATAACCTTGTAATACGTTGTGTAGTTTTCGTTATTAGTAATAGTTAATGTTGAGTTTGCACCGCTATCACTACATACACACTCAGTTACAGTCTGTGAATATGTGGAGTCAGGATCACAATCTACAGAGATATTAGTAGTATTTTCATACACTATTGTACTGAAGTTTGTTGACAGAGTACCGTCATTATAACTCTGAGTACTAGTCGGCATTCTTGTATGAAGACCATTTTTATTTGTCGAACCTATGTGGTCAAAATAAGTATTAATCTTACTGAAATCTCTAATATAGCCCCATTGAACAGTAATAACAGTTGTGTTTGGTAACGTAGCAGATGTAGGAAGCTCAAACGTTGTGGAGTTATTCAGGTTAACTTTTGTGTGATTCGAATACGTCGTTCCACCATTCGTCGAATACCTATAAATTAATGTTGCCTGTTCATAAGGATCAGTATGAGAGACAGTAGTATCAGTAAATGTAAACTGGACTTTTCCTCTATTCTCCTGACACTGTTGTTGAGTAGACACTAACGTGACAGGCTCAATATCATTAGATTCACAACCTAGATTTGCTGCAACATCCATGGTTGTCCATGATAAGTTCATTAAGGCAGCATGGTCATGGGTCGTTGAACTTGAGTTGTAGTAACGATATCGAATTTTGTAAGCATGTGAGGAGTCAACAAAATGATATGCTGACCAATTACCATCACTTTGGCCATACGTACCAACGTTTATATATCCAGAGTGGCTTGGGTATGCGGAATTGTAATAAGTTTGGCTGAAATAAACACTACCAGTTGTCCATTGTTCAGTATTTCCATATCCATGAAATATCCACGGTCCAAATGGATTCCACGTAGTGCCATCATGTGATATCTCAATATCAAAATGTAGATAATTGTAACTGTTACCAGTACTTTGTGTTTTTTGTGCTTTTAGTTTCAACAAATCTGGGCCAAGTGAGGCACAGCCATCATACGATGTTGATAACGTAAAGTAATCATCTAAATTACACGAGACTGTGTATGGTCCTTTTGAAGTGTATGCACTGTATGCAGAAGTTGCTGTAAGCTCTGTTCTAAATTCAAATGTTACTGAATCTCCATGTTGAAAATCTATAGGTATTGTTACGTAATCATCAGTGGATGCATTTACAGTAACGCTACCTGTGTGTGGCCAAGAAGATCCTCCATCTTCTGAAGCTCTATACTGAAGCTGTATTGAAGTAGTTTCATCATTATCAATTTTGACTTTAAATCGCTGATTTCCTCCATAACATGTTGCATCTGTATAAACCTGTAACACATCACCAATAGTTGAATTTACATCACAGTCAACAAGAATTGTATTATTCACTGTTGTGAATGTACCTGAAGTAACTGGTGCAGTTGGAGCATGTCTGTATTTCAAAGCTACAGTCTGACCCTGAGTCATGGTTGGTGTAAAGGTAAATGTAGTTGTTTCATCTGGTAAAACAGTTTTGTAGACATCTGTACCAAATGCATCAAGCCAGGTATTGCCTTGATCTACAGAGTAATCTACATCGTAATGCGCTGTTAGGTAACCAGTGTTAGTAATTGTTACTACAGGTTTGTTACCTCCAGAGACACAGTCTCCTAATGCAAAAACTAACTGTGCACCAGTACTTGGACAGTTAACTGTTAGAACTGGTGTGGTATAGGCAGTCGCATTCGAAAAGTCTCCAGTATCTGGTGAGATTTGTAGTTTATATTGAATAGTTTGTCCGTGATTGAGCTGAACAGTCTCTTGAAGGGGGGAATTAGCATTTAATGTAAAATTTGAATAAACCGTTGTCCAGCTACTAGCTCCATCAACTTTCTTTTCTAACTTCATAAAAAATGTAGCTGAACCAGAATCTGTTTTAATTAAAAATGCAGTATCAGCATATCCTGTATTAAAGTTGTTTTGACAGGTGCCTTGCCATAATAGATTTGAAACTTCAGTTCCAGATACTTGTACAGAAGTATAACCACTTCCTGGACCTGTATAGCCGTCGATAAAGTCAGTAAGATCTACATCACATTCTGCTGTTCTATCAGTAGTAGATTTATTTTGTGATCCAAGCTCTATGTAGGCAGCAGACGAGAGAGCTGATTGAGTAAAAGCCTTTTTATATCTTAATAAGACAACAGATCCATCAGCAACTCTTGTTCCAATCGTGAAAAAATCTAGGTTAGAGTTTGGTAGCTCTATATATGTTCCGGTAGTTGTGGTTCCAAGCCATCCAGAACTTGTAGGCTGTGATGATGGGACGCCAGTCTGACTGCTTGTGCTTAAATTATTATTGGTATAGTGTCTCCTGTAAAATATATCTGCCGTTGACCAGTTTGAACCATCATCAACCGAGTACTCAAAAATCCACCACATTTTGTTATAATCTTGGTTTCCGTAGTTTGTTGTGTAAAACTCATTGGTAACCCAAATCTCGTTGTTTATGCAGGCATTTGCTTTTGTATTGTCAGGAAATTGATACTGATAAAAAGTAGATTGAGTTGGTATAACTTCACCGTACCTACAGTCAATTTGATAGGAACCAGCGGTAACGTAAGAGCTGCTGGCAGCTTGGCTTACATAATTATAAGGGAAAGCAGTAGAGGTCCAGGTAACGGATTCTACATATGAAACTTGATATCTCCAATGTGCATAAGAATATTGGCTCACTATTCCTTGATAAGTTGCTTGGAAGCCTGGTCTTGAATTTGCATCATACGTATACGTTGTATTTGCAGGAATTGCATAAACAATTGGTGTTGGTGCATTGTCGAATATAGTAGCTGATGTGTAGCTTGTACTGGTATTTTGAGTTTCTGATGGTTGTATACGCACATAGATTGTTACGGATTCATTATTTTGAATTGTTAATGTTGAAGTTTTTCCAGTATCACTACAGGAACTCATTGCATACACTCCAGTAGTTGAAGGATTACAATTTGTTTGTACTTCCGAAGTGTAATTAAAGTTATGTAATGTTGTATTGGTCCAATCTGGACTTTGTGTGAAAGAACCCTGAACTTTCCAGTACATATAACTGGAGACACCATATGTATATGTCTTTGTTGTTGTGTGTGAGTAGGTAGTATTTGCAGCAATGGAGAATAACTGGATGTCATCATCTTCGTAATTAGTTGAGGATGTTTCACTATTGCTTGCACCAACTTTTGAAGGTACGGCTCTAAAGTAAATAGTCTGAGATTCGTTATTAGTAATTGTAAGTGTTGTAGTTTGACCAGATGCTGAACATGAGGATACTGATTGTGAAACACTAAAATCAGCCTGACAATTTATTGCCTGAGTGTAGATACCCCATGCTGCTGTGCTATCAGGATCTGTTTCATCAATTCTAAATCTAAAATACGCAGTTGATCCTGAGGATAATGAAGATGGCGAGTCATACGTTAACGTTACTCCGTCGTTAAATGCTGCCCCATCAGCCAGAGTTGACCACGTTGAACCATTTGTTGAGTAATCAACATCAATAAAACCGTTATAGCTATCGTTTGCTGCGTCTCTTTGTTTAATAGTAAATCTTGCAGTAGCGCTTCCCTGAGCATCACAAACCTGTGATATAGTTTTGGTCGTATAGACATAGTTGCTATTTGAGTTATCAGAGTAACCACCACTACCTACATGGAAACAGTCAACCTCTGAGTCAGTGAGCGTCAGGAAGGAATCACCGGATTTTAAATTGGATCCATAACTTGAATTAGACGTCAAAGATCCATTAACACCGTTTGCGAAAATCTGATAAGTGTTGCTATTAGTGGAATGTATCCATCTAATTTGTGGTGTAACACCATGCCACATTTGAAAACTAAATGTATATGATGAATTAGCACTTATATACCTGTTATATTCAATAAAACTTTCGGTTCCAGACTCACCATTTTCATTTATATTTCCTTTAATGTGAACATAGTGCGCTTGGTTACCTGTATTTTGCACTGTCATTGTGTAGTTCTTATAAAATGTATTATTTGCACATGAAGGTGAATCTAAACTTGCAGTCATACTGTACACAGGACAGTTAACAGTTACACTAGACGACTCTGTCCAGTTCGTACCAGATGGATTGCTTGCTTCAACAATATATCTAAAAGTAACGACAGAGTTGTGTGCTACTGCTGACGTTATCTCGTAAGTCTCTGGGGAACCAACTGCAACTTGTTCACCATCTTTTAGTGCCTGCCAGGCACTATTTCCAACTTTGTATTCAACATCAAAAAATACAGTTGTATTACCAGTTGCTGTAAGAGTAATTGTAGGCTTTGATGTACCATCACTTAAACATGTTCCATTTGCAGTCGCAACAGAACCAGTTGCTAACGTATAGTTTCCACATCCACTGACAGTTAATTGGGAACCTACGTTGTAGTATGTGCCTGAACTTGGATTGGATGAGTTGTACCGCATACGGAATTGTATTGTTCGGCCGTCATATTCCTGATTTGCCGAAATCGTTGTATTAGCGCCAGGAGTCACCGACTGCCCGTCAACAAGATTTGTAAACGATCCTCCATCTATGCTGACATCTACATCAAAGTATTGTGTGCTTGATTTGTTGTTTGTGATTAAAAGTTGTGGTGTAGCAAAACCATTTGAACATGCTGTAAGAGTTGCTTTAAATGTTGGAGAAAATGGATCAAATGCATTAGGTCCACAAGAAGCACCATCAGAGTTGTTTGTTAAGAAAGAGCTTCCTTTTTGGGTAACGCTATAGTTATTTGTTCCATTTCTTACAATCTCAAAACGCATACCGTTTGTATCGTCTGCGATAAATCTAATCTCACCTTGCGGTGTTTTATAAGAAAAAGTTGAAAGTATTGTACTAGCTCCAGAAAATGCACTTGTTTGTGGATCTATCGAAGAAGAGTTTGACGGGTTGTCGATATCAAATCTATGTATTTTGTTATTAATTGCATCATACGTTACCAACTCAAATCCATCCCAGTCCCCTACATAGGCATAGTCAGCAGCATTAATTGGGCTAACAAACCCTGGATCTGGAAAAGTAGTTGTTGTACCGTTTGTTACGTTATAAATCATATTTGAGTTTGGTCGAGCTATATCTGTACCATTTCCATCAGAGTCAGTATCAAAAGCACCCTGTGAGAAATAAATTCTATCTATGCCATCTTTTGAGACATACTCACCAGCTGAGAAACCATAGTGACCACCACCGCCAGGTAATTGATAGAAATCTAACTGACCAATAGTTCCATATGATCCCATATTTTTTTTATGTGTGAGAGATCCATTATTATTTATTTGAAAAAGATCAGTACCGTTTGCTGATGATGTAATTGTGACATACATCCTACCATCAGGTGACATCGCTAAACCATTAATACCTTTTACTCCAGTTATGCTTGTCGAACCTACTGTTAAACCAGAGAGGCTAATCGTGGTCTCGTTTAAGTTAACTGTGGATGTTGATGTGGCAACATATTGAGAGATTGTAAAAAAGTTGTCTGTAAACTCCCAATCGAGTTTATAGAAGTATGCCCTCTCTGAAGCATCGTTACATTCCCATATCTCATTTGCATATGCCTCTTCTTGAGGTGTGGCCCAAGAAGAGATAAACACTACAGCAAATAGAAGGACATGGAGTGTTGTTGTTGTGATTTTCTTATAATTGATGGCGTGAAAGAACGTCTTAACTTTAAGACAACACAAAATAAAATTATATTTATTTATCACACACATCAACTTTTTTTTTAATTAGATTTAATTCTAATCAACTTAAGTTTAGTTTAACTGGAATTGATTTAAAGTAAATGTTTTTTTAAAAAAATTAGTACTGTATTAATATATTTTCGACTAAATTTTCTGAAGTTTTAAGAAAAAACTCTTCGGTATATCTATTAAAAAGGTGATGATCTCCAATGTTTAGGGCATATTCAAACATCACTCCCCTGAATGTGGAAGCTATGTTTACAGCAATTTCATCTGCCCTATCCTTATATTGTTCAGAAGTATTTAACAAAGCTGTAACTGCTTGTACTGGGTCTTGATCTAGCCATTTATTAACTGTGATTAAGTTGAACATCTGAACGACCAAAACTTTTCCTGTATATCCTAGACTGATGAGATTTTCAGCATAAGAAACTGGAACCTGCTTTAATTTCTCAATTACGCTTAGCGATTCATCTGCAAGTATGGCACTCATGGTTGCCGCTACATCCATTTTTGAATGCACAATCGCTGAAAATACATCTTCCATTCTTTCAGGAAAATGATTGTAAGCAGTAGCAGGAGATACACCGGCTTCTTTTGCAATTTGTGTCAAAGTGACTTCTTTAATATCTGCAACTTCATTTATAACATCAACAGCTGTATTTATAAGTTTTGTTCTATTCAGATCATAAATATCTTGTTGTCTTCTTGCTCTTCCGTCTTGTGAAATATCGCTCATATTCGAATATTACAGGAATAAAGGAAGGAATATAAAATTTTTTTAAAAATACTCTTTGATCATATTTTCAACTACAACAGTGTCTGATTCGGAAACAATATACTTCTCTTCATTTTTAATGTTATTTACAGAAAATGAAGAAATCGCAGTGGAAATCACATCACTAAATTTTTCAGGAGAAGCAGTAGCAACACCAACAACTGGAATATTCGAAGAAAAAGAAACACTTTCTGAAACTACAGTTGCAGTATGAGGATCAATAATCCAATCATAATTATCATTGAACTCTTTAATTTCTTTCAAGATCATATCATCATCAAATGATTTTGAAGAAAAGATACTTTGTAATTTTTTAGTTGAATCTTCATTTAGTGTTGCGACTTTTTCACTTTGTAACTGTTCATAAAAAGAAGAAGTATCTCCTTCTAAATCATAAATTAATCTCTCTAAGCTTGAAGGTATTTGAATATCCATACTTGGTGCAACAGTAGGGATTGTCTCTTTTGGTTCTAAAGCACCATTTAAGATAAACCTAGTAAGTACATCATTGAGGTTTGATGCACAAAATATCTCGTTTATAGGAAGTCCATTACGTCTACCAAACCAAGCAGAATAAGCATTTCCAAAGTTTCCAGAAGGTATAGAGATGTTAATTGGATTCGTAAATTGTTTTGTAAGCCATACGTAATAAGCTGTTTGACCCATTACTCGTAACCAATTGATTGAATTCAGAGAAACTACTTTCCTATTAAAATCGTTTTCTTGTAGTAGTGATTTAGCAATTTGTTGGCAGTCATCATATGAACCTTCAATTGCAATATTTAATACATTGTCTTGAATAACCTCTGTCATTTGGCGTCTTTGATATTCACTAACTTTATTGTGTGGGTGCAAAACAACTATGTCGATATTTTTAGAATCTTTTATAGCCTGTATTGCAGCACTTCCTGTGTCTCCACTGGTTGCAACAATAACCAGTCCTCTCTCTCCAATCTCTTCTAATCTCTTATCTGCAATTGCACCAAGTGGTTGAAGGGCGTAGTCTTTGAATGATTTTGTTGGTCCATGGAATAATTCCATTATATATTTACCACTTTTGATCTCCCTGATTACTGGTTCTGGTGAGTTTTCAAAACCTGGATAGATTTTTAAATCATCGAGATAACTTGCAGAATTTTTATCTAGTGCAATAAATATTGTCTTAACAAAATCTTCATAACTTAAATCTTCTTGAGTTAGGGTGCTTAAGTTATCAAGCGTTGTTTTGTTTGGTATGTACAATCCTTTGTCTTCTGCAACACCTGATAAGACAATATCTTTAAAGGAAAATGTAGACTTGCTTCCACGAGTTGAATGGTATGTGATCACTTTTTTAGAGATAAACTCTGATTGTAGATGTTACAGAACTAACACTATCAAGATGTGCAATACTGTCTATTGAACTTGTTAAATTTTCTTCAGAAGCCTCATGGGTAACAAGAACCAATTCTGCATTGTTACCTCTTCCTTCTTGAATAACGCTTTCGATACTTACATTATTTTCACCAAATAAACTCGCAATTGATGCAAGTACACCTGGTTCATCTTGAACTGACAACCTAATAAACCAGCTTGAATGAACATCGTGAATAGATTTATTCCCTGTTTTTGGTGATCTTAATGGGTACCAATTTGTTTGGTTACTGGCCATTTGATGACAAGCACTTAAAACATCTCCAATAATCGCGCTTGCTGTTGGTGCAGCTCCAGCTCCAGGACCTGAGAAAACTAACTGATTTATATTTTCTCCTTCTACGAGAATAGCATTTAACGCACCTCTAATAGATGCAAGGGGATGTTTGGCATCAACTAATACTGGATAAACCCTTGCATTAAAGCCCTCCCCTTTATTGTCTATCTGAGCAACTAATTTAATTGTTTTATTCAACCTCTTTGCCCACTCAAAATCTTCCTTTGTGATACTGGAAATTCCCTCTGTATATACATCCTCAGATTTTGGAGATAGCCCAAAGCAAAGTAGCGAAAGTATCATAGCTTTATATTTTGCATCGATCCCTTCAACATCATTTGTAGGATCTGGTTCTGCGTAACCAAGTTCTTGAGCTAGATTTAATGCATCTTCATATGTACTTCCCTCTTCCATAGATGTCAAAATATAATTACTAGTACCATTTATTATTCCAGCCACTCTTGTAAGCTCTTCCCCTCTTAAACTCTCAATCAAAGGTTTCAGAACTGGAATACCAGCAGCCACAGCAGCTTCAAAATATAAACAGGCATTATTTTCCTGTGCTATCTTAATTAATTCATCCCCGCAATCTGCGATTATATCTTTGTTAGCAGTGATGACAGACTTTCCATTTTTAAGAAGTGTTTTTATATAATCTTTTCCTGGATCTACCCCTCCGAGTACTTCAATAACTAAATTAATGCTTTCATCATTAACAATTTCGTTGAAGTCATTTGTTAACAAACTTGAGTCAAAATCTCTTTGTTTTGTAACATCTGAAACTAATACTTTAGAAATACTTATATCTATTACTTCGTTATCAAGATTTAATAAACGTGAGATAACTGCAGAGCCTATATTTCCTGCACCTAAAACAGCTACTGTATAAGAGTTATTTTGCATAATTAGTAAGGATAAATGCTATTTTGCTTCAAACAACAATTAATTTGTTGATTTTATTAAGATAGATCGGATACTGCCTGTTGATAAATATTGCAATAATCAATCATATCTGTCACCCATTTGTTCTCTTCAACTGGTAAATAATCTAATTTGTAATAATTAGTCCATTTTCCGCCATAGTAATAAACAAAGACATCTGCTAAATTTTCTTCATTCCCATATCGTTGATGGGCAAGATTTCTAAAAGTAGAACCATCTTGGAGCACACACTGCTTCAAAACTAAATATGAGTAGGCATGTGCTGCTTCATGAATAAGAATATCCTTAAGCTTGCCAGATTGTAAGCCTCTATCAGATATCCATATAGTCATAGCCCAGTCATTTCCAAAATTTCCATCTGCTCCGTAGCCAACTGGGTCAAACACTCCATAGACACATCTATTAAAAAGTGCTTCCCCATAAGGGTGACAGCCATTTAATACTTGAACCTCATTTGTTAAAATACCCCTTAAAGGATCGGGTAATTGATAAATTGCTAACTGAATTCTAAGGTTCGCCTCATCATCACCTTCAAAACCTGGAAATAAATTAAAATTTGAAGAGGATGAGTACAGTAAATTAGAAATATCATTTTTAACATTAGTCAAACTTGCATCTCTTCTGTTGTGAATATTTATTAATATCTCATTCTCATCTGAAATTGAACTAGAGCATGTTGTGCTTAGCCCTTTTTGAATTTCTAAAACTACCTCGCTTAACTTATACGGTCCATACTTATTACAATCTTCATCATAAAGAACAAATACTGGATCAAAATTTCCTATTGGGCTTTTTGAAATGTTGGTTGTAAGTTTGTAACTAGGTTCACGAACTTCAATATCTGGAGTTTGGATTTTAAGAATAGAGAACAAATTAACATTTAAAAAGTACGTTGCAAGCCATATCACTATATTTACTGATAAAAAAACTAAAACAAAAACTTTAAATGCTTTCATTAGAAAATTTTTTTAAGTTAATTTTTCCTTAACAATTCTACTAACAATAGAACCATCAATACCGTCACCTTTTGCCATAACAGCACCTATAATTCTTCCCATTTGGGACATGTCGACTTCTCCAAGTTCAGTTAATACTTCATCAACTAATTTCTCTACATCTTCTTCACTAAGCTGTTCTGGAAGCCATTGACTTAAGAAATCAATTTCGAATTGAATTTTTTCTGCCATTTCAGCTCCCCTTTCTCCAAGAGAGTTATATTCATCAACAGCCTTTGCCATTTTCTTTACATAGGATGAAATGACACCAAGTACTAATTCATCTGTTGCTTCTTCACCTTTTTCAGATTTCTTTTTTGCTATCTCAGTTTGGACTTGTCGAATAGCATCTAATTTAGGCTTATCTTTTGCTTTCATCGCCTCTTTTAAAGCTGTACTTAAATCATCAATTAAAGCCATGTTCTCACTTTCTGTATAACTGCATTGTATCAGGAATGTCTGTCACTATACCGTAAATATCCATTTCCATATATCTTTTAAAGTCTTCCTCACTGTTTACAGTCCAAAGAACAGTCTTATCTTTTGGAAGATCAAAAATCCTACTGTCAATCAAATTATGTTGAATCATAAAAAAAAGTTCACTGTCATGGTTTGATAATGATTGGGCTTCATAA
>Ga0181422_1000363_pt1 | contig 14752 bp, 14 predicted proteins | sample 45SPOviralmetaG_FD_130147 | JGI IMG/M metagenome (GOLD analysis project Ga0181422, IMG submission 130147) | Marine viral communities from the oligotrophic San Pedro Time Series (SPOT) site, San Pedro Channel, CA, USA - 45 SPOT_SRF_2013-07-18 | ecosystem: Environmental > Aquatic > Marine > Strait...
CAAACAAGTTAAAAATCAATTATTTAAAATTAATAATATTAAAAAAAATGCTTATATTTTATCAAAAAATTACACATACCAAATAAGAGCAAAAAAAATATTAGACTTTTAATCTTTCTTATCAATGTAAGATTTTATCAAACTTGAATACAGATTAAGATTCTTATAGTAGTTAAATCTATTTATATTTTTAAAAGCTATTTTGATTTTTTTTTTTACAATTGATGGATTATTTTTGTAAAACAATATTAATTTCTTTAAATTTTTGAAATCCTTGACTTTAAATAATCCTCCACCACTGCCATTAGACAATATTTCTTTTGGTCCAGAAATACAATTACTGGAAATAATAAATTTCTTAAGAACTATGGCCTCAAGTAAAATATTTGGAAGACCTTCATGTAGTGAAGTTAAAATAACAAAATCGGATTGTTTTATAAAAGGATAGGGATTTTTTTTAAATCCTATTAGTTGTATATTTTTTTTAAGATTGTGTTCTTTTATAAATTCTTCAATCCTATTTTTCATTTTTCCTTGACCCATGATTACAGCTTGATAATTGATTTGGTTACCTAAGGCATGCAAAGCTTTTAAAAAAGTTATATGATCTTTTTCTTCAGACAATCTTCCAACATTTATAATTTTCAATTTATTTTTTTTAAATATTTTGGGTGCTAATTTTGTAGAAAGAGATTTGATTTTTTCAACATCAATAGGGTTATAAATGCAAGTTGGTTTAATTTTATAGTTTTTTATAAAATCTTTTTTTGTTTGTAAGCTGTTTACAATATTGTGATTAGCAAGGGGATAAACTTTTTTGAATATATATTTCTTAATAAAATTATTAGTCCAATGATCAGGAAAGCTATTAGACCTAGTAATAATTTTTTTAGAGAATATTTTGCATAATATAATTGTCCAAATATTAGATTGAAAACTTAAAACTAAAACATCTTTTTTTTTAATAAAAATTTTTATTAAAATAAAAATTGAAATTAGAGATTTTATATTTCTTCCAAATTTATTCCACTTAAATAAACTTGGTGAAAAAATTTCTATATCATGATCAAATTTATTTTGGTCAACTTTAGATGCAGTTATAATAGAGATATTTTTAAATTTTTTAGATAAAAAATTGGATATTACAAAAAGGTTTTTGTCAGCTCCACCTTTCTCAATTGAAGGCATAAAAATTACGATATTTTTTGAATTCATTTGAAAAAGTATTTATTATGTATATCTAGTATAAGAATAGTTTATTTTAAATATATATTATAAATAATCTTTAATGGTAAAAAAAGTTTTATATTGGGCTCCCTGTTTGAATAAAGTAGGCACCTATTACTCTACAATCAATTCAGCTATTAGTATTGAAAAATATTCTAAAGATAGTTTAAAGCCAACAATTATCAATGTTTGTGGGGAGTGGAATGACTCTGAACATTTTTTAAAACAAAACAATGTTAATATTGTAAAGTTCTACAGAAAGAATTTATTTAAATATCTTCCAAAAAACGGATTTTTAGGAAGTAGATTTTCTTATTTAGTAATTGCAATGTTGTCAGTAATTCCTCTTATAAAACTTTTGAAAAATAATAAAAATGAAGTTTTGATTATTCATTTAATTGTAACGTTACCACTTCTTATAAAATTTATTTTTAATTTAAAAATAAAAACAATTATGAGAATTTCAGGGTTTCCAAAATTAAATATGATAAGAAAATTTATTTGGAAATACTCGAATAAGATTTTAGAATACATTACTTGTCCAACTAATGATCTTTTAGAGCATATTAAAGATACAAAAATTTTTGATAATCATAAAATTTTGTTTCTGCCAGATGCAGTTATTAATTTGAAAAGAATGAATAGAAATATTGATATAAAAAACAATATAGATGAAACTAAAACAATTTTAGCTGTTGGAAGACTAACAAAACAAAAAAATTTTTTATATCTTATACAAGAATTTGAAAAATTTTTGAAAATTAATAAGAATTATAAATTGATAATTTTAGGTTCAGGAGAAAAAAGATCTGAAATTCAAAATTATATAATGAATAGAAAAATTTCGGATAGTGTTTACCTAAAGGGTCGTGTAGATAATGTATTTAGTTATATGAAAAATTCTAATCTTTTTGTTTTATCATCTTTATGGGAAGACCCAGGGTTTGTTATAATAGAGGCAGCTTTTAGCAATTTATTTGTGATATCAAGTAATTGTCCAAACGGTCCTAAAGAAATTTTGAATAATGGAACAGGAGGTATTTTATTTGAAAGCAATAGAGAAGATGCTCTTTTAAATTCATTTATAGAGTTTGATAAAATGAAAAAAGATCAAATAATCAAAAAAAAAATATTTATAAAGAAGAATATTTTAAAGTATTCATTATTTAGGCATTTTAAATCAATAAGCAAAATTATTAATCAAATATAGGTTAGAAATATTAAAAATAAAAAATGGATTTAATTAGTGTTATAATTCCATATTATAAAAAAAAACAGTTTATTGATGCTTCAATAAAATCAGTGATTAATCAAACATATTCTAATTTAGAAATTATTTTAATATACGATGATAATGATAAATCTGATCTAAAATATTTAACTCAAAAATATGATCTTAACGAAAAAATTAAATTTTCGGTTAATGATAAAAATATTGGGGCTGGACTGTCGAGAAACAAAGGTATGAAATTAGCAAAAGGAAATTATATTTGCTTTATTGATGCAGATGATATTTGGGAAAAAAATAAATTGGAGACACAGTTGTTATTTATGAAAAATACTGGATCAGTTATTTCACACACCTCATATATGATAATTAATGAAAAAGATGATCTAATAGGAACCAGGGTGGCAAAAAATTTCTCAAATATTCAAGAAATTATTAAATCGTGTGATATTGGACTTTCTTCAGTAATGTTAAAAAAAGAAATCATCAATGATGATATTCAATTCCCAAATTTAAAGACTAAAGAAGATTTTGTGCTATGGTTAAAAATATTAAAACTTGGAAAAGAAATTTCTGCTATTGATCAAAATTTATTATCATGGCGGAGAACAGAAAATTCCCTTTCTAGCTCTATTTTTCAAAAATTATTGGATGGTTTTAGAGTATATAATAAATTTATGGGTTATAATTTTTTTACCTCTATATATTATTTGTTATGTCTATCCATAAATTATGTAATAAAAAGATTTAATGACTGATATATTAATTTTTCTATTAATTACAATATTCTTAACTTTTTTATCAAGAAAACTTAATCTTTTACCAAATTTCACTGGAGAAAATCATCAATATTTTTTAAAAGAAAAAAAAATTCCTCTTATTGGTGGGATTTTATTTTTAATATCATCTATAAATCTTTTTTATGAAAAAAACTTAATATTTTGTTTTATAATTTTAACAATTTTTATAATAGGATTTCTATCAGATAACAGGATTATAAATTCACCTAAAATAAGAATTTTTTTTCAGAGTTTAGTAATCTTTATAGCAGTATATTCTTTAGATATACAAATTTCATCAACAAGAATTAGTATATTAGATAAATTAATAGATATAAAAATTTTTGGAATTATTTTCTGTGTTTTTTGTTTAATGATTTTGATAAATGGGTCAAATTTTGTAGATGGACTAAATGGCTTATTATTAGGATATTGTTTAATAATATTATTTATTTTAGCAAAATCTGATCTTTTGTATCTGATTCAAATTGAAGAAGACTTATTATTATTCTTTTTTTTATCGATAGTAATAATGTTATTTTTTAATTTTTTTAACCTTTTTTATCTTGGTGATGGAGGCTCATACTCAATTGGATTAGTGCTTGGCTTTTTATTGATTTCAATTTATAATTTTTCAAACAATATATCACCTTTTTTTATAATTTTATTACTATGGTATCCATGTTTTGAAAATTTATTTTCAATTTTAAGAAAAAATAAGTTTAAAAATTCACCTATTGTTGCAGATGACAAACATTTTCATCAGTTACTATTTTTTTACATTAAAAAAAGATTTTTAAAAAATACTTTATTTTCAAATAATTGTTCAAGTATTTTGATAAATTTTTATAATCTTTTGGTTATGTTAATTGCAACATCAGATATTTATAGTTCTAATTTTCAAACATTATTAATAACAATAAATATTTTGGTATATTGTATTATATATAGATATTTATTTATTTACAGATTTAGTAAAAAATAATTTTACCATACTTATTAAAATTAAAAAACCATCCCTAAAAGCATTTACTTTTTTCTTTCCAGCAAACCTTCTTCTCTCATGACAAGGAAAAGAAATTATCTTAAAGCCCGATCTTTTAGCTTTGATAGGTAATTCAACACATAAAGAAAATTTTTTTTCTTTCAGATTAAGAGACTGAGCTAATTCTGTATTACCCATAACATATGTATAAAGAATATCTGAGATTTCCAATGAAAAAAAAAAATTACCTATAAAAGAAAATATTTTATTACCAATATAAGTAATTAAAGTATCATCATCACTTGATGCATTTTCCATGTATCTGGATCCAAATACAAAATCACTGTGTTTATTTTCTAATAAAGTATACATTTTCTCTAATTCATCAGATACAAAAGATCCATCAGCATTAAAAATACAAAAATATTTAGTTTTAGTATTATTTATTCCTTCTATTAAAGCATCTCCATATCCTTTATTAGATTGATAAAGAATATCGCAATTAAAATCTTTTATTGAGTCAATAGTTTCTAGATCATTTTTTTCTAAAACTATTAAAATCTTAATATTAAATTTCTTAAGCTCATTTAAAACAATAGGTAGCGACTCCTTTTCATTCTTTGCTGGAATTACTAAAGTTAAATTTTCCATAGATATTTTAAATTACTAATTACCAGGAAACTAAGGAAATAAAAGAAAACTATTGCATAATTCTTTTTTAATAGGATTTTATTAATCTGTAATTTTAAATCAAAAATTGTAAAAAAAAGTATTAATAATAATGGGTCAAAATATTTATGGTAAATAGTATATTGAGGATTATTTAATAAAATGAGTAAAAAAATTAAAATATTAAACCTATTACTTTTTAAAAAAGAAATACAAGTTAAAATTGAGATAAATCCTATCAGATAAAAAAAGTAATTATTATTAAAAACTATATTTGAAAAATGAAAAAAAATTCCTCCTCCAGTATACGAAAAATTATAGTCAAAATTAATTACACAAACTAAAAATATTAAAATTGATATAAAAAAATTTGTTATCTTAAATGGACTCTCGATATTGATAATTTTTGTGATTATAAAAGGGAAAATGTAAAAAAAGATAAAAGTGAAAGTAATTAAAATATCATTAAATATATTATTAAAAAAATTTTTTTCACTTGCATTAATTCCTACAGCTGCAGAAGTAGAGAGAAAATCTACATCCATTATAAATATATAATATAAGGCTGGTAATGCTAAAATACAATTAAGTATTAAAATTAAAAAAATTTTTTTAAATTTTAAATCAGTATTAAAAATAAAATTTATTATAAAAAAAATTGAAAAAACAGAAAAGTTGGGACTAAAATATGCACTACATGCGACAAAAAAAGTATTCAAAATTACATAATTAAAATTTTTTTCATTCAAAAATTTTAAATAAAAAAAAATACTTAAAGTGAAAAAAAGTAAACCTATAACTCTACTATCAGGCCATATAGTTAAGCTCCTAAAAGTAGGGGATAAAAAGATTAAAAAAGTAATTAGGAAACATATATTCTTATGATCCCTTGAGAATTTAATTTTTAGACATTCATAAAAAAAAAATGGAAGTAAGAGACAAAAATGAAGGTAGATAAGTCTTATTATATAATCAGAAAAATTAAATTTTTCAAAAAATCCTAAAATTATTATTAGTATAGGTGAGTGTCTTGTTGAAAAATTATCATATTGATTTAGTGTATCAAAAAAATTTAAAGAAAATTGTTCACTTGCTTTTTTTTGATTCATATAGTCCAATAAAGCTCCACCGGTTGAATTTTCTCCATATATGAAGCTTATTATTAGACTCAAATATAAGATGAATAATATAACTATTTCTTTATTAAAAAAGTTGTTATGTAATAATTTTTTAAACATTGATATAAATAAAGATTATTATAGCTAAAAATGCAATATCATCTAATTCTTTTTCTTTATTCAATATTATTCATTCATTCAATAATAGGCTATGGAATTATTTTTTGTAGCGTGACCAACAAGGATTTACTGTCTAAAAATATTGGTTATATAGGTCTATTCGGTTTTTTTTTCTTATCTTTAATTTCAATTTTTTCTTCATTTTTTTTTGCTCATAATTATTTACATAATATTATTCTACATTCCATTGGTATTGGAAGTTTTTTAATTTCAATCAAAAACCTCAAAAAGTTTTCTGAAATTAAATATTTATGGCTTTTGATTTTAATTTTATGGATAGGAATATATGTTTACAAAAATCATGATGATTTTCCATATTATCATTTGACGTATGCTTTAAATTTATCTGAAAATAGCTTTATGGTAGGCGCTGGTAACTTCAGTCACGGTTTTAGAACATTTTCAAGTTTATTTTTTTTTCATTCAGTTTTATATATGCCTTATATTGATTTTTACTTATTTCACTCAGGTCCATTTTTCATTCTGATTTTTTTTAATTTTATTATAATTTCAAATCTTATTCAAAACTATAAAAATAATAGAATAGATTTTATACATTTTTTTTCATTTCTTTCATTTATTTTTATAAATGTTGCATTTTATAGAATTGCAGAACATGGAACAGATAGATCGGCTCAAATACTTTTAATCTTAATATTCATATCTTTTTTTGAAATTATTCACTCGAATAAAAGTGGAAATAATATTTTAATTAATTTGATAATTTTATTGGTATTAGTTTTTTTTGCATCGAGCATGAAAGCAATATATTATTTATACTTAATCTTAATACCAATTATTTTTTTTAAAAAAAAACTTTTTAAAGCACTTCTAAAAAAAAAAAATTTTCTACTTTTGTCATTAATTTCATTTAGTTTTTTTTTGAATCTATCGGTAAATTATTTAAACACTGGTTGTTTATTATATCCAGCTGAAAAGACGTGCATAATTGAACAAGAATGGTCAATTGAAAAAAAAGAAGTTGAAAGAATGTCTACCCATTATGAATGGTGGGCAAAAGCAGGTGGTGGACCTGGGTATGAGTCCGAAATTAAACCTGAAATTTATGTAAAAAAATTTAATTGGGTTAATAATTGGATCAATAGACATTTTTTTAACAAAGTATCGGACACGTTATTAGGGATTATATTCATTAGTTTGCTTGTCATAATAGTTTTTAAATTTTCATCAAATAATAAATATAAAAAAAATATGAAAATAGATTTACTTGGCTATATAATTCCATTGCTTTTTTTAATCGAGTGGTTTTTAAACCATCCTGCAATGAGATATGGTGGTTATGTTCTTTTCGCTATACCAATTTTTTTATTTACTTCCTCAATTATTCAAAAATATAAAATACAAAAAAAGAAACTTTGGAATTTGTCAGTATTTTTTATAGTTCTAGTTTTTGTTATTTTTAATATTAGGAATTATTCAAGAATAAACAAAGAGATTGAGATATACAGTTATAATTTATTTCATAGCCCTTTTTTTTATGTTCAGGATGTCGAGTCAGTAAAAATCAATAAAAATGCTGAATATAATATTTACACCACTAAAAACAATGAAATGTGTTGGGCCTCAAAAACACCATGTTCTTATAGGAAAAATTTAGAAATTAAAAAATTTCTTTGGATGAATATGGTCATCAAAAATGTTAAATAAATTTTTTCTAAATTTTTTATCTATAGTGATCAGTTTAATCGACTATTCGAATAAAAAAAAAATAATTCATTTTTTTAAAAAAAAATTTAAAAATCAATATTTAAATATTATTGATGTTGGATCACATAAAGGTGAAACGATAGATCTTTTTTTAAAAAATTTTAACGTACACAAAATTTTCGCTTTTGAACCAAATACTGAACTTTTTGATCGTTTAATAAAAAAAAGACATGACGAGGAAAAAATAAAATTGTTTAATTGTGGTGTCGGAATAAATGATGGGAATTTAGATTTAAACATAATGATTGATAGTGCCTCATCAACATTTAATTCAATTAATCTAGACTCCGATTATTATAAAAAAAAAAACAAGATAATTACCTTTTTTTCAAATAAAAAAAATTTATTAAAAAATGTACAATCAATTTCTATTGTAAGTTTGTCAAAAATTATACAAGAAAATAAGATTAATAAAATAGATATTTTAAAAATAGATACAGAAGGTTTTGAATTTAACGTTTTGAAGGGAGTTAACAAAACGGACTATGAAAAAATTAATTATATATATTTAGAACATCATTATGATTTGATGATAAATAAAGGATACACTTTTTCAGAAATAAATAATTTTTTAGTTAAAAATAATTTCAAAAAAATATTTAAAGTTAAAATGAAATTTAGAAAATCATTTGAGTATATTTATGAAAAAAAAATATAAATATCCTAAGGCCAGTGTCATTATAGTGAATTATAACAACGCTATTTTTTTGAGTAATTGCATTGAATCAATTTTAAACCAATCATATAAAAATAAAGAAATAATTGTAGTAGATGATAAATCCAGTGATAACTCTGTTGAAGTTTTAAAAAAATATAAAAACAAGATTACTCTCATTAGAAATATTAAACAAACATCTTTTGGAAGCTATAACCAAATTAATTCATGCTACAAAGGTTTTTTAAAATCCAAAGGCAAATATATTTTTTTTTTGGATAGTGATGATTATTTTAAAAAAAAAAAAATTGAACTAATTATTAGGGAATTTGAAGAAAATAGAAAATTAAATTTAATTTTTGATTTACCGATATTTAAATTTCAAAATAAAGAAATTAAAAGAAAATTTAAACAAAAAAAATTTATCATTTCAAGCTGGCCAAGGTTTACTCCTCAAAGCTGCATATCTGTTAAAAGAGAATTTATTAAAGAAGCTTTTAGGTTACTTACAATAAAAAGATTTGAGACTATTTGGTTAGATTTTAGAATAGCTATCTATTATTTTTTAAAAAATAAAAATATATATATATTCAAAAAATATTTAACTTATTATAGGCAGCTGGAAAATTCTGCTTCAAAAGAATATAAAGTTTTTAATAAAAGTTGGTGGTATAGAAGAAAACAAGCACACGAATTTGTAAGTTTTATTAATAAAAAATTGAAACTTAAAGACAAAATAAATGTAGATAAAATTATGACTAAAATAGTTAGCTTATTTTAAAATGAAAAAAATACTTATAATCGGAAAAAGAAGTTTTCTAGGTTCTAATCTTAAAATTTATTTATCAAAATTTTACAAAGTTGATTGTTATTCATATGAAAAAATCATTTATAAAGATAATAGTTTTTTTGATAAATACTCACATATTTTGAATACCGCGATACATAAGAGATATATTAAAAAAAGATATGACAAAAAATACGATCTAGATAGCAACTTTGTTGAAAAATTTGATAAAATTAATTTTGATTATATCTATATAAATTCAAGAAAAATTTATCGCCCTAAAGAAAATATTAATGAAAATTCTTCTATCGCACCAGTAGATATCTATGCAAAAAATAAATTGATAACGGAAAGATTATTGCAAAAAAAATGTAAAAATAGATTAGTTTCATTAAGAGTTTCAAATGTAGTTGGAAAAAAAATAATTAAAAATTTACGAAATAGCCACAAATTATTTTTTGATAATTTTTTACAATATAGGCAAAGTAAAAGAAAAATTATTGTAAATAATGACTTTAAAGATTTTTTAAGTATTGATCAGTTCTCTAAAGTAATTCAACAAATAATTAAATATGAAATCAAAGGTATTTATAATGTCTCTGTTGGAGAAAAAATTTATACATCTGAGATTGTAGAATGGTTAGATAAAAAATTTAAAAAAAAAATTGAGTTTATTGATACTAAAAAAGACTCATTTACCCTATCAAATAAAAAATTATTAAAAAAAATAAAAATTAATTTAAGTAAAAATCATCTTAAATTATTCTGTAAAAAGTTAATTTAAAGATTATTCTGATTATCTATCTTTACGAAATTAATTAAATAGATTAGTAAAGTATTTATGAAAAAAAAAACTGCCTTAATATTTGGAATTACTGGTCAAGATGGCTCATATTTGGCAGAATTTCTTTTAAAAAAAAATTACATAGTTAATGGAGTTAAAAGAAGATCTTCAAGTATTAATACGACTAGAGTGGATCATATTTATCAAGATCCTCATGAGTTAAATTATAAATTTCGATTACATTATGGTGATATCACAGACTCATCATCTGTCTCTTCCATAATAAAGAAAACAAAACCAGACGAAATTTATAACTTAGCAGCTCAATCCCATGTCGCTGTATCATTTGAAGTTCCCGAATATACAGCTAATGCAGATGCTTTAGGTGCTCTTAGAATTTTAGAAGCTATTAAATTTCACAAACTCGAAAAAAAAACAAAATTTTATCAAGCAGGAACTTCTGAAATGTTTGGAAAGGTTCAAAGTTCACCACAAAATGAAAAGACTCATTTTTATCCTTTAAGCCCTTATGGTGTAGCAAAACTATATGCTCATTGGATTACTAAAAATTATAGAGAAGCATATAAAATTTTTGCGTGCAATGGCATATTATTTAATCATGAAAGTCCTCGTAGAGGAGAGACATTTGTTACAAAAAAAATTATTTCTGCAATGTGTAAAATTAAAGAAGGAAAACAAAAAAAACTTTTCTTAGGAAATTTAGATGCAAAAAGAGATTGGGGTCATGCAAGAGATTATTGTTTAGCTATGTGGAAAATACTTCAACAAAAAAAACCTGAAGATTATGTAATAGCAACTGGAAGACAATATTCAATAAAACAATTTATTAATATTACAGCAAAAAAATTAAACATGAAAATAGTTTGGAAGGGAAAAGGTATTAAAGAAAAAGGTTTTGATAAAAATGGAAATGCAATTATAGAATGTGACAGTAATTACTTAAGGCCACTCGATGTAAATACCCTTTTAGGGGATGCTAGGAAAGCAAGAAAAAAACTTAAATGGAAACCAAAAGAGGATTTAAATTCTTTAATCGATGAAATGATAGACTCAGAATATCAATCATTAAATCTCTGATGAAATTATCCAAAAAAAAAAAAATTTTTATTGCTGGCCATAAAGGTATGGTTGGTTCAGCTGTTCTAAGATGTTTTAAAGATAAAGGTTATAAAAATTTAATCACTGCTGGTAAAAATAAACTAAATTTATTAAATCAAAAAGAGACTGAAAATTTTTTTATTAAAAAAAAACCAGATTTTATCATTATTGCTGCAGCTAAAGTGGGAGGTATTTTGGCAAATAAAAACTTTAAAGCTAATTTCATTTACGAAAATTTAATGATCCAAACGAATATTATTCACTCAGCTTATAGAATTGGAGTTAAGAAATTAATTTTTTTAGGATCCTCTTGCATTTACCCTAAATTTTCAAAACAACCAATTAAAGAAGAATACTTATTGTCAGGAAGTCTTGAGGAAACAAATGATGCATATTCAGTTGCCAAAATAGCAGGTGTTAAAATGTGTGAAGCGTATAACAAACAATATAATCTAAATTATATTAGTTTAATGCCAACAAATTTGTATGGTCCGAATGATAATTATGATAATTCGAATTCTCATTTTTTTCCAGCTTTAATAAAAAAAATTTATTTAGCAAAAAAAAATAATAAAAAAGAAATTATTATTTGGGGTAATGGCAAAGCAAAAAGAGAACTACTGTATGTTGATGATATAGCTGAGGCATGTGAATTTTTTCTAAATAAAAAAACTAAACATACTTTAATCAATATTGGCTCAGGTGAAGAAAAATCAATCACCAATTATGCTAAATTTATAATGAAAAAATTAGATGTTAAATTAAAAATAAAACATGATAAAACCAAACCGAACGGTACACCTCGAAAAAAAGTTGATTATAGGCTAGCAAAAAAATATGGTTGGAACCCTAGGTTTAATTTAGATAAGGGATTTAGAACTACATTTGAGGATTTTTTGAGGAAATATTAAAACTTATGAAGAATACATTAGTTGTAACAGGTGGATGTGGGTTTGTTGGAAGTAATTTAATTCAATATTTACTGGATAAAACAAAATTTAAAATAATTAGCTTAGATGATTATTCTTCTGGATCAAAAAAAAACCAAGTAAATAACAGAAGAGTAAAATATATAAAGGGTCATACTAAGGATATTGGCACAATACTTAAAAGAAATATCAAAAATATAAATTCTTTATTTCATTTTGGAGAGTTCGCAAGGATATACCAAAGCTTTTTACAAATGGATAGATGCATACAGTCAAATACTATTGGCACTAATGCAATTTTTAATTTTTGCTTGAAAAATAATATCAAATTGATTTATTCAGCCACTTCTGCATCTTTAGGAAATAAGGGTAAAGATAAAAATTTATCTCCATATGCATTTACAAAATCAAAAAATTTAGAATTATTAGAAAATTTAAAAAAATGGTTTAATTTTAAGTATGAAGTAATTTTTTTTTATAATGTTTACGGTCCAAAACAAATTAGTAAAGGTAATATGGCAACTGTAATAGGGATATTTGAAGATTATTATTTGAATAAGAAACCGCTGCCTGTTGTTAGACCAGGTTCTCAATCAAGAAGATTTACACACATTCAAGACACTGTAGAAGTTTGTTACAATGCTTGGAAAAAAAATAAATGTAGATTTTATAGTATTTCTAATAAAGAAAGTTACTCTATATTAGAGGTAGCAAAGTTATTTAATTCAAAAATAAAACTTTTACCTCAAAGAAAAGGTGAGAGATTTGCATCGGCATTAAGTAATTTAGCTTTATCGAATAAGGTTTACAGACACTTTGGTAAAAAGAAATTAACTACTTACATTGAAGAATTTAAAAAAAACCACCAAAAATAACCAAAATAAACAAACAAAAGATTGTTTACATTAACTGATAATTGGATATAAATCTCTCGCCGGTGATTATTGCGAAAGGGTTATACCCGATCCCATTCCGAACTCGGAAGTCAAGCCTTTCTGCGCCGATGGTACTTTGTCTTAAGATATGGAAGAGTAGGACGTTGCCGGCATTATAAAAAATTATGAAAATAAAAAGTTCACTTAAGTCAATTAAGAAAAGAGATCTTAACTCTAAGTTAGTTAGACGTAGAGGCAGAGTGTATATAATTAACAAAACTAATCCAAAATTTAAAGCCAGACAAAAATAATTTTATGGATAATGAAAACCATAAAAATACTTGGAATAATTTTACAAAATTTGTGCTGTGGGGAACTGTCGCTGTCATTACTGTTTTAGTATTAATGGCATTATTCTTATTGTAACATCTTAAGATTATGAAAATTGTTTCTCTTTCAGAAAATAAAAATATCGAAAAGAGAGTAGCAATCACCCCAGAAACGGCCAAAAAATATATCTCAAATGGTTTTGAGGTTTCATTACCTTCAAATTATGCTTCACACCTAGGTTTTAGTAATGAGAGTTTCAAATTGCAAGGCGTTAAAATTTTAGAGAGTGAAAAAGATATTATTAATAATAGTGACATCATTGTACAATTAGGATTACCAAATGATGATAAACTTGCTTTATTTAAAGAAAATCAAACTTTAATCGGAGTTTTAAATCCTTTTTCCAATAAAGAAAAATTAGAAAATCTATCAAAAAAAAAGATTAATAATTTTTCTTTAGAATTATTACCAAGAATAACAAGAGCACAATCTATGGATATTCTTTCCTCTCAAGCAAATTTGGCAGGATATAAAGCTGTAATCGAGTCTTTTTCATATTTTGAAAAAGCTATACCAATGATGATGACAGCTGCAGGAACAGTCCCAGCTGCAAAAGTTTTAGTAGTCGGAGCAGGAGTTGCAGGTTTGCAAGCTATTGCAACAGCAAAAAGAATGGGTGCCATTGTTTTTGCCACTGATGTAAGAATGGCTTCAAAAGAACAGGTTGAAAGTTTAGGTGGTAAATTTTTAACAGTTGAAGGTTCAGAAAATCTTGAGACAGAGGGTGGATATGCAAAAGAAGCTTCTGATGAATTTAAAAGTAAACAAGAGGATTTGTTAAGTGAGACATTAAAAAAAATTGATATTGTGATTTGCACAGCATTAATTCCTGGTAAAAAGGCACCAGTTATTATCAAAGAAAATATGATAAGCAATATGCAGCCTGGATCTGTAATTTATGATCTGGCAGCAATACAAGGTGGAAATACTGCATTTACTGAAGTTGATAAAATAATTGACAAAAATGGGGTAAAAATTATGGGAGAAATGAATATACTTAATAAACTACCAGTTTCTGCCTCGACTTTGTATGCAAAAAATATTTTTAATTTTGTCTCTAATTTATTAGACAAAGAGAATAATAAAATTCATATTAATTTAGATGACGAAATAATTGAAAAAACTTTAATTAAATAAAATTATGGAAATAGACCCTTTTATATTTAGATTAAGTATTTTTATCCTATCAATTTTTATAGGATATTATGTTGTTTGGAGCGTAACACCGTCACTTCATACACCTTTAATGTCTGTTACTAACGCTATTTCATCAGTAATAATTGTTGGTGCAATTATTGC
>Ga0181422_1000366_pt1 | contig 14677 bp, 12 predicted proteins | sample 45SPOviralmetaG_FD_130147 | JGI IMG/M metagenome (GOLD analysis project Ga0181422, IMG submission 130147) | Marine viral communities from the oligotrophic San Pedro Time Series (SPOT) site, San Pedro Channel, CA, USA - 45 SPOT_SRF_2013-07-18 | ecosystem: Environmental > Aquatic > Marine > Strait...
GCCTGACCTTATTGTTATTCCATTTCCAGCACTTGTATTTCCTACAGTAAGTTCATCTGCTCCAGCAACACCTTCTGTCGTATTGCCAATCATAACTCGTTCTGAAGAATCTATAGTAATAGCTGTTGCATCAGCATTGTCATCTATGCCTTGAGAAGTAAATGCACCTGACACATCTAATGTGCCACTGATATCAGCATCAGTTAGAATTTTGGATATGTCTTTTGCTCTAGTCATTGTTAGACCTCTTGGCTTTCCACGAATGTTTTGTAATTAGCTTTGACTGTATCTGTCCAAACTGCATTGGCTACTGCTTGTACTTCGGTAGCTTCTGCACTTATGTCGGTGTCTGTGTGTGTCCACTTGTCATCACTATCTTTTGATGATGTGCATGGTTGTAGAACGTGCCTATGCCTTGACCTACTAATTTCATTTCCATCTTCTTTTATCACAGTGTCAGTTGCAATTTGTATGTTCCAACTACCAACGATTTCTATCTTTTCAATCACTTTCTCTTTTGTTATTGACATTTTTTACTCCTAATTATGCTGTTGTCATATAAGTTATTGTACATTCAATAATACCTCCTGCTGAACCTGATGCGTTTCTAACAGTACCGCTAGAAGTACCACTATCAAATACTTTAAAAACTAAGGAATTATTGGTTGTTTGAGTTGCAACAACAACTTGTCCACTCACACTTTCGGTATTATAAGTACCACCATTAAAATTAAATCCTTGTCCTCTTACTGCTCCAGTACTATTTATATAACCCCCAGTACTTTGAACTGCAAAAGGAAGTCCAATTACTTGAAACTCAGCAGTAGAACTACTAAATGTTGGTGCTGTATTAAACTGAACATTAAAATTTAAAGTAACTAATCGACCTATTTTAGTATATTGGTTAGCTATTATGTGATAAGAAGGTGTATTAGTAACTCCAGTATAAGATATACTCCAAGTTCCTTCTTCGTAGTCGTCAAGTTTATTTGCTGAACCAGTACCACCTAAGAATACACCACCTGATAGGTAGAGGTCTTTGAACCTTGCATTTGAAAAACCTAAATCTACTGCATTATCAGTTTGTGAGCCATTTTTAAAAGGAGTAAGACTATTAGTATCAAAACGTATACCACTAGTATCGCCACTTGTTCTTATTAATAAATTTCCAGAACTACTATCTATTTGCCCTACAGTAGTGCCATCTTTATAAAACACAGCAATACCACCATGTGAGCTAAGACGATTTAAACTTAGTGGTTCAGCTCCAGACCTTGTTAAACTTGCAAAACCAGCACTGCCTAAAGTTAAACCAGCAGTAGCAAGTGCTGTTGTAGTCTTACCAATTAAAACATTTTCAGAACTATCAATGGTTATAGCAAGGGCATCTGCATTATCGTCTATGCCAGTTGATCTAAAAGAAGTAAGTGTACCAACACTAGTTATGTTTGTTTGTGATGCAGTCTGTAATGTACCAGTTAATGTACCACCACTAATAGCACCAGTCGTTGTAATCGTACTTGAGCCAGTATCAATGTTACCAAATCCACTTGTTATTGATCCTGAGTTTAATGCACCAGTAGACACAATGTTTGCTACTGCAAACGTACCAAATGCCACAATATCAACTTCATCTCCACTAGCCAAAGCACTAGCAAAAGTAACTGTATCTCCACTTGTAACAGTAACGTCTGCCGTAGACATACGAACACCATTTACATATACATCAATGAACCCTGCATCATAGGCTAGTGTATTACCATTAGCATCACTACCAGTTACACTTGTTACTGCACTACCTATATCATAGTGAAATCTAGCAGACGTTCCATTGACTGATGATCCTGCATTTTGAAAACCACTTGCTCCAAAAACTTTGAGTGTAGAAGAAGCTGTATCAAATACCAAATCGCCTACGTCATTATCAGAACTTGGTACACCTGATTGTACTCTATATCGTTCTGCAAAACTGTTTACACCTGATAAGTTAGTTGCCACAGTATTTACATTAGCTATTGCACCACCGACATTATTAACATTGGTAATAGAACCTGCCACTGTATTAATATTACTAGCATTACTGACTACTGAGTTAATATTAGAAGCATTACTAACTGCTGAGTTTATATTACTAGCATTAGATACTGCAGAGTTTATGTTACTTGCATTACTAACTGCAGAATTAATATTACTAGAGTTACCTGCTACAGATGTAACATTACTAGCAATTCCTGCTACTGTAGTTACATTGGCTTTAATTCCCTCTACTGCATTTAAATCTGAAATAAAATCAGATGTAGCCAGTAAATCTAAATCAGCAATAATTTGAGTGGTTGCTAATGAATTTAAGTCTGCAATAAAATCAGATGTAACAACTGACATATCTGTTACAAAATCACTTGTTACTAAGTTAATCTTACTTACAAATGTGCTATCAATAAGTGCCATATCAGATGCAAAGTCTGATGTAATCAATGAGGCTTTACCTGCAACTGTAGTTACATTACTTGCTATACCTGCTACTGTAGAAACGTTACTAGATATACCTGCAACTGTTGTTGTGTTAGCTGATATACCTGCCACTGTTGTAACGTTGCCACTTATACCTGCGACTGTAACTATGTTAGCAGTTATTGCTGACAAACTATTTACATTAGCTATTGTAGGTCCTGCTTCGACTGCGCCAGTAGATGCGTTAAATCCTAAAACTGTACCTTTACGACTAGCCAATAATGGCAACTCCATAGATACAGCACTATCTTCGTCTGCTAACTGAATTGATCGTGATGTTTCGTCTGATATGTCTGATGCAATAGCTGTAAATCTATCAAGTTCTGTATTTAATGTAGCTACCTCAAATGCACCTGATGATGGAAAGTCTGTTACTCTTGCAAGAGCAATATCTCTAGTAATAACAACTGTGGAACCACCACTTGCACCTGTTACAGTATTACCTGATGTTGTATTTATTGTACCAGTAGAACCATTCCCACCTGATACTGTATAATGTGTTGTTAATGTTTTCTTTGTACCATCAACATAGAAGTTTAGGTCGGCATCATCAAAGAACTCAAAGTTAACAGTAAATGCCGTCTGTGTAGCACCCTGCGACACAGTATATGAAACTCTTGGGGTATTTGCACTCAACGCTATAGTCATATTCGCACCTTATTTGTTGTTATATATACTGGCAACGCACAAACGATTATCTACCACCTGCTATATCTCTGAAATCATCATTCAATCCATACAAAGATAACCAAGGTAGATTTCTTGAAAGTCGTTTTGCGCCCTCTGATGGTCTGTCATTTAGGTAATCGTTACCTGCTCTGATAAATTCTGATAATTGTCCCGGTACTGCACCTGCAAATTCAAGAGATGCATCAAGTCCGTCAGGTTTATATTTACCCATAAGCATATCACTTTGTTCTATCATGCCTGATCCAACTCCTGCATGCAGTCCCATATAAAATATGTCTGAATAAACACCTAATATTCCTGAGAAATCTACAGTACGAGCAAATATATCTGTTGGTTCCTTTTCAAAAAACCAAGGTTTGTTTCTGTTTCTAATATTAAGAGTTGTATATCCTAGAAACATTAGAGCTAACGCTCCCATAACTCTGTTCTTTCTTGCAGGATCAAATAAAGAACCAAATATCCTTGTAGAAGATGCAAGTCCAAAGTTCATAAATTGAAATGGAAATCCCAATGGTTGCCATTCAATTCTTGTCATCTTAATATTTTTTGTACTTGCTCTTTCATCTACTTTAAAACCAAGCTTATTCATAAAAGGATGATGCTTTGTATAAAATACACCATTAACAAGCATAGGTTTATCAAAGGATGTTGCATGCATAATAACATTAGCTGTGTTTGTGTTTAATGCTGTCTGAAACTTTCTAATCAGTTCTCTATCTTGTGGTGTATCTCTTGCCCAAGCATCTGTATTAGCATAAAAACTTTTATCGCCCTTTTCATGTGGCATATCAGCAAACTTTTTAGCTGTATCTAAATCTATAGAGTGTCTAGCTAACCATTCAATCTCAAAATTAGTTGCTGTATTATTTTTTACTTTGAGTGAAACCTCTATCAAATCTGATTGAGCATGTACTCCATTAATAATTTTAGCGTATTTAGTTACAAAGCCGAGGTTATTACCAAGCAAGGGAATATTATAATAAGCCTGAGTAATAGGATTGAACACCCTTTCAACTGCATTAGGTTGTATTCTTTTTACACTGTCTTCTACTAATCTTTGTTGTATAAATGATTTTGATAAATCAATTTGATCTATTAATTTAGGTCCATCTTTCATGCCCTTAAACATTATGGCTCTGTCTGCTTCATTAAAAAATGGTGCTAAGTTTCTTTTAAGACCTCTTTCTAAAACCATTACACCCATATCATTAACTGCAGATAATCCTGCGCCATGAAGATATGTCATTCCTGCTATATCTTTCAAACGTTGTGCAACTTGTACTGATAGTCTATCAGGGTCTTCTATTACATTACCCGTAATACGTCTTATTTCTTCTGAGAAATCTCTTTTTAATTCTGCTATTCTTTTATCTGTAAATCCTGCGTTTTGCCCATCAAGTTCTACATCATCTAGTAAATCATCAATGTCTTTTTCGCCAAAGTTTCTTGCCCATTCAACACGCTTTCCCATCTTCTTTGAGTATGTATAAACAACCTCAGGTCCTAATATCATGTAGTCTACAATTTCATGCTCGGGTATATTTAATACTCTATGTTTTAAATGCTTTGCTGAACCTGCTCTTGTTGGACTTACAAAGTCAAGTGCATCTGCATTTTCTTCTAAAATATTAGCAACAACTTTTTTGGCAAACATAGTAGGATTATCAACTAAACGATTTGTATATTGTCCTGATACTTGGTCATAAACTCTTGCAGGATTTGATCTAAGATGCTTTGCAAATATTTTTTCCAAACCTTGCCTATATGCATCATCTGTTAAAAGTTTTGCTTTATTGTAATAAATAGGACTAACCCAATCTCTAGCTAGGTTTTGATCCAACATATCAGAGGCTTCTTGTAATCTATTGCCTACTTTTGTTCTTACTTTTTGAAACCCGTTAAACTCAATAAGTTCTTTTTTACTTAATCCTATTTGTTTTTCTTTGACCTTAAGTGCTTCAAATCTTTGGTCTAAATCTTCTATACGTTTTTGCAGAGATGTTTTCTTCGCTCTTAGTTGTGCTTCTGTTTGTAATAAACCAACATGCTTAGAGTCTTCTTTCCATATCTCGTAATAGTCATCTAACTTTTTTATTCCATCTTGCTCAATCTTTGTAAGTTCTTTTCCAATTTTGTATGATTGTTTTGGGTCCTTAAACAATATTCTTTTTCTTTGTAAGTTAGTAAACCATTCATCAAAATGTGGTGTTTGACCGCCAAAGAATTTATTCATTCTCGCTTTTGCAGACGTAACATTAATATCAAATACTTTTGTAGGAGATGCATCTGCACTATTTTTTATATCTTGGACATATAATTTTTCAAAACTTGTAACAAAAGCATTAGCTTCCGCATTATAACTAGCTTCTCTTTGTCTTAGACTTTGATTGCCAGTAACGCCCAATGCATTTTTCTCTAACGCAACTGCACCATTACCCTCAAGTAATTGATAGATTTCTCTCATTTTATCTGTACCATTTTTCATGATACGTTTACCCGGTGTAGGAATTACATTCATAAGATATTTAGTATATCCAGTGTCCTTTATCTTAGAAGATGTAGCTTGTGTGGTTGGTATTACTTCTCCCGTTTGCGGATCAATAGTTTCTTTTTGTAATGTATTTACATCAACTATTTCTTCGCCATTGGCTAACTTATTTAAATTATTACTTGATCTATTTAGTCTTGCTAATCCTGATCTTACTACCCCGGGTGCAATACCAAATACAGTTCCTAATCCGCTTGCGGTAATAGTATTAATAGCTGTTTCTGTTGGAGTATTAAGCGGATCAAATGGCGCACGTATACCCTCTGATACAACACCATAAGCAAGACCACCTTTTAGACCTGCCTTTGCTCCTTGTGCTAGTGTCATACCACCTCTTGCAAACAATCCAAGTTGTCCTGCAACGGGTAATGCAAATAATATATTTAAAGGATCAAGAACACCTGCAACCAAACTAGATGGATCGTACCAGTTTGCCCTGCCCATAATACGCCTACGTTCTCTGTTTTCATCTATACTTTGTTTAATAAATGCAACATGCTCGTCATTTTTACCACGAACAATTTCATCTACATGGTCTTCATATCCCTCAATATCTTCTAAAGTAAACTCTGTTTTAGTTCTTGGAACATTACCAAACGTTGATGTTTCTGAAAAACTGTCATAAATAGGTGCGTAAGTATAACCAAGTTGTGCTAAAAAGTTATCTACAAATCCTGCATCCGGTTTTGCTTTTTCAAAATAACTTACTGTAGGTAATCCAACAACTGTACTTGCATATGGATTTTGTTCTTCAAACTTCATTTATTGCTTGCCTTTTGATAGGTCCTTTAGTTTTTTGATTTGTTTTTGAATTGATTTATCTTGAACACCTTTATTCAAAACACCTCCTGATCCTAAGACTGATGCATTTTCTTTTAGTAATTGTTGTTGAAATAAACTCTTGAGATTATCAGCTAACTCTTTTCTTCTTTGAATAACATCACTCAAAGATTGATTTGTTTTAATTTCTATAAGATTACCATTGCCATGTTGCAATGCGACACCATCTAAACCTACAGCTATATATCGTGCAGTAGATGCATCACTTGTTGGGTTAGCTAATAGGAAAACATTCTTACCTAGCTCTAAGTTTTTACCTGCTAGTTTAATTTTTTTATTTGCGTTCTCTTCCCACTCTGCAAACTTGTCTGATGCAACATATCTTTCGGGAGAAAAGTTAGATGCTTTTGGTGTACCACCTATCTCAGCATTAAACATGTATTTACTTTGAGTATACATAAGTTGGTAAACATCATTTAATGTAGAGTCTATATCAGACTCGCTAATCTCTTGATTAGTATATGAAGCCATAGCTAAACGTTTTAACATTGGAATAGCTGTCGGACTCCATTTATATTCTTTTTGTAATTCTCTTAATTTTGTATTGATAATAGAACTTGCACTTTCCTCACTACCAAATCTGTTTTGTATTGCATTTGATCTAATAAGTTTTTGATCGTCTGTTGCATATGTTTTGAGTGCTATCCTATATGCTTGATCCTTTTGATCTGCACCCATAGATCGTATAAGATGATCGTATGTACTCCAAAAATTAACTGTGTCTGTATCTAATCCTTTGTTTAAAAATCTAACCCCACCATCTCTTGTTGTAGATGACATAGCTTGTCTGCGTATTAGATTAAGATTGAATACCTGCTGTGATGTAAGATTAGAGTTATTTTTTACATTACCTAACATATTAAATAAATTATCAGGCATTATGTTTGCTTGTTGTAAAACTCTTAACTTAGTAGCATCCTTTAATATTTCTGGATTAGTTGCCCAATCAAATGCAGACTCATAACCAACAAACACTTGGTCAAATACTTTTCTTGTTTTACCATTATTTTCTGCAGTTCCATTAGATATTGATTTTAATGATCCTGCATTAGCAAGATTATCTTTCAAAGCACTTTCAATAGTTGCCTGATTACTTGCATTACCTGCAAGTTCAACTGTTAATGATTTTATATTAGCTTCTGTTAAATCTCTGAAGATTGTATTATTAACACCACGTTCTTCTAAAACCTTTTGTATTTGTTTTGGAATAACATTGAAATTACGTTCTCTTAATCCTTTTTCAACAAGGTTCATTTGAACAGAACTCATACCTTTTATACCTCTAAGTATATCTGAGTATCTCATTCCAACTCTTATTTTGTTTTCAAGATCAGTAATAGTTGTTCTTGGAACTCTACCTCTTAATAACTCTATATTTGCTTTAGCTTCTTGTATGTTTATCTCTGCACTATCAGTGTAACCCTCTCTTTGGAATGTAAAGGCATCTTTCATAAAGTCGCTAATAACAACTAGATTATTTTCTATTGCTAACTTTTCTTCTTTTTCTGCATCTTCTGCATATTTTTTTATTCCATATTGTGCTTTTAGTTTAGCTGAGTCCTCTCTATACAATCCAATAAGATCACTTGTAGTATTGCTTCCTGCTAATTGATCTTCTGTAGCACTTAGATAGTCATTTGCCTTTTGTTCAAACTCGTCATAAGACTGTGAATCGACAGCAAGTTTTCCCATCATATTTGATGTCTGCACATACAATGCATCTGCATATCTTTTTTGTAATAATGGTGTTGCTGTTTCTCTTGCTACATCACTTAGAGTTGTTGGTAGTTCTTTAAAATCTAAAGAACCATCTTCTTGTCTAATTCTTATCTTGGCTACAGTATCTTTTCCAAGTTTTTTTTGTTCTGTTACAGCTTCTTGAAAAAACATTTCTGTTGCATTAGCACCTGCCCGAGCAATAGCATTGCCTAATTCTGCACCACCAGTATTAGTTGAAATAACGCCAATAGGTTTGTTTGTAAATTGTGTAGTCTTAGCTTTTAAAAATTCAACCATTATCTACTACCTCTAAAGTCTACTGTTTTTGGACTTGTTACATTTAAAGGTTTGAAACCTAAAGATGTTTTAGGTGCGACTGTTGAATACTTAGCGCCTGCAGTAAGTAATGTTGATCCTGCATTTATTAACGCCATTCTCCTTGCATTGCTTGCTCTCATGTTTGCAAGCTGTATTCCCATAGTACGTTGACCTTGTTCTGCAATAAATTGTGATCTTGCTCTATCCTCTGCTATTCTTGCTTCACTTGTTGCCCTATCTCTTATTGCTTTAAGTGATCTATCACTTCCACTATCTCTACCCATAACACCAGTAAATGAAGTATTTATATTGTTTAAGGTTCTTAAATTCATAGACCTGATATTATGCTCTTGCATTGCTGTTAATTTAGCTTGTGCCTTTTGAACTCTTAGTTGTTCTGCTTGCGCTCTTGCTTCTGCAGACCTTGCTTTACCTGCTTGTATTGAGCCATATGCACTAAATATTGCTGAAGCAATCATCAAACTCATTAGAAAGATACCTCCATAATCATACCATTTATTTGTAAACTGAACGGAAAGCTTTGTGATATTGAAATTCTAGGATCACGACTATATCCAAGTATTCTAAATTCTTCTTTGCCCGTTATTGCAATTCGATCATTAGACATATCATCTGTAACATTTCTAAAAACTAAATCTTTATCATTAACTGAAACTGCAAGTGTTGAGTTTAAATCTAATACAACTCTATTTACTCGCCTTGGTTCTCCCGTTAATGGACCACCTTGAACTCCTGCATCTACTGGTAGGGTGGTAATGAGGGGAGTGAAAGCATAGCCTATAAACCCAGTAGACACAGAAGACTTTGCAGATGACGCATCTATTTCAGCGTTTGCTATTGTAAACTCGCCAAGAAAATCATTTCCACTTATCGCTTTTACAACTGCACCATTAGAAAAATGAGATGTTAAACTGCCAAAAACACTATTAGATGCACTAAATACATTACAAAAATCCATAGGCATATCGACTTGAAACTCTTCTAAAAAAAGTTTTGTTGTTCCCGATCCATCATCTCGTGCAGACGCAACAAATAATCTTTCATGTACTGAACATATTGAGTGCCATTTACCCGTTGTATCCCATAAAGACCAACCTGCTTTATTATCGCCTCTGATAGAATAAAAGACTGCAATGGTCCCATCACTATTTAAAATAAAATCATAGGACTCAGAGCGACTCAAAGCGCCTTTAATTGATGTTTGCTGTACGGGGTCTACAATTAAATGTGGTGCAAGTTGTGAAACTGCTACCGAAGTATAAGATGCTTCTGCATCTGTAAATAAAAACTCTCTTAATGCTGTACCCGTTTTTTGAATAAATAATGTAGCACCATCAAACACAGTCGGTCTTACAAAAGATGCACCATAAGGTGTTTGTCTTCTGATCTGTGCGTTAGCAGGTGTTACTGGTTTATCTGTTGGTGCTTGAACAAACAACTCAGCACCCGTGGTAAATACTTGTAAATCTCTATTAGATACTAAATGACGTATAGTAAATATCTCTCCAACGTTAGCAGTCAAATCAAGAGCATCATTATCTTCTGCAGTTCCAACATCAAAGTTAAAATATTGTCCAGTCTTTGATCCCCATATACCATCAGGTTGTGCTAAAGTTCCTGCAAACCATAATCTATTTTGATGCAAAGTAACTGCTCCCGGGAAACCACGTACTGCAGAATAGCTTTGCTCTTGCCATTCTGTTGTTGCTGATCCCGTTGCTATTCTTGGCGCACCACCACCATCTGCAGAAGATGTAGCTGTTGCACTACTTCCTGCTGTAAACTCATATACATTTTCATTAACTATTGCTGTAACAGTTCGTGTTCCATTTATATTACCAATAGCAATACCGCCTACTGTACCTGCTCTATCTATAACTATTGATGCACCTACAGCTAATCCATGTAATGCATGAGTTACTTGTATAGTGCCACTGCCCTCTGCAGTTTTCAGCGCATCATTATCTAATTGATGTCTTAATGTTCCAAGTATTGTTGCGGTAACTGTAGTGGCATTTGTAAATCCAGTAATTAAAGCTTCTGCATCTCCTATCTTTAAATACACACCTACATGATCTGATACAAAATAATCTGCTGAAGTCGTTAAAGTTCTTCCGCTACCACTTGTTCCATTTGATGTTATTGTTACACCAAGACCTTGAAACGGATAATAAGGTTGGAATATATGTTCGCTATCTACTGAAGTTTCAAACGCAAAAGTTGATACTGCAAATGTTGTAAGACTTGTTCGTGTAAGCTTTCTTGTACCTATTGTTTGATGACAAATAAACATTATATCCCCTTGTTGTGCAAAGGTATATTCTTCTAGGTAAGGTTTAGATGCTGTATTAACTAACCATGATTGAGATGTTATTGTCTGTATCTTTGAGACTGTTGCATCAGTAGGACTTATTTGAAATATATCTATCTGTGTATTACTAAATCCAATAATATATTGTTCATCATCTGAAAATATAAATGGTTCTATTCTAAGTGTTTGCCTTAAGCTTGATGAATATAATGGACTGCTATCAAAATTATACCAACGTTTTGTTCCCGGTCTTTTAACAACTCCTCCCTCTCCTCTAATAAAAAAGTTTCTAACCTTTTCTGCAGAGTTAGTATATATCGGAGAGTCAGTTCTTGAGGTTAATGCAGGACTTATTTCTCCAAACTGAAAACTATTTTGTGGAATCCTAATCCTTGCCATTAACTTCGCCTATTAGTTGCAAACCTCGTTGTTGAAAGCGACCTTGTTGTTTGCTGTTGACTATCTAGGTTTCTAGCTTTAGCCATCAAACGATCTGCTTTCCCATCCATTAATTGCGCCAAAGTATCATCTCTAGCTATTGCTGTAGCAAACACACCTGCTAGTGAGTATTGAACAGCTAAAGAAAAGTATGATGGAAAATCTGTTTCTGTTGCTCTGTATGTATAATCAGCAATTAATATATCGTTAGTTGAAGAGTCAGAAAAAACTTTGTCTCCATAAACTGTATATCCTATCCGATTATCGTTTACTGTAACTGTGTGTAACATTAACAAATCACTTGGTAACTGATGACCAATAGCAAATCTACCAGTTGGTGTTTCTGTTAATTGATTCAATACAGATTGCTCAGTAGCAAATCGCCACCGAGCAATACATAGTGAAGACCGAACAACATCCTCATACATGTTAGATGCAACCAAAGCTTCAGTTGAACTACTTTCAAAAGAAGTGATTGGCTCTGCACCAATTAGGACTAACGCCCTTGATGCAATATCTAACGCTGAGTCGGATGCTGTTGAAGCCATAAGTTTTTAATCGCTATCTGTTTCTGCTACTGCAGTTCCGTCTGAAACGTCAACCGCTGTACCAGTATTAGAAAGCACAGATACAAAACTTGTTGTTGGTGTATTAGTGTCTTGAACAATTATCAAGTCTCTAACATTCAACATGTTTGCTGAATCATTGAAATAGTTTGCACTATTCACTGTAGCAATAGCATCTGTTGTTTGGTAAATCCAAAGGTTCACACCACTTGCACCACCAATTTTGTGAAGACCACTTGCACTATAAGCCATATGTCTACCTCCTATTAATTATTATCAAGAAGTTCATAGATACCGTTATCGTCTATAACGACAGAACCCATGGACATCATTGATGTTGCTAAATGTGAAACTCTTTCTGGAACGTAGTTCAACTCAGTTGTAACGTTTGCTCCAATACCAAGACCGATTGCGCTTGTGTGATAAGCCATATTCTTACCTGCTGTTACTGCAGATGTTGAGAATATGTTAAATCCTAAAAAGCTTTTCATAGTCATACCGCCTGCATATGGTAGGTTTTGATCCCCAACATAATCAGATGATGCAAATTCATTTATTAAAAATAAATCAGCAAAACCTTTAGGATGCATAGCAATATAACGTTGCCCATCCTCAGGTACGTTTGCACTACCAAATGTTTCAAAGGCAGAAAGCAAATCTGCTTTTTCTACAGCACTACTCGTATCATGTAATTGAGTTGAGTTTGCACCTGCATCCATAGCAGTAATTAGTATTTCATCAGTCTTACGACCTAATGCTGAAGCTGAACTTGTTGCAATAGCTTGACGTTCATCAATATTTGTTTTGAGTTCGTCTAACTTGTCAATGTATTCAGAAGCATAGAAGTCTTGTAGAGTTGCCTCGACTGTAGTATGCGCTAACTCCATAGGTGTTACCATACCATTTCTTGATTTAGTTGAAGCAGAACCGACACCGATTTTTTGGAAACGAACAACGCTTCCTGCAACATTGCTTACGTTTCGAACAGTGTTCATTAATTTAGAACCCATTCTCTGATACGCAAGATGCACCTCGCTCTCGAACTGCTTAATGAAAGCTGTGTCTATTGTATTAGCCATCATTAATCCTTTCCCTGCAAAAGCAGATTAATTGTTTAAGTTGCTATCAGTTATCCATTATTCGCTTCGACTTGTTATCCGTTAGGGCAATCAGCTAATTCCGGGCTGTGTATCCCCATACATATTCACATATTCAGTTTCTTGACAACGCACAAATCGTAATACGTTATACCCATTTTTATTTATTGCTTTGGGCATAATCATAAAGCCGAGATAACCTAACCATGTAAGCGTTTTGTAGTGTTCTACGGGACATACATTCTGTAATAAAAAGAATTGGTTCTGAAAATATTCAACTATTGCAGGAGAAAACTTCAAAAATGTTTTGGGATATTTGTCTACTACATCATTACATAGCATCCATATAGACCCAACAAGTTCATGTTCGGGTACAACACCAAACATCATAACGGGTTTATCATCTATTAGTGCAGTATAAGTCTCATGTTTATCTTGTCCAAAAGGAGACATCAATGCACGCCAAGGTGTAACACCTGCTATCAAACATTCCCTAGCATCTGTAGGTCTTAGTTGATGTTGTAAAGTTTCTGCATGTATAGGTTTAGCTTCAACAATTTGAGCATCTCCGTACTTACCCACCCCCGTGAAGACGTTTCCAGTCATTGTTTACCTCTTGAATAAATGCATTATCACGTTTTCCTTGTTGCCAATAACGAGGGTCTTTCATCTTAGATTCAACATCTAACTGTGTTATTTGACCTGCAACTTGCGCAGTAGGATTAGGGGAAGTAGATTTAGTTTGTTCTATGACATACTCTAAAGCTTTTATTCCTGCAGAAGATGAGCCTAATTCTGCTACTGCCTCTTGCATTGCTGTATCAGGAAAGAACTTATTCATCCAAAGTTGAACAGCTTCAACTCTTGCGGTTGCGTTATCCCCTAACTCTTTACTAACAGCTTCAAGATCAGGTTGTGTTCCTTGAACTGCTTCTGCGTATTTTGCAATACCCTCTGCAAATTCATCTTGGCTTAAGCCATTTTCCCAAGAGTAATTAGACCACCAATTAAGTAATTCATTATCAACTGCCTCAGCTTCATCTAATGTATCAGGTAAAACATAATCGCCTACAGTATCAGGTCGTTCAGCAAATGCTTCTTCTTCCATTTCTTGTAGCATTGTGTTTCTTAATTCTTCTTGACCTTTGCCAAGCTTACCCTCTAGTTCCCCATAGGCTTTAGCCATTTCTGCAGGATCGGTAAACTTTTCGGGCAACCATTCTGGTCGTGCAACTTCTGTTGTTGTTGCCTCAACTGTTGGTTGTTCAGTAGTTTCTGTTGTAGGTGCTTCTGCTTGTAGTAAAGTATCTTCTGCCATATTGTCCTCTTATGGTTGTTATCTATAACTTTTCTGTGAGTTCTTTTTCATTTTTTCTATGAAAGCTTTACGCTTTCTTTTCTTCTCTAATTCTTTCTTTTTCTTTTCTTCAGCTTTTTTTTTCATTCTTTCTTTTTCTTTTTCCATTAGTTCTTTAGTTGCAAAGGGCATTATTTAATCCTTTCAGAATGTTGAATACGTTTTGCTATTAGTGCTACCAAATACCTTTGTCCCTCAAGATGCCTTAACTCTTCATTAGTTATGTTTGCACCTGATATTGCTTCAATGGTTATTGATTTA
>Ga0181422_1000368_pt1 | contig 14664 bp, 10 predicted proteins | sample 45SPOviralmetaG_FD_130147 | JGI IMG/M metagenome (GOLD analysis project Ga0181422, IMG submission 130147) | Marine viral communities from the oligotrophic San Pedro Time Series (SPOT) site, San Pedro Channel, CA, USA - 45 SPOT_SRF_2013-07-18 | ecosystem: Environmental > Aquatic > Marine > Strait...
GAATCTCTCGATGGATCTCTCAAAATGAGGATTCTCGATGTCGCCAAGCATGAATTCGCCACACACGGCTATGAAAGCGCCTCCTACAACAAAATCATTCAGAAAATCGGCATCTCAAAAGGCTCGATGTACTATTATTTTGAGAACAAGGAAGACCTCTTCATCACCTGTTTCATTGACGAAGCTCGCTCAACGGGAATGATGATTTTTGAGCCTACGGAGTTTTCCAAACTAGACGATGATGAGGCCTATTGGAATTCAATCCAGGAATTGATGTCGAAACAATGGAAGGATTCGCTTCAACATCCTCGCCTCATGGCGCTTATCAACCAAGTGGCATCACTCGGCTCAGAACACCCCATTGTTAGCAAGTTGAACTCAGAATGCGAGGGACTCATCGAGTACAACGACCTCAAAGCCATCCTCGACCATGGTGTACGGATTGGTGCTGTTCGAAGTGACGTACCGTTTGATGTACTCACTCGTATGTCAGGGGAACACAAAATTTGGCTGCTACAAGAAATGAATGACCAACGGTTGAATGAGGACCAAGTCATCACACAATTCTTTGAGATGTTTAGACTGCTCTTTGAAACAAAAAGGTGAACACCGTGAATAAATTATTGAAAATGGAAAACTTAGAACGGCATTACGAAACCCCTGCTGGCGTTGTCAAAGCGCTTGATGGCGTGAGTTTTGAAATCCACGAAGGCGAACGTGTCATTCTTCTGGGCCCCTCGGGTTCTGGAAAAACCACGCTTTTGAATTGCCTTTCAGCCCTAGACAGCCCCACTGGAGGGTCCTATGCCTTCCTCAGCGAAGAAGTTCCAAGGAATCATTCTGAAAAAATGACCTCGTTCCGCAGGGACAACATCGGTTATGTGTTCCAATTCTTCAACCTCCTTCAGGACTTAACGGTGCTTGAAAACATCCTCCTCATCCAAGAACTCGCCGGAAAGAAGGACCCCTCACGGGCAAAGGAACTTCTGAAAATGGTTGGGCTTGAATCCGAAGTCAATCGATTCCCCGGCGAGATCAGCGGCGGACAACAACAGCGTGTGGCCATTGCTCGAAGCATTGCGAAACGGCCAACGCTCCTTCTAGGGGATGAACTGACGGGTAACCTCGACACGGAAACGTCCAACAAAGTGATGGAAGCTTTGGTCAGCGCTTGCAAGCAAGAAAACATCACATCAGTGTTCGTTACCCACGACGAAGGTTTGGTGAAATACGCCACCAGGGTTATTCGAATCGACAGCGGAAAAATTGTTTCCGATGAACAGACATCCACCGACGAAGAAGCGTGAGGTGAATGCATGTCAAATCTACTCAATAAGCGCCTTGCACGAAGCCTTTGGCGAACGAAATTACGACTTCTGGCCGTTGTTTTGATGGTGTTTGTCGGCGTTTTCGCTGGCATCACCTTTGGCGGCTACGCTCACAACCTCGGCGGAATGTACGACGCCATGCAAGCCGACGATGAAAACGGAGCGAATCTCGCTGATGTTTGGATCGACAATCGTAGTGCTCTTTGGACGCCAGAAGAAGTCAATTCATTTTGTTCTGCTTTGGAAACGGCATGGGATGCTTCCTCTGTTTCTCAATCGCTTGACTCTTGTGAAGGTCGAGCTGTGACACAAGGTGCGATGTTCCACACCAACGATTCAGGCGAGCACATCGTGAACGCACTCTGGCACGGCATCGCTGACGGTGCCAACGCCGACCGAGTCTGGATGCCAGAAGGCCATTCTGAAGGCCGGACTGCCGTGGCTGCCGATGAGATTGTCATCGATGCTCACGTGACCGAAGCCCTTGACCTCAGTGTAGGGGATACGGTGACCATCGGGGCTGGAAACGCAACGGCTGAGTTTACACTGGTCGGCACGGGATACCATCCATTGCACGTCATCATGGCACCCGAGGGCGAATTGTTTCCGGCCGAGCCCGGTCAATTCGTGGTAGGCTACCTATCAGATTCAGGCATGGCTCGCCTCACTGGCGAGGCCATCGGCACGAGCAATACGATTCTCCTGGATGTTGAAGGCACACCCTCGTTTGACCTCCCCGATACCAGCGAAGATGAAGGCGAGGAGATTGCAAGCGTAAAGCAACTTGTCGATGCAGCCCTTTCTGAAGCAGCGTTGGATGCCCGTGTTCGGGACCGAGGGCAAAACGAGCCCGTTGAAGTCATGCGACAGGATTTGGAAGGAACCAAGCGAACGACCGTTCCTTTCACCGTCATGATCGCTTCAATAGCCGCCATCACCATCGTTCTCAGTCTTCAACGCTTGGTTCAAAGCCAGGCCAAAGAAATCGCCGTGCTACGAACCTTAGGCGTCAAACGCTCATCGCTCATGACTGGCTACCTCATCGCTCCGTTGGCGATTGGTGGAATCGGTTGTGCGCTCGGTGCATTGGCAGGACCAAGCGGGATGAATGGTATGTTGGATTTCTACCAAGACTTGGTTGGTGTTCCGATTGTGGAACGCACCGTTCCAACATCCGTGGTCGCGACTGTCATTGGTTCAACCATGATTATCGTGTTCTTCTCGGGCGCCTTCCCTGCGTGGAAGGCTAGCCGCCTCGACCCATTAGCTGTGTTGAGCGGTCAAAACGAGATGCGAGTGGGGTCAAACCTGCTGCGAAAACTCACCTCATGGATGCCAACAACGCTTGGCCTTTCCATTCGTTCAAGCGTTCGAAAACCCGTTCGTCTGACCATGACCTTCATCGCCGTCGGTATTTCTTTGATGCTGTTTGGTTCAATTCAAATGATGTCAGCCGGTTTGCAAGACACAATGGTTGGCGCTCTTGAGGATGACCAAACATGGGATGCGCAAGTCTACATTATGCCAGATGGCGAACAACCCATCGTGGATTGGGCGGAGAACAATTCTGCGGAGTATGAAATGCTCATTGAGATGCCACTTGGCTCAGTTGCCGATGCCGATGAAATCGAACGAACCTTCACCCTAGTTGGCCTCGATTCTTTCGAAAGTGGAATGCGTAGTGTGTCCATTTTGGAGGGAGATGCACCCGCTGGTAATTCGACAGTTGCTCAAGTCATGATGGACGAAGGAAGCATGACATTCCTTGGCTGGAACATTGGAGAGCAGCATACCGTGAATCTTAACGGCGCTCAAACCGAAGTCGAACTCGTTGCTACATCCACGGCGGAATTGGCTCGAACGATGTATTTCTTACGGGAAGACCTGAGTGGGATGTTGGGCGTCAATGCCACATCGATTTATCTCGACCTTCCTGAGGGTGTTGAGGTTGATGCGGCGTTAGGAGAGGCTTCGATGGGCATTGTTGAGCGACAAACACTCCTCAACGGCATCAACAGTCTGCTTGACCAGCAAACCCAAATTTTCCAGACCGTGATGTACCTCGGACTGTTGTTTACGATCGTCGTCATGTTCAATACGATGATTATGAACGTTGCAGAGCGTGATTTCGAGCTCGCCACCTTGCGTGTTCTTGGTGCATCCACGCGCAATCTCGGAACCATGCTTCTGTTTGAGAGCCTGCTCATCGGCATCATTGGCGGCATCGTTGGGGTGTTATTTGCCTACGGAGGTGCGGTTGGATTAGCAGCATCGTTCTCATCCTGGCAATTCTTCGTGCCGGTGACCATTGTTCCAAGTGTAGCGTGGCAGTTGATGTCAGGCGTGATACTCATTGCCGTCGCCATGACGCCCTTTGGCGTTTGGCGGCTTCGCAGAATGGATTTGGTTGAGAAGGTCAAGGACCTGTCTCAATGAAGCGATTCATTCATGGAGCGAGTTCGTCTGTTTGGCTTCATGGTAGCGTTGCCAGACCCCGGTGTTCGCATCAAAGCCACCGTTTCGACACACAACGAAACAGCGGAACACACCGGGTTAGTTCTCCCCCCGGCCTCAAAAGGGCACGTCTCGATTAAACTTGACAATGGATACAACGTGTCCTACCCAGCAGAAGACCTTCTCGAATGGGAACCTTTGCTCACAACCGCCCAAGCCCTAGCACCCCAACTCAATGCACCAGCGGCAGACACGGCCCTCCCAAGGGTTCGCCTGATCCACACGGGAGGAACCATCGCGTCAAAGGTGGATTACGCAACGGGTGCTGTTGAAGCGAAATTTGAACCGGAAGAAATGCTTGATGCCATTCCCGAGTTGGCAAGCATCGCTCAGCTTGATTCGGTCAAGATTGGAAACATGTTCAGCGACGACATTCGCCCACAGCACTGGAACATTATTTCTGAGGCTTGCGCCCAAGCCTTTGAAGATGGATGCAGGGGCGTTGTCATCGCCCATGGCACAGATACCCTCCACATCACCTCATCAGCCCTCAACTTCGCTTTTGCCGGCCGTGGCACTCGTCCAGCCGGACCCATCGTCATGGTGGGTTCTCAACGCTCGAGCGACCGAGGCTCCTCCGACGCCACCGAGAACCTTCTTGCAGCCGTCCATTGGGCGGCCAACGGACCACTCCCTAACGGTCAGTGCGGTGATGCCGTGGTTGTGGTGATGCATCACACCCAGAGCGACGGTGTCATGGCGGTTCATTCAGGACTTGCTGTCCGAAAGATGCATTCCTCTCGCCGGGATGCTTTTCATTCGGTCAATGGCCAGCCTTTGGCCACGCTTTCCATGGCCCCAGAAGGAATCTCCATCACCACTGCACCGTGGTACGACGAGGCCCAAGAAACCGCCTCAAAACGACCGGTTGCCGAACGTCCAACAACCTATGAACCCGGCCAGCGGATTGCTCAATTCATCGCCGGCCCTTGGCTCCATGCCGAGCATGTTGAAGCCGTGGTAAGTACCGGGGTTCAGGGCGTTGTGTTTCACGGCACAGGTCTGGGTCACCTCCCCATCGACGACCCTCAGAACGATGCTCCTGAAAACGCGATGCTGTGGCGCATCCTCATTCGATGCGTAAACCGTGAACTGCCGGTGGTCATCGTCAACCAATGCATTCACGGACCCGTGGACATGAACGTCTACTCCAAAGGGAGAAAGCAGCAAGCGATGGGACTCCTAGGACACGGTGTGAGTTCGACACCAGAGGCCATGACGGCAAAGTTGCACTGGGTCCTCTCGCAAAACATCAACGTCAAAGAAGCCCTTGCATCCAACCTCTGTGGGGAACATCGTGAGACATTGCGCGAGTAAGCGTTTGAATCAAGAACTGAAAAGGAGTGCGTAGACCGTGGACAGCAACCCCAATCATGCGCTAGAAGAGCTTCGCGCCAAGCGAGAAAACGCTCGCCTTGGAGGAGGCCTCAAGCGCCAAGAAGCCATTCGAACGAGCGGAAGGGGCACGGCGAGGGACCGCATTGGTTTGCTTCTCGACCAAGGGTCGTTTTTGGAAGTTGATGCCTTCGTCACCCACCGAACCGACGACCACAACATGTTCCTTCACCAAACACTTGGTGACGGTGTCGTGGCAGGTCAAGGAACGATTGAAGGACGCCGAGTGTACTGTTTCGCCCAAGATTTCAGCGTCCATGGCGGCAGCATGGGCGAGATGCATGCTTTGAAAATCGCCAAAATTGTTGAAATGGCCGAGCGAGCAAAAGCACCCCTCATCGCGATGTGGGATGGGGGAGGGCAACGGGCTCATGACGGAGTCAATGCACTTGCAGGAACCGGTGAAATGCTTGACCGACTGGTCCAATGCAGCGGCAGAATCCCGATGATTAGCGTCGTGCTCGGGCCCGTAGTGGGCGTTTCGGCCTTGGCGGCATCCCTCTCTGATTTCACCATTCTTGGCGAAGAACACGGACAGTTGTTTCTTTCATCACCCCTCGAAACACCAGAGGTGATCAATGGTGAAGTGGATGCAGCTGGACTTGGCGGTGCAAGCCTTCACGCCTCGCGGTCAGGCATCGCCTCGTTGATTGCCGACGATGAAGAAGACGCATGCGAGTTAGCGGCGACCCTGCTTTCCTACTTGCCCGACCACAACATGGCTGACCCGCCCATCGTGGCTACAGGCGACCCCATCACGCGCCTGAACGAGACACTTCAGGACATGGTGCCCGACAACCCGAACAAACCCTACGACATGGTTCAAGTGGTTGAGGAGGTGGTCGACGACGGCCTTTTCATGGAATTATTTCCCTCCTATGCGGACAACATCATCATCGGTTTTGCACGGATGAATGGTTCCACCGTGGGTGTGGTTGGCAACCAACCAAAGGTCTTGGCGGGCTGTTTGGACATCGATGCCTCCATCAAAGCGGCCCGTTTCATCCGAACGTGCGACGCGTTCAACATCCCGCTTCTAACGTTCGAAGATGTCCCTGGCTTCCTTCCTGGCGTGGTCCAAGAGTGGGGCGGCATCATTCGACACGGCGCTAAACTTCTGTTTGCCTACGCCGAAGCCACCGTCCCCAAACTCACTTTGGTCACACGAAAGGCCTACGGCGGTGCGTACTTGGCCATGTCATGCAAACACTTGCAGAGCGATTACAACGTCGCTTGGCCCACCGCAGAACTAGCGGTTATGGGAGCAGAGGGTGCGGTCAACATCATCCACCGACGGGAGATAGGAGCCGTTCCGGATGAAGAAAAAGAAGATGTTCGCCAACGATTGGTCGGAGAATACAAAGCCAAATTCGGAGACCCATATGTAGCCGCTCGAAACGGGTGGCTGGACGATGTGATTGAACCACAAGAAAGTCGTCTACGCCTGTGTCGCGCCCTCAACATATTGAGGTCAAAACGGGAATGGTCGCCCCCGAAGAAGCACGGAAACATCCCACTTTGATTATTTCAAACGCTCGGCACGAGCGAGCAAGCCTGAACCTTTGTTTGAATCAGGGATGGTTGATTCGACCTCTGCTTCGGGCTCCGAGGATGGTTTCATTTCGCCCTCACCTCGGGACCTCATCAAGACGAAAGCCACACCTGCGAGGAGGGCGAGGACAACGCCACCGGCTGCGACCATGATGGGAAGTGCCCCATCACTGCTGTCTTCATCGGATTCACTTTGTTGGTCGTTTGATGCATTGTCGGACAGAGGGTCAAACACCTTGCTGGCAATGACGCTCCGCTCCAATTCGTCATCAAAGACTTCCAATTCAATGTAGACTGAGGTATCCAAACCGGGCGAAATAGGCAAGAGCGTGACGCACTGGTAGACGCCACCATTGCTGCTCAAGCATGAATGGCTCACGTCAACGACGGTTCCATCGACTGAAACGGTGGCCTCCGTGTTGACCGTACCATCAACGTCCGTCACCGACCAGTACATGTTCACTGTAGAACCGCTCATCCCTTGAACCGATTCAATGGCCACAAAGGGAAGGTCGCCCACAGAAGCTATGGTGAGTGAGAGGTTCTCGCTGTGTGTGACTGAACCATCCGAAACGTTCAGCCACAATCCTGTGTAGATTCCAAACGCATCGCTGGCTGGAACAAGTTCAAACGAGTTGTTGAACAACGAAACGGAGAGGACATCCAAATTGCCCTCGAGTGACCACGTCAAAGGATCGCCGTCCACATCGTAAGCAAGGGGAGAAAGCGCAAGGGTGAATGGCGTGTCTTCAACCATCGAAAGATTACCCCACGCCGAGATGTTGACGATGACTGGGTCGTTAACTGGATTGACAACAACCGCCATTTCCACCAGCACTGACGGATTTTCTCCATCGCTCACAAGAATTTGCAGCACCGTTGCACCATTGGCATTCAAGAGTGGAGTCAGCGTGATGCGTTCGCCTTCAATGCTGAAGAGCACAGGCCCTTGTTCTCCGGTTTTTTCACCCTCAATGAGGAGGTCAAGTGGTTCACCCTCGGGGTCCGAAACCACGTTGCCGAGGTCGAAGACAACACTTGCCCCATCCTCGTCCATCTCTTGAATGGGAACGGTTCCCGACTTGACAGGAGGGTCATTGACCGGTGTCATGACGACGGAAAGTTGGGTTGTAATCTCATCCAAGGTAGCACCATCGCTTCGGAGGGTCACCTCCACCACGCACTCCCCCAACCATTCTTCATCCAAAGCATGGCTTACGGTCATGACGAACCCTTCTTGGCCAAGGTCAACTGAAAAATGGAACGCATCATCACCGATGAGCGTCGCTTCAACGATCCGCACAGGCTGTCCGTCTGGGTCGATGGCCATGCTGGTTGAATTCAAGGAACGCGAACTGTGTTGAGGCACGTACACCACCGGTTTAGGTGAAAGAACCTCAATCGGGGTGTTTTCTCGGAAGACAGAAGCTGTGTACATGGACGGGGCACCTTCAACTTGGAGCTTTAGCCATGCCTCTTGGAGGCCAGGCGCCACAGGAGCCATCGGATAGTGGCAGGATACCGTACCGTTGGACGAGATGAAACCTTGTGTCTCCCATGGTCCATTGGTCCATCCGCAGGTAAGGTTCACGTCCCATCCTGCCGGCAATCCAGTGAAAGGAGTTCCATCTCGCAAGGTCCAGTTGAGGCTGATGACAAAAGTGTGGCTGGCGTTCAGCGTCTCCGATGCGTTGTGGCTTACGTCCTCGGACGTCCACGGGAGGAAGGCCGCAGCGTCAAAATGCTCGTCCACGTAAGCATTGGGATCACTGACCGTTTGGGGCCCTTCTGCGCGATTAAAGGCGTCCCTGAACCGGGCGTGGTCGCCGTGCAAAATGGTGTTGAGATAGGCGATAATGTGTTCTGAAGACAAATCGATTTGCGCTGTTTGACTCATGGAGGCCTCTCCGTCGCTCTCAAAGAAGGTCTGCGAATCTTGGAATTGGTAATGGTTCGCGCCCAGCAAGTGCATCCACTGCCATGCGAGACCTCCATGATCATCTACACGTTCCATCGTTGCCTGGGAAGGAGCCACTTCATCCACCGTCCCGGTGATAAACAGGCCGGCGTTGGGTTGAGGAAACTCGGGCGTTGCTAAATCACTCCACTCGAAATCCTCATCCAAGTCTTCCAGGTCAAGGCCCAAGCCAAAGAGGCCACGAGGTGGTTGTTCGGTGGAGGAAAGACTTGTCTGATTCCAGTATGGAAAAGCCAGGTAGGCGGCAGCCGCACCCTTCCCGTGTCCGGAAATAGCCCAATGAGACACATCGACGTTCCCTACCGTGCCCATCACATGGACATTGGATTGGTTTTGCTGAACCATGGCTCCGTGGATGTCGGTCAATCGATCCAAGGTGGATTCAACCTGCGTTTCATCTGAGAGGGGTTGGGAGACCACCACGATGAAACCACGTTTAGCGAGTTCTTCGGTGAACAAGGTGTAGCTGTCAACGGATTCTCCAGAATCGCCAATAAAGACAAGCCACGAAAACGGGCCATTTCCGGCCATGTCCTTGTCTTCGCCATCAAACATGGCTGGGTAGACCATGCGGACCTGAGGTGAAAATGGCCCACCAAGATTAAACTCGGTCCAACCCACTGGGAAATCGACGCCCGAATGGGATTCCTCGAAAAAGGCATCTTCCTCAAGCAAACCAATGGCCGAGGGCGCGCTCAACGAAAGAACGGCGAGGCACACGAGGAAGGCGTGAAGGTGGCGCATGGTCATTCCCTTATCTGGCTCTCGTGCTCAAGAATCAAAGAGTCTTCCCTCTCATGCATAGGAAGAAAGAACACATTCAGCCTCGAGAAGACGCGTCAACAACAACCCAAGAGAGGGCAGGTCGTCACGGCGTTCAGGAGCCCACAACTGACGCCAGCATGCGAGGTGTTGGGCAACCAAAAGCCAACGACCGTCAAGAACTTCACCCCCAATCAAAGCCACCCGCTCATCAACCGTGCCCTCCATCGGTTGGTAGGTCGATTTGAGAAAAAGAAGGTCGCTTGAAGGCGTCCCCTCGTTATCAAAATCGATGATGGCATCAGGTTCAGCATCGGTCAACTGGTCGGCCCAGGAGCCTCCATCCAAATCCCTTCGACTCGGAAGGGCATGAACTCGCCCGCCCCTTTTGCTCCACGCGGCTGCTGTTGAACGAGCGGCACCTCCACCGCCAATCAACCCGAGTACGTGGTCTTCAGGCGTGATGCCATGATGGGACATCACCTCCACAACTCCGCTCCCATCCAAACCAGCGCACCACCAACCACGGCCGTCCCAGCGCATAGCATTCACGCACTTGTTGGCCATCGAATCGTCGACCGCCATGACGGCCCCCGAATCCAGTTGGTGTTTGAGCGGTGCCGTCAAATTCAGCCAAATTTCTTCGGCGAACATCCGCGTTGGCAAATCCTTGATGGCTGGATTGGGCAGAAAAGTAGACGCCAACGACGGGTGAAGTCCCGGATGGACTTCTTCAACCAAAGAGGCAGCATCCACGGCTTTCTTCAAGAGAGCCCGGGTTCGAAATTTTCCAAAGATGGAATTGGTGAAGACCCAAGGAATGGGTTCCGGAACAGCGCCAGCATATCCCCAAGCGAGCGCATCCTGGATGGAATTGACGTCAACGAGTTCCATCGTCAAGTGTTTGTCGTCTTTCATCAACGCAAGATGGCGAACAACCAACGCAGTAAGAAGCGGCGAAAGGCTGTGAGCGACCGGTTGGCCGGCAATTCCATATCGAATTGCGGCCATGACCCAACCACTGGCTCACAACACAAAAAGGCGACGAACACCGTCTCAACCTTCAAGAGGGAGTGTGTTCTCCCTTTCAACATGGGAAAAGCCGTCGGATTCATGACCGCAGGTCTCGGGACCTACATGACGTTCAAAATGTGGGCTGAATTTCAAGAAGCCCTTGGCACCATTTTTGGCCTTTCATGGGGCGTCGTTATCGCCACCGTGGTGTTTCTGGTTTACCAGTCCAACAAGAATGAGCGTGCTTACGAAGCTTCCTTCGGCCAACTGGTCCCGAAGTCTGTCAGCAAAGGCCAAATGGATGCAGACAATCCTCAACCTCTGATTTTCATCGCTGGCTTGTACGTCTTCATCATCGTTATCTTCGAGATCCTTCTCGGTGCGATATGATGGTGACCCTTCATGCCCGGACTCATGGAAGTGTTCATCCTCAAAGAGCGAGTGAATGACAATCGAGACGACTCGATTTTCATGATGATCTTTGAAAAAGCCTTCATCCTGATTTCGCTCTTGGTTGTCATGTTGATTGGCGTTGCCATCAACCTCCCCGCCTGGGGTGTTGGAGCACTTGTCGGAGGTTCGCTCGGCCCTATCGTCTACGGACATTATTACTTCATCTACATCCGTCCAGCCCAAAAGCAGCAGAACCTTGATGTGGGCAAGAAGCAAGGCAAGAACAAGAGGAAGTAATATGGTTCTAGGTTTTTCAACAATTTTGGAATTTTTTGGTTTGGAAGGCATCACTGGAATTGACGTCTTCTTTGCCGTAATGGCAGTGATCGGAACCATCCTCTTCATCATTTATTTCGCCTTGGTGTTGATCGGCGGCGTTGCTGACGGCATTGCTGATGCCATCCCGTTCCTTGATGTAAATTTCGAAATGGATGCTGAAGGCGTCTTTCATATGCTGACCATCCAAGGTTTGTTGAGTTTCATGATGATGTTCGGTATTTTCGGCCTAGCTGTGTCCCAAGGAGACTACGGCGCCCTTCCTGCCATCGCAGCCGGAACCACTACCGGTCTTGCGTCAATGTGGATGGTCGGCAAAGTATTCCAAGCGATTGCGGGACTGGAAACCGATGGAACCGTATCCCACAACCAAGCACATGGCGCAAAAGGAACGGTTTACCGAACGATTCGCCCGGGTCAGTCCGGTCAAGTTCAAGTCGAGTTCCAGGACGCCTTGCGAACTTGCGAAGCCGTTGCTGAAGATGAAACGCTTGTCATTGATACGGGGAAGTTTATCACCGTGGTCGGTAACATCGCCGAAACATTGGTGGTTAAACCACTCAAAATAAGCGACGCAATTGCTGAAGAAGAGTGACACACTCGGCCGTGTTAAGTCTCTTAAAGGAGAACTAAGGTGGGTAAACCATGATGGAACAGTTGATACTCATCGGAATTGCTTTGTTTGTCGGAATTGTGCTTGCAACGGTTTATGTCGCAACCAGCCGCTACAAACTCGCACCTGCCAACAAAATCTTGGTCGTTTACGGTAACACCAAGGGTGCAGGTGCTGCACAGTGTTATCACGGCGGTGGCAAAATTGTATGGCCACTGGTCCAAAACTATGCGTTCCTCGACCTTCAACCCATGACCATCAACATCAATCTTGAGCACGCTCTTTCCCAGCAAAACATCCGCATCAACGTGCCATCAACGTTTACCATCGGTATTGACACCAAACCATCCATCATGCAGAACGCTGCAGTCCGTCTTCTAGGCCTCCAGCCCACCGACATAGAGGCCATGGCCAAAGAGATCATCTTCGGTCAACTTCGTTTGACCGTTGCCTCCCTCACCATTGAGGAAATCAACGGCGACCGTGAAGCCTTCTTGAGCCAAGTGGTCAACAACGTGGACACAGAATTGCACAAGATTGGATTGTACCTCATCAACGTCAACATCACGGACATCACCGACGAAGCTGACTACATCAAGTCCATTGGTGCCAAGGCTGCTGCCCAGGCCATCGCCGCTGCAGATGTTGACCGAGCCAACGCCACCCGAGACGGTGCCGTGGGTCAGGCAGAAGCCGACCGAACCCGTGAGATTCAGGTGGCCATGAACCGCGCTGAATCCGACAAGGGTCAGAAAGAAGCAGAAGCTGACCGACGTGTTTTCGTTCAGCAACAAGAATCGAAGGCTGTTGAGGGTGAAAACCTCTCCCGTGCCGACATCGCAAGTTTCAATGCCGACCTCGCTGAGCGAGAAGCAGAAGCTCTCAAGCGATCAGAGGTGGCCAAGCGTAAGGCTCAAGTTGAAATCGAAAAGGCCCAGTATGAGTTTGAAGGTCAGCGCTTGCGAGCCGAGGAAATCGCCCGTGAGGAAGTTTCGAAGCAACAGATTGAGATCGCTGCCGAAGCCGAAGCCGAGCGCCAACGCCGCATTGCTCAAGGAAGTGCTGACGCAACCCTCGCCGCCTACAACGCAGAGGCACAAGGTCAGCAAGCCGTTCTCGAGGCAAAAGCCGAAGGATACGCCAAGCTCGTTGCCAGCGCTGGCGGCGATGCCAAGGCTGCTGCAACCCTGTTGATGGTTGAGAAGATTGAACAACTCGTTGCTCGCCAAACCGAAGCCATTGCTAACCTCAAGATTGACAAAATCACTGTTTGGGATTCCGGCAACAATGGCGCCGATGGCGGTGGAGCGACCTCCAACTTCGTTTCCTCGCTCATCCAGAGCCTCCCACCGGTCCACGATGTTGCTAAGATGGCTGGCGTGGACTTGCCAGACTACCTTGGCACCATGAAGGACGATTGAGTTCCCGTGGTGAAGTGAGGTCATGAAACCGGCGTGGCCGGGCATGAACCGGGCGACGGTTTGAAAGACCCATTGAGCCCGAAAGGACTCATGACCACCGACCTTGAAATTGCACGAGCGGCCAAAATGGAGCCTATCGAAGCCGTGGCGTGGAAATTAGGCATCTCTTCCCATGAATTGACGCCAATGGGAAACGGTGTTGCTAAAGTAACATGGCAGGCACTCAAAGACCGGTTCTCGAAGCCTCAGGGGAGCCTTGTGCTGGTCACCTCGGTCAACCCGACTCCATTTGGCGAAGGGAAAACAGTCACGACCATTGGCCTCACTCAGGCCCTCTGTCGCATCGGCCAATCCGCCACCTGCGTCATTCGCGAACCATCGATGGGACCGGTGTTTGGCATCAAGGGAGGTGCGGCTGGTGGAGGCCACGCTCAAGTCCTTCCAATGGAGGACATCAATTTGCACCTAACTGGAGACCTGCATGCCGTCACCTCGGCTCATAACTTACTTTCTGCGCTGATTGACAACCACATCAAGCATGGAAATGAATCCAAACTTGACCCCACTCGAATCTCCTGGCCACGTGTCATCGACATGAACGACCGTTCACTGAGAAGCATCACGATTGGTATGGGGGGCCCTGCCAACGGGCAAGTTCGTGAAGACCGGTTTGATATCACCGCAGCCAGTGAAGTGATGGCCATCTTGGTCCTTGCCAATGATTACGCCGACCTTCGCAAGCGATTGGGTGCCATCGTGGTAGGAACATCAACGGAGGGCAACCCGGTCAAAGCCAGCGACATAGGAGGAGCTGGCGCTATGGCTCTGCTCTTGCGCCAAGCGTTCCTCCCCAACATCACACAAACCATTGAAGGCGATCCAGCCTTTATCCACGGAGGCCCGTTTGCAAACATCGCTCATGGCAATTCTAGCATCATCGCTGACCGTATTGCTTTGGCATCCGCTGACCTGATGGTGACCGAGGCAGGTTTTGGCTCTGACATGGGGGCTGAAAAATTCATGCACATCAAAGCCGCCACCTCTGGAAAGGCACCGGATTGCGTCGTCATGAACGTCACCGTTCGTTCCATGAAACTTCATGGGGGTGCCTTTGGAAACCGGGGAGGAATTCGCCCAGACAAGGCCACGCTGGAAGCGGAAAATGTTGAAGCGACCAGCCTAGGAGCGAAAACCAACTTGGACCGCCACATCCGAAACATGGCATCATTTGGTGTGCCAGTAGTGGTTTCAGTCAACCGATTTACATCGGACACCGATGCTGAGGTCGCTGCGATTACCCAAGCAGCCCATGCAAGTGGAGCCAGTTCGGTCTGCATAACCGAAGTCCATGCCCATGGA
>Ga0181422_1000370_pt1 | contig 14610 bp, 24 predicted proteins | sample 45SPOviralmetaG_FD_130147 | JGI IMG/M metagenome (GOLD analysis project Ga0181422, IMG submission 130147) | Marine viral communities from the oligotrophic San Pedro Time Series (SPOT) site, San Pedro Channel, CA, USA - 45 SPOT_SRF_2013-07-18 | ecosystem: Environmental > Aquatic > Marine > Strait...
CTCAACCACAAGACAACGACAACAATGTAGATTTACCATTTTAATATTTGGGAGGGTGTAAAAGCCCTCCTTTTTTTATGACCGAAGAACAGAAAATGTTTATGCAACTCTTGGAAGATGAGTGTGTAATAAATACAAATGACATAGTAGAATATCCACCAGTAGCAATATCTATGGGAGAAACAACTATACAAACACTAAAAGGCTCAAAGACCTTACCAATACCTTTAGGTACTTATGGTAACTTTAGTTTTGTACAAGCACCTCCTAAAACTAAAAAGACTTTCTTTATTAGTTTATTAGCTTCTGTATATTTAGGAAACAAAAACAAATTCGGTGGAGAGTTAAGAGGACACAGAAACAATAAATGTCTTATACACTTTGATACAGAACAAGGAAAGTTTCACGCTCAAAGAGTATTCCGTAGAGTTGTAGATATGAACCAAGAACAAGATTTAGGTTGCTATCACACTTTTGGTTTAAGAACAGTAGGGTTTAAACAAAGAGTAGAATTTATAGAATACTATTTAAAAGAAAAAATAGAAGAAGGTAAGGTAGGATTAGTAGTTATTGATGGAATAGCTGATTTAGTAGCAGATGTAAATAATCTTGAACAAAGTAACCACATCGCACAAAAACTAATGGAATGGTCGCAAAAGTTTAATTGTCATATTATTACTGTAATACATAGTAATTTTGGAACAGATAAACCAACTGGACATTTAGGAAGTTTTTTAGAAAAGAAAACAGAAACACAAATACAATTAGAAACAAACACAGTAAACAAGGATTGGATAACAGTTAAATGTAAACGAAGCAGAGGTTATGCATTTGAAACATTTAGCTTTAAAGTTAATGACATAGGTCTACCAGAGATAGTTGGAGATTTATATAATCCCTTAAAAGGTGTAAGTTTTTAGTATGACAGAATTTTTAGTAGCATTAGGAAAAAATCATAAAGAGTGGGTACAAATAGCAAAAAATCTAGGTGCGAAGGACTATGCAGAAGACATAGTACAAGAAAGCTATTTGAAGATTATCAAATATGCAGATAATAAAAAAGTATATAGCAATGGTAAATATTCTAAAGCTTATATGTATTTCACAATTAGAAGTGTATTTATAAACTATATCAAATTGAAAAACAAAGTACATAAAATACAAATAGAAGAATTTTACAAAGACAAAGACTTTAACGAGATTCCAGAAAAAGATATGCATAAATTTACAGCTACTGATGAAATAAAAAAAGAAGAAGCGTTTTGGAGATTATGCGAGAAGATGGACAATGAGTTAGATAAATGGCATTGGTACGACAAAAGTATTTATGAATTATATAGAGATACGGATTTAAGCATTAGAGGTTTATCAAGTGAAACTAAAATAAGTCCAGTTAATATATTTCATACACTAAAGAAAGGCAAAGATAAAATAAGAGATAAGTTTAGTGAAGACTACGAAGATTTTAAAAACCAAGATTATAATTTAATATGAAACCACCAAAAGACAAACGTACTAAAGAGTACAAAGAATGGAAAGCTAATTACGATAAACAATCTAAAGGATTAGGAGACACAATTGCCAAGATTACTAAAGCTACTGGAATAGACAAAGCTGTTAAGTTTATAGCTGGCGAAGATTGTGGCTGTAAAGAAAGACAAATAGCTCTTAACAAAGCATTTAGATATAAAAAGCCAAAGTGTTTATCAGAAACTGAATATTATTATTTACAATATTGGTTTGAAAAAAATAGAACAAGAGTAAATCCAGAAGAACAAAAAAAATTATTAGAAATATACAACAGAGTATTTAATGATAAAAAAGTAATGACATCTTGTGGTAGTTGTATAAGAACTATAACTAATGAATTAAACTCTTTATATAAAACTTATGGAAATTAGACCACGCATTAACGGAAACAAAAAAGTAGCTTACGAGAACATAACCAAGAAAGAAACAAGAGTGCTTGTTATAGGGGACTTACACGAGCCATTTTGTTTAGATGGATATTTAGAACATTGTCAAGAAACTTACGCTAAATACAATTGTAATAGAGTTGTGTTTATAGGAGATTGCATTGATAACCATTTTAGTTCATACCACGAGGTAGAAATTAGTGCTGATTATACTGCTAAAACAGAACTTGACTTTGCAATAAAGAAAATAGCAAAATGGTATAAAGCATTTCCAAAAGCTGATGTAACAATTGGAAACCACGATAGGCTTATAATGAGAAAAAGTCAAACAAGTTCTATCCCAAAAAAATGGATTAAAGCATACAAAGATGTTTTAGAAACTCCAGAATGGAATTTTGTTGATAGAGTTGTAATTGATGGTGTACAATATATACACGGAGAAGCTGGGACTGCAAGAACTAAATGTAGAGCTGATATGCAAAGTACTATTCAAGGACACTTACATACACAATGTTATACAGAATGGTATGTAGGTCAGAACTTTAAAGTATTTGGCGCACAAGTAGGATGTGGAATAGATGCAAGTTCTTATGCTATGGCATACGCTAAAAGAGGAAAGAAACCAGCCATTGCTTGTGCAGTAGTGTTAGGAGGACATACAGTAATCAATGAATTAATGGAATTATGATATTAGACGTTGATAGCAAATTAAAAAAAGAAGTTTGGAGTTTTTTAAAAGAAAACAATATCGGTAATAGGTCAAACGCAAATGGAAATAAAGAAGAACAATTTGTAGGTTTATTAGGAGAAATTTTAGTTAAAAGACATTTAAATATAGAGCATAATTATTCTAATGGATTTGATGGTGGGTATGATTTTATTTACAAAGGTAAAAAATTTGATGTAAAAACAATGGGTAGAAATGTAGACCCAAAAGATTATTATGTAAATAATTTTATTTGCTACCAATTAGATTATGAATGTGATGGATATGTATTTTGTTCTTTAAATAAAAAAACTAATAAACTTACTATATGTGGTTGGGTTACTAAAGAAGAATTAAAATCTAAAGGAGAGTTATTTATAAAAGGTCAAACAAGACAAAGAACAGATGGGTCTACGTTTAAATTGAAAGCACCTACTTTAGAAATAAAAAACAATAAGTTAAACAATATTAAAGATTTATGAAAAATAAAAAATACACAACTAAAGAAAGATTTAAGATACTTGAATCTACAGTAGCAACTTTATATGTAGCAATAGAAAAACTATCAAGAAGAGTTGATGTTGTTGATGAGTTCCTAACTAAATCAACAAAAAATTTTAAAGAAGACTAGTATATATTAACAAAATTGTTTATATTTGCACAAAACAAAACAAAATGAAAAAAGAAGTAACAGTAGAATATGACAACATAGCTTTAGTTGTTGTGGGAGAATATGAAAAAGGACAAGATGGAAGTTATATGTACCCAGATTTTAGTAGTGATTTTAATTGTTTTAAAGTGCTATGTGGAGGACAAGACATTATAGATATACTAGAACAAGAAGTAATTGATGAGCTAGAGAATCAAGCTATAGAAATAATTGAAGAAAAATGGTAGTTTTATTTGATGCAGACAGTTTAGTGTATTCTTCTTGCTGTGGTGTTGATGACATACTAGATGAAGCCATAGGAAAGTTTGATGAGATATTTATGTCAATTGTAAATAGACTAGAAGAAACCTACCAAATAGAAAGAGTAATTACTTTTAACAATAGCAAAGGTAATTTTAGAAAACTACTAGACACTAACTATAAAGCAAACAGAAAGAAACAAGAGCATCCTAAATTACTATATGAGATGCACGAACACATAGCAGAGATATATAGTACAAAAAGTTCTTATGGTGTAGAGACAGATGATTTAGTAGCAACGTATTGGAAAACACTTACAGACGAATTAGGACACAACAACGTAATAATAGTATCGCTAGATAAGGATTATATGCAACTACCAGCATTGATTTACAACTACCATTATAATCATCAATGTATTTATGATATAACACATCAACAAGCATTATATAACTTTTACGAGCAAATGATAATTGGAGATAGTGCAGACAATGTAAACTACTGCAAAGGGTATGGTAAGGCATATGCTATAAAACTTTTCAAAGATTGCAAGACACATTATCAATTTACAAAAAAGACATACGAACTATTTAAAACAATATATAAATCAAAAGCAAAATTAAAATACATACAATGTTATAACCTTTTAAAATTAAGAACAAAATGAAAACAAAAACAAAACAATTACAAACTGGAACTTTTAACCCATTTTATCCAATCAATGAATTAAAAATGGCAAGTGTAAATAGAGAAATTACATTATCACACGCTGAAAACTTTAAATCTAAACTTGTAGATTACGGATGGTTAATGCCAATAGTTGTATCTTCTAAAGGAGATGTTATTGAAGGACACCACAGAATTGAATCCGCAAAGCTTTTAAAACAAAATACTTTACCAGCATATATAATAGACTGGGTAAACACAAGTAAAGAAAGTGAACATCTTAAATGTATAATAAGTTTAAACAATGGAAACAGAGCTTGGAGTATGTTAGATTATTTAAAAGCTTTCTCAAATTATAATGAAGATTATAAATTAGTGTATAATGTTTATAAATCTAACAATAACAATATTACTGTTGGAAATATAATTCATCTTTTTTTTAAACCAAGCAATCAAAATTTTAAAAAAGGTTTAGCTAAAGTAGAAGACAAAAAGTTTTCACATTATATTTTAAATAAAATATCTGATTTAAATCAAACATATGGATATAAAAAAATAGTTGCTTATTGTGTTAGAGAATTTATTGCTGTAGCTTGGAACAAAACAAATAAAGATATAAAAACAATAGATTATCTATTTAAGCAATATGAAAAAATGGTAAAATCTAATCATCCATCAGCTACATCAATTCCAGACTTTAGACCTACATTAGAATTATATTTAAATCAATATAATATGATAAACAAAAATAAATGAAAATACTAAACTTATATGCTTGTTTAGGAGGTAATAGATACAAGTGGGGAGATGAACACGAAATAACAGCAGTAGAATGGGATGAGGAACTTGCAAAACTATATCAAGAAAGATTTCCTAATGACAAAGTAATAGTTGCAGATGCACATCAATACTTATTAGACCACTACAAAGAGTTTGATTTTATATGGAGTTCTCCACCTTGCCCTACCCATTCAAGGGCAAGAGGATGGAATACCAAGCTTGAAACCAAATACCCAGATATGAAGCTGTATGAAGAAATAATAATGCTTGAGACAGTTTCAAAAGGAGAAAACCCAAGATTTAAAGGTAAGTATGTAGTAGAAAATGTTATACCTTATTATCAGCCACTTATAATAGCGCAAAAGAGAAATAGGCATATGTATTGGACTAATTTTAAACTTCCAAACATATTAAGTTATAGAGAACAAGCTAAAATATCTTCTGGGTTAAATGAAATAAAAAAACTTTGTGAATTTCACGATTACGACTTTAGGCAATATAAAGGGAAACAAAGTGTCCAAAAAGTAGCAAGAAACCTTGTAGACTATGAAGCTGGTAAAACAATACTTGATACAGTAATGGGAATAAGAAGAAAAGAAAATATTAATCAAATAGAATTATTTTAATGAGAGCAAGCCAACCGCACTATGAAAACGGAAAAGGATATGATGTTATAGACTTTATCAAAGACTACAACTTAAACTTCAATAGAGGAAACATAATAAAGTACATAAGCAGAGCAGACAAGAAGAATCACGAACTAATGGATTTACTAAAAGCTAAAGACTATCTTGAAAGAGAGATTGAATATGTACGAAACACAAGGACTCAAGAATGATATAATATATCAATTTTATTACATTACATTATACGACTACGAAAAAGGAGCTGAATTAGACGAATTAAGAATTATCTTATACGACTATGAAGACAAAGAGATGTACTTGGAATGTGAAGGAATTAAACTAGCAATAGAAAAAATAGAATTTACACAATTAATACAAAATATAATAGATGACAACGAAAGAGATTAAAGAATTAGTAGAAGGAGAGTTAGGATATAGAATAAATGTAAACTCAAGAAAAAGAAGCATAGTCTATGGTAGAGCTATATACTTTAGAATATGTAAAGACAGAACAAACCTATCACTTAAGAAAATAGGACAAACATTAAATCTTGACCACGCAACAGTATTACACTGTATAAATAATATATTCCCTACATTTGAAATGTATAATCCTAAATATATGGAAATATACAATAGAATAATAGCAACAGAAGAATATATACCTAAACACCAAAAACTAAAGACACTACAAGAAGAACATAGAAAACTAGAGACAAGATTCAAGTTCTTAAAAGAAATAAAAATAGACCCAAAGTTAAGACCTCTATTAGAAACAATACAAGAAATACCAGAAGAACAATTACCAGTAGCAGAATATAGAATTAAAAGAGTTATTAATAGATTAAAAGAATATGAAGAATAAACATATAGAAACTGTAAATTCTTTAAGTGGTGGTAAGACTTCAAGTTACATAGCTGCAAATTACCCAGCAGATTATAATGTATTTGCATTAGTAAGAACAGAAGATAAAAGTTGTTTATTTCCAGATACAAAAATAAGACAACAAGTTAGCGATAGATTAGGAACTGATTTTATAGGCACATTAGAAGATGATATGATTATTTATACTATGTTAGATTTAGAACAATACATAGGTCAAAAAATAGATTGGGTTACTGGTAACACATTTGATTATGTAGTTAAAAAAGGAGGTGGAACACTACCTAATGTTACTCGAAGATATTGTACAACTGATATGAAATTAAAACCAATATTTAATTGGTGGCAAAAAACAATTAACAAACCAGCAGAATTTAGAATAGGATTCAGAGCTAATGAACAAAGACGAGCAAACACAACGCTAGAAAAAACAAATGACAAAGGGCTGTTAGAAATGAAAGCTATTGTTGGAAAAAGAAAGACACAAAATAAATGGGGAATCATAGAATGGCAAAAACCTACATTTCCGTTAATTAAAGATAATATATATAAAGACAACATAGAGGAATATTGGAATGACAAAGATGTTAGATTTGCAAAAATAAATAATTGTGTTGGTTGCTTTCATCAAAATTTAATATTAACAAGAAAAAGATTTGATTGGCATCCAAATAAAATGAATTGGTTTATATCTAAAGAAGGAGTTAAACATCCAGATGATTGTTGGAGAAATGGAAAAGATAAAATAAAATATAAGGATATAAAATCTTGGAATGTTCAAACTGAATTGTTCGAAGATGACTTTAAAGATTGTGATTCTGGATATTGTGGAGTATAACAAAAACACAATATATTTGTTATATAAAAAATAATTAATAATAATCTTTTTTAATTATGGATAAAAGAAAAAACAACGGAGGACATACAACTGCTGGTAGAAAGCCTAAAGCCGAAGAAGTAAAGCTAATTGAAAGACTAACACCATTAGAGCCACAAGCTTATGCAGCTTTAAAAAAAGGAATAGAATCTGGAGAGTTTAAGTTTATACAAATGTTCTATCACTACTATGCTGGTAAACCTAGAGAAACAAAAGACATCACATTAAATACTGAACAACCTTTATTTAATATTATTGATTAATGTTTGTAGTAACAACTGCAATTAAAAAACTTCTTAAACTTAAGAAACGTAAAAAGATAGTTCAAGGTGGAACATCTGCTGGTAAAACGTTTGGCATACTACCAATCCTCATAGATAGAGCTATAAGAACTCCTAACGTAGAAATAAGCGTAGTTAGTGAAAGTATACCACATTTACGTAGAGGTGCTTTAAAAGACTTCCTAAAGATTATGATGATGACCAATCGTTATAATGATATGCAATATAATAAGTCAATGCTTAAGTATAAGTTTGCAAACGGAAGTTACATTGAGTTCTTTAGTGTTGAATCAGCAGACAAATTAAGAGGAGCAAGAAGACATACTCTATATGTAAACGAAGCTAACAACATACCTTACGAAGCATACAACCAATTAGCAATAAGAACATCTGGAGATATATGGATTGACTTTAACCCAACCTCATCATTCTGGGCGCATACAGAACTACAAGGCAAAGATGATGCAGACTTTATAAAGCTAACGTATTTAGACAATGAAGCATTACCAGACACAATTATAAACGACATAGAGAAAGCTAAAGAAAAAGCAAAGACATCTACCTATTGGAATAACTGGTGGAATGTATATGGACTAGGAGAGATAGGGAGTTTAGAAGGTGCTTGTATAAAAGACTGGAAACCTATTGACTTACCAAACGAAGCAAGACTACTTTGTTACGGAATGGACTTTGGTTATACTAATGACCCAAGCTCTTTAATAGCACTTTACAAATACAACAACTCATATATCTTTGATGAGGTAATATACCAAAAAGGATTACTAAATAGTCAGATAAGCAACTTACTTAAAACACACGAAGCAAAAGAAATCATATATGCAGATTCAGCAGAACCTAAAAGTATTGCAGAGCTATCAAGTTATGGTCATTTAATAATGCCAGTTAAAAAAGGTAAAGACTCAATAGTGTATGGTATTAACCTCATCAATCAAAATGAAATCTATATAACTAATAGAAGTCATAACTTAATTAAAGAACTACAGAACTACATTTGGTTAAAGAACAAAGAAGGAGAAACACTTAACAAACCAATAGATGCTTTTAACCATTGTATAGATGCGATGAGGTATGCTATCACTTCACAATTAGAGAATCCTAATAAGGGTCAATATTACATTTACTAAATGTTAAAGAAATGTTAAAATTTTGTTAAAATTTAATAAACATTGTTGTTAATAAGTAAATGTTTTGTATATTAGCAGTATAATTAATTAGTTATTTGAAATGTTGTAATAAATCGAAAGCATTAGTAAATGTAGTTTAGTAAAATATCTGCATTGAGAATGTTTCTTAAAAAGTATGAAAATGTGTTAGTAATTATCCTTTAGTAAGAAATTTAAGATAGATTTATACAGCATAAACAAAACAAAACAAAACAATGAAAAAACTAAAACACTACTTAACATTAACATTATTCTCATTTGTATTATTAATTGCAAGTGTAGTATTATTATCGCTTGAATCTATTATACATAACTTAATATTTTAGATATGATAGAGGTAAAACAAGGCAAAGTAAGAGTATACAAAAACAACACAACAAAAGTATACACACTAAAAGAATACACAGATACAATATATTATAGAAAACTATATTTAAGAATATATCAAATAATTTGTATTTTAGCTACTATGTTTATTCCAGCAATAATGATTAACTTGTTTAAATGACAAGAAACGTAAGAGAAGCTATTAGTTGGTGTTTTAAGAATGACATTAAGGTAATAGTAAAACCACTTACAAGAACAAGAAGACCAGAAGTTAAATTAGAGATACATAGAGAAGGAAGAATACAAATTGGAAACGAAACATACAGACAAGACAAAAAACTAGGAGATAAGATACAAGAGTTATACTTATACCTACACAAGACATTAAGATAATTTTTAGTTGATAGTTAGATAAAAGAGGGTTGCTTTATACAAAGTAATCCTTTTTTTGTTTTATAAAAAACACTTTATGCAATTAGAAGTTTCTATACCTAGTACACTAAAGGAAGTCAAGTTAAAAGACTATCAAGATTTCTTACTTATAGAGAATCCAAGTAACGATGATTTACTTAAATGCATCCTCAACATAAACACAAAAGAGCTAGGCAAGATTAAAGACAAAGATGTAGATTACTTAATCAATCACATTAATAAGCTATTTGAACAAGAACATAAGTTTATACCTACGTTTAATTTAAATGGTGTTGCTTATGGTTTTATACCAAACCTAGATGAAATTACCTATGGAGAAAATAAAGACGTTACAAGCTATATAAATGAATGGGGTAATATGCATAAAGCAATGGCTGTATTATTTAGACCACTTAAACAAAAGCAAGGACATAAGTATTTAATAGAAGAATACGAAGGAAGCCACAAGTATAGCGAGGTAATGAAAGAGATGCCATTAAGTGTTGTATTAGGTGCTATGGTTTTTTTTTACAATTTAACCAACGAATTGCTGAACTATATACCGAGTTATTTGGAGAAAGAACTAGTGAAGGAACAGACGATAGGTCAAATTTCTCAAGAAAGTGGGGAAGCTATTCAGAACTATATACACTCGCTCAAGGAGACATTACGAGATTTAAACAAGTTGCAAAGCTTCCATTACACCAGTGTTTAATGTACTTGGCATTTGAAAAAGAAAAAGCAGAACTAGAATCAAGAATGATAAAAAGTAAATTTAAATAATATGCAAGGATTTTATAACCTATCCGAAAAGATAAGACAAACACTACAATTAGATGACTTTGTAAATACTGTAACCTATGGGGACATATACGATGTAGACTTAAACAAACAGACTATATTTCCACTATCACACTTTATGGTAAATAGTGCAACAATGCAAGGTAACGTATGGAGCTTTAACATATCTCTATTATGTATGGATATAGTAGATGAGAGTAAGAACTTTGCAGAGGGAATACCACAAGAGTTTAGAGGAAACAATAACGAGCAAGATGTGTTCAATACACAACTAGCAGTAGCAAACAGATTACTAGAGTTATTATTAAGAGGAGACTTATATGTAGACAAATACCAATTAAATGGAGACCCTACGTTAGAACCTTTTGTAGATAGATTTGAAAACAAGTTAGCTGGATGGACTGTAACGTTTGATGTGCTAATACCTAATGATATGACTATATGTTAAAGAACTTGCAAACAGAGTTACAATCTTTTGGTAAGTATGTAGTACAACAATCAAGGTCTAATCTTACAAAACAAAAACACAATGTAACACGAGACTTATATAATAGTATTCATTATGACCTAACTGAAAAGAATGGCAACTTTGATTTAGCTTTTATAATGGATGAGTACGGAACATTTTTAGATAAAGGTGTTAAAGGTGCTAATCCAAGTTTAGTTAAAGATGGCAAACAAAAAGGGCGTAATAGTCCTTATAGTTTCAAAGTTAAAAGACCACCAATGCAGCCATTAGCTGATTGGGCAAAAAAAAGAAATATAAGATTAAGAGATAAAGAAGGAAAGTTTAAAAAAGGCAATTATAGAACAATAGGGTTTATATTACAACGAAGCATATTTGCACAAGGCATAAAACCTAGTTTGTTTTTTACTAAACCATTTTTAACAGCCTTTGATAGATATCCAGAATTATTAAGTAAAGCATTTGCACAAGACATAATAGACATATTAAAAGACAACAACAATGGGAAAAATTAACGTAAGAAGTCCATACTTCGTAAACCTAGCAACTACTAATTTAACAAGTGCAAAGCTAGAAATAGATATATATACAGGAGAAGCTAATACAGATTGGCAAGATGCTCCACAATATACACTCATATCAACAGCTATAGACGCAAAAGTAAATTTTGAAATAGCTGAACTTATAAAAGATTATATTACTGCTTTATTTGATGGGTCATTTCCAACTCCTTCAGTAACAATTTCTGAAGCTACTACAATTTATGTAGATTATAGGGTTACAGAAACAATTAACACAACACCACAAACTCCAGTTGATGTATTAGGAGAGAGAGCTTTTTATGGTTATGGATATTTTGAAGATGGAGTAAATCCAAGTTTTGATAATATTTATTATTTACAAACAAATAATACAATTATAAAAAACAAGAATGAAACAGTTACAATTCCTGTAGATAATACAATTGCAACAAGTCTAGTTTGGAAATATCAAGGAGCAACAGTTTCAACAGTTAGCATTCCAGCTCAAGATAATATTCAAGACCAAATTACTTATGTAACAAATACAGGAAATTTTGATGTGGATGAAGCTGAAATATCAACTGGTATAAAAACAACAACAGTTAATATAGAGTCTTATGAAAAATGTAAATACACTCCTTACAAACTAACATTTATAAATAAATACGGAGCTTATCAAGAAATATGGATGTTTGCTAATTCAAAGTTGATTCTTAATACAACTGAAGAAAAATACAAATCTAATATTTTAACAAACGGAACATACAATACAAATGACCCACAAATAAAACTACTAACTAAAAATGGTAATCAAAGATTAACTCTTAATAGTGATTTTTATCCAGAAAGTAGTAATGAAGTATTTGAGCAATTATTTTTAAGTGAAAAAGTTTGGATTTATTATGGTGGTCAAACACTAGCAGTTAATATAGAATCTAAAACATTTGAATATAAAACAAGTGTTACAGATAGTTTAATAAATTACACAATAGATGTGAGTTTTGCCTTTGATACAATTAACAACATAAGATAGATGCAAGTAGTAGAACTATATATAAGTAATACAAGAGTAGATTTATTTAAAGATGAAAGTGTAACTATAACAGACACTATAACTAATGCTAAAGATGTTGCAAAAGTTTTCACTGCTTTTAGTCAGCAATTTAGTTTACCAGCTTCCTCAACAAATAATAGGATATTTAAACATTATTATAATTGGAATATAACTGGAGGGTTCGATGCAAGGATTAAAGTTAGTGCAATACTCAAATTAAATGGAGTTGATTTTAAAATAGGAAAAGTAAAACTAAACTCTGTTAGTTTAAAAGACAATAAAGCATTTTCTTACAAAGTAGTTTTCTTTGGAGAGACAGTAACATTAAATGATACATTAGGAGAAGATAAGTTAAGTGCTTTAAGTGATTTAGATACGTTGAGCTTAAACTACAACTCTACAAATGTAAAAGCAAAACTTCAAGTAGACCCATCAACAAATGATATTGTTGCTCCTTTAATAACACATACACAAAGACTATATTATAAAAGTGTTGCTAATACAGGTTCAGATGGAAACCTATGGTATCATACAGGTAGTGGTCAAGTACACGAACACGGAGTATTATGGTCAGATTTAAAATATGCTTTAAGAGTAGATAGAATTATACAAGCGATACAAGTTAATTATCCTTCAATAACTTTTAGTAATGACTTTTTTGTTAATACAAACGAAGCTTACTATGATTTGTTTATGTGGTTACATAGAAAGTCTGGAGCAGTAGGTAATGGAGACCAAGTTGCTACATTCCCAACTTCTATTAATGGCTGGAGTTCAAGTGGTAGTTTTACTTGTGGTGCTTCTGAAGTTTGGGGTGGAATGAGTAGTGTATCTACTTTAACAGTATGTCCAGAATTTGCTTCTTATTCTGATACAAGTACTTTATTTCAATTAAGTTTAGCAACGACTAGCACAGCCGAATATGCAGTAGAAGTTTTACAAAATGGATTATCTATATATGCTGCTAGTGGTTTATCTGGTAATACAACTTTATCAAGTAATGCATCTGGTGGAGATTTAGGTTCTCCGTCTGTATCTGCTGGAGAATGGACTGTTATAATAACTGTAACAAGTGCAATTACTTTTAGTAATATTACTTGGACTTTAACTAATAATGAACCAAACGAAACACCAGTAACTCTTACATTTCCAACTGGTTCTTTTTTATGCGATACTAATTTTGAATTTATTATAACACAACAAACACCAGACATTAAAATAATAGACTTTTTAACAGGATTGTTTAAAATGTTTAATCTTGTAGCTTATACAAAAGAAGATGGTAGTATCTACGTTGATACGTTAGATGAATTTTATGCAACCTCTACTACGTATGACATAAGTAAATATATAGATGTAGAAACAAGCGCAGTAGACGTAGCTTTACCTTATAGAAAAATGAATTTTACTTATGAAGGATTGAAGACTTTTTTAGCTGCACAATGGGAACAATTAAACGTAGCTAAATGGGGTGCTGAAAGTTATGAAGCAGAAGGTGGTTTAGATGGAGGAATATATTCAGTAGTAGCTCCTTTTGAGCATATGCAATTTGAAAGACTTTTAGATATAGATGATTCTACAGGTGCAACACAAACTACTATTCAATGGGGGTTTTGTGTAAATGACAATCAACAATCTTATATTGGTAAACCTATCTTATTTTATCCTATTTTAAAAACAGGAGGAGCAACAACTTCTATATCATTTAGAGATACACCTAGTAGTCATAGTGAAGTTACATCTTATATCATACCTTCTAATAGTGTTGCTTTGGCAGCATCTACAAGTACAGCCAATATAAACTTTGGTTTGATGATTAATGAATATACAGGGCTTCCTAATTATACAGGAACTCTTTATAATAATTACTATAGTAGTTATATAGAAAACTTGTTTTTAGAAAGTTCAAGAATAACTAAATATACTGCTTACTTACCATTAAGCATTATTCTTAATTATACACTCGCTGATATATTTGTAATCAACGGAAAACAATTTAGAATAAATAGTTTAAATATAAATTTAACTAATAACAAAAGTCAAATAGAACTAATAACGATATGATAGTGTTAAAATTGTTAAACATAGATGAGTTTTACGGAGTTAGTGAAACTATAGAAATAGCAAAGGGCAAAAATAAAATGCCAGAAACATTTAAAGAAGGATTCAAACAAATTAAAAGACAAATAAAATGGCAGAAA
>Ga0181422_1000371_pt1 | contig 14609 bp, 28 predicted proteins | sample 45SPOviralmetaG_FD_130147 | JGI IMG/M metagenome (GOLD analysis project Ga0181422, IMG submission 130147) | Marine viral communities from the oligotrophic San Pedro Time Series (SPOT) site, San Pedro Channel, CA, USA - 45 SPOT_SRF_2013-07-18 | ecosystem: Environmental > Aquatic > Marine > Strait...
AGAAATACGTAAGATTAAATCCTTTGAGAAGGATATGAAAGTAAATAAAGAGTTGTTCAAGCTGGCAACAGCATTAGTTTAATTTAAAATAGGTTTTATTATGGGATATGCAAATACAAATGCTAAAGTAGAAGTTAATGGAGAGTTTAGATCTACCATTAATTGGCTTCAACCTTATGATTTAGATGATTTAAGTGAAAGGTTACGTGTTAATTTATACGAACTTAAACCAATATTTTCTAAAATTGAATCTGATGGCTTTGTCTTTTATAAAGAAACTCCTAACATCAAAACGGAATTATGGAATGGCTCTACAGTACTAAAAAATTTAGAACGTATTTTTGAGGCTTGTGAATGTGACAAAATATATTACAAAAAACTTCCTGTGAGAGATGATAGGTTTAATCTTTACGGTGAAAAAAAGAAAGGTTCAGTTTCTTCTTGGAGATCATATAAAAGTTATACTGTGAGAACAGCTAAAGATTATAGAGACAATTCGGTTAGTATAAAATGGTAGAAGTTATAAGACATACTTTAGGGTTTTGTGGTGAGCATTGGCATCCTAACATCTGGACTGCCTTTGCTGCTTCACCGCTAATAGCTACTACGACTTACTGGATTAAATGTAAGTGTGGAGGATGGTTTAGTAAACATAAAGAAGACTGCGATGTGTAGTTCAGGAGCTCATTATATAGATGAAGATATGATACCAGATACTATTGAAAAATGTGTTTCCTGTGAAGGCATTACACAATATAAGTTTAACGATAATATATTTAACAGAGAATACTACGTTCAAGGAGCTGGTCAACTCTGTAAAGAATGTTATGAAGAAGTATACTCACTTGAGTAACTTACTTTTTAACCCTTTACTTACTCCTTCTGAAATAATAGAAAGAGGAGCGTTTGGAGGTACTTACTTTGGGATACCTATTGAAGAATATGTTGACTTTGATTATGAATCTATCTTTAAAATGTTTAAAGGTGTAGATACTGAAATGTATTTAGGTGAGAAATATAATCGGAAGTTAAATAGGTTTGGAGTTAAAGCAGGTATGCCCTATGAGTATTGGAAAGAAATGGGATGGATGCATGATGATGACCCATACGGTTGGTTTGAATGGTACTGTAAGTATTATTCCGGAAGAAGACATCATGATGATAATAGACAAATTATTAGATGGCAAAACTTTGCAGGTGTTAAAGGTAGATGGCGTAACAGAATATACAGTCGAATATTTGAAACAAAAGATTGGGACGTCTCTCCTATCATACAACAAAGCTTATTACATTGGGGTTATGAAGTTAATGAACCAGACTATGATCTATGGATCGAAGTAAATAAACGAGAGTAATGTATAGAGAGTGTAACGTTTGTAGAGAGGAGAAAAGAGATGTTAAGTTTAAGCATGCAGGTAAAAAAACTTGTATTAAATGTGAGACTAGATGGTGGAGGATTTTTCTACGACTACTAGTCAAAGAACGCAAGCTTACTCCTATTGAAAGATTAGCTAACAGGTTAGGGTATATGGGTTCCAGCTTCTTAATGTTGAGTCCTTACCTTCTTCCTTATGATGGTTTAGGAGCCTATACATATATGGTAGGAGCTATACTCTCAACTCCTCAAGTATGGGTATCAAAACATTGGAATATAGTTATGTTAAATTTGAATCTTTTGGTAGGTTATGGTATTTATATATATAAAATGACAACAGGTTAATGTATTTTAAAAAACCGTTATTAAGTTCTGATAGACAAGATATATTTCATCTAGCTCCTGTACCAGTGTACATGAAAGTATTTGATGATGATGAGTTACACGACAGGGTGTATTCTTTAGGTAAATCAGTATTATCAGACAAACAAAAACAAATGGGTCAAGAGTTACCCGAACAATATGATACTGATAGACAAAAATGGTATGATTATCCAGACAATCACACTGACCAGTGGGTTGAATACGACGAACAAATACCGATAGGCAGTAGATTTTTCACTCCTCCGAATGATTTCTTAAAAACTGACGATGATGATGTAGCTATCATAAGAAGTAGAATAGATATTGGGTTCAGATACCTATGTAATTCTATTGGCAATAAAGTAAACAAAAGTAAAATAACTGAAAGCTGGATGCAGTATTACGATCCATACTTAGGTAGAGGACATAATCAACATAATCACTGTCGTTGGCAAAGAGAAGAGGGAGGTATTAACACTCAAATGTTCTCAGGAGGGTATTATCTATCTGATGGCCAACCTATAAAAGATCATCCATATTCTGGTGTGTTTGCTTTTCACATAAGAGGTCAACAACATATGATTAGACCTAAAAAAGGTATGTTAGTAATATGGCCTTACGATATAGTCCATTCAGTTAAACCTTTTTACGGTAAAGAAGAAAGATGTGTAATTAATTTTAACGTACAAGATGTATAAAGATGTTACAATTATTAGAGGCTGGTGGGGCCATCTAAACTTATTTGACGACAAGTATAAAAAACAAATACTTCAACCTGGTAATAATTTTCCACAATCCGTTTATGTTTACGGTAACACTAATAAACACTTTTTAGATCAAAATGGGTTTAAAAGTAAGACCTTTTTAATGGGCACAGAACCTTTTGACTATAGGTTAGCTTCTAACCATACCTTATACGACCATAGAAGCCTTCTTCATAAATTAAAAATACTCCAAAAAGCATTAGAACATAATGAATCAGTTCTGTTTCTAGATTGGGATATGCAATTCAAGAAAGCATTTGATGATGATTTTTACGATACATTAAAAGGATCTCAATTCCAAGTACCTCTTTACCTTTACCCAAAAACAGAAATAGAAGCATTAGTAGGTACTTCTGATGATCGAAAATATTTTTTATTCTTTACTAAGCTAAACGACTACCTTAAACAAAACGCTTGGGTGTATGAAGACAGTTACGTTATACCAAATACAGGATTTATATACTGTGATGATATAAAAGTAGCAGATGAATTAATGAAAATAGCTTTGAAAGAACAACTAACAACAGTACCAGATGAGCTAGCAGTACTTTTCTATATGAAAAAATTAGGTTACACATTAGAAGATTATATAAAAAATATAGAACCTTCTGTTATTTCCGGTAAAGATTGTGGAAATGATAGTTGGAATGCAAAAGGCAAGTTACTAGAAAATTATATTGAAACTATAAAAGAACAAAAAAAGAATATTTATCTTGAGCACGTATAAGGTACTTGTACTTTCTTTAGAGAAAGATAAAGAGAGAAGAAAACAAACAAATGCTATACTTTTTAATCTTGGTTTAGGATTTAAGTACTTTGATGCAATAACTCCAGATAAGCTATCGTACTATCAAAAAGAGATATACTTTAAAGACCTAGACCATAATCCTAAAGTAGATAGAGAAGCTGTTATGGCAACATTTATCAGTCATTTAGAAATACTTAAGATAATATTTAATAGTAAAACCAATACTCTTTTATTAGAAGATGATTTAATACCTGCTAGAGACTTTGATTTTAAAAATGTAGATTTTGATACATTTGGAGTTAAGCAGTTAATGTCTGAAGTAAGTTGCTGCTGCCAGTTCTATAATTGGAAAGAAGCAGGAGAGATTTTCTGGCATTTAACAAGTATATTTCCTACTCAAGCATTTGACTGGGAGTTACATAAACTAAGAAGTAAATTTAACATACAAACAGTTGATAAACCAATCTTTACACAATCAACTCAATTTGTTTCAAATATAGCACCTGATGGATATTAGAATAGTAAAAGCACTATGGGGTAAATGGGAATGGTTTGAACCAGAGATTCCTAAAACACCTCTGTTTAATGAACTAGTAATAGTATGGGGAGAAGATAACCTAAAGTACTTATCTGGATTAGGTTACGAATGTATATTAGCTGATAAAGACCCAAACATTAAAGACCCAGACTCTATAGAAGCAGTAGTACAAATATATCATCATAAGCTTGAAGCATTAGAAATAGCTATGAGGAAGTATGATAAAATATTATTTTTAGATTGGGACACTAATCCTGTAAAGGAGTTAGATGATAAATTTTGGAAGACGTTTGATGGAGTAGATTTTCAAGCTCCTTTGTATAGCTACCCTTTAAATTTAAATAAAGAAGTTGACCACTTAAAAGGTCATCAACCTTCTATTAACTGGGCAAACATACACACAGAATATTCCGGAAAGTATTCATGGACATGGAATGATCTATGTATAATGCCTATGGCTGGATATATTTACTTATCTAATCCCCAACAAGCAAAAGAATTACTTAAACATTACAAAGAAAAAGAAATAAGAGGATTTATTGATGAATTTTCTCTTTTTTGTTTAGCAGACTGCACTATGGAAGAATATATAGCAAGACATGAACCTCCAACTATATTGGGAAGAGAGAGTGAACTAATATTTAAGTTTGGTAGAATAGATAGAAATGTATACCTTCCTCTTAATCAACACATAAGTAAAACAGTTGAAAAAGATATTTATTTCATACATGATTAGTTGTGAGTCTGATAATTTATCCCTATATTTAAGTATATTAATTAACAAATAAAAAAAGGTTATGATTACAAATTATTATGTTGCAGCAGATAGAATTACTGCTAGAATTTCTGAAGATGTTAATCCTGGTTACCATGTGCGGTATAGAGGAGAGAGATTTGAACACGTTACTAGGAAACCTCTAGGTAAATCTATACTTAAGAAACTACTAAAAGAAGATAACTCAGAAAGAATAATTTTATACCGTTAATGATAAATCATTTAGACCCTTCTTACCAAAGTCTATTAAAGTATGTTATAGACAGAGGAAGACCAAAGAAAGATAGAACCGGAACAGGTACACTATCAGTATTTAACAAGCAAATATCTCACGATTTATCTGGAGGTGAATTTCCATTACTTACAACTAAAAGAATGGCATTTAAGACTATGGTAACAGAACTTAAATGGTTTCTAAAAGGTGATACTAATATTAAGTATCTTCAAGATAATGACTGTAAGATATGGGATGGTGATTATAAAAAGTCTGGAAGAACAGATGGTGAGTTAGGACCTATATATGGTAAGCAATGGAGAGATTGGAATGGTATAGATCAGCTAGAGAATCTTATTGTAGGATTAATTAATGATCCTGACAGTAGGAGACATTTAGTATCAGCTTGGAATGTAGATGATTTAGATAAAATGACTCTACCTCCTTGTCACTATTCATTTCAATGTTATATCAGAGGAGAGTACTTAGATTTAATGTGGAATCAACGAAGTGCTGACTTATTCTTAGGAGTTCCTTTTAATATAGCATCGTACAGTCTTCTTAACATACTGATAGCTAAGGAGATAGGTAAAACACCTGGTGTCGTTACTGGTAATCTAGGTGATGTACATCTATATAACAACCATATAGAACAAGCGAGAGAACAAATCTCTCGTCGTCCTATGGAGTTACCACAATACAAATTAAGTTATTACGACATTTATAGAGGAGACTTTAATATTGAGCTCATCGATTATAAATCTCATCCATCAATCAAAGCAACTTTAAGTAACTAAATGAACGTAGCAGTATTAATAGACATAATAAAAGAAACTGAAGCAAACTGGAGATTTATATTTGAAGATCCATTAGCTGATCAGATTAATATGGAATCAGGTATGCTTATTCAGTTATGCTGCAAACCTGGTGAACCTGATTCAGTAGTAAGAAACTATTCAGTTGCTTCCTGGCAAGATGGTACTCCTAGATTTGAACTTATAGTAACTAACTTAAAAGGAGGTAAAATGTGTGACTATCTTTTTAACGATGCTAAGATAGGAGATGAGTTTGTATATAGAGGACCGATGGGAGTATTTACTTTACCAGATAATTTGAAAGAGAGGGATATTTACTTCGTTAGTACAGGTTCCGGTATTAGCCCTTTCAGATCTATGATAAACGATATCTTTATTAATGATAAAGAATTTAATAATATTAAGTTATTTTTTGGTACTAGAAAAGAAGAAGATATAGTATATAGAGAAGAGCTAGAATTTATTCAAGATAATTTACCTGGCTTTGAGTATATACCTACATTAAGTCAAGAAAAAGTACCTGGTATAGCAGAAGGATATGTACATAATCACTATCTTAAACTTATTGATAGTTTAGATGAAAAACCTCTAGTGTACTTTTGTGGATGGGATAGAATGATAAGAGACGGTAGAATGTATCTTGCAGAAAGAGGATTTGAAATGACTAAAGACATTCGTGTTGAAATATTTGGTTAATTGAAATATTTTGCCTATATTAAGGTATGCATTTAAAGATAGTTAAAAGGTTAACGAAGCAGTATTTAGAGAAGTGTAAACAAGTTTACGGTTATAGTAAACATCACGATACCTCTCCTTACGTAGAATATCAACCATATGTTTATTCAGTATATTGTAAGGATGATAATCCAGAAGCTGAATACATATTTGATTATAATACGATTGTTATTTATTATAAGAATATAGAAGATGCTAAGCATTTAGCTCAAACTATTATTCATGAGTATCAACATTACTTACAATCACCTTCGTGGATGACTAGGTACTATAATATGGGTTACCATTATTCAGACCATCCATACGAAGTAGCAGCATTTGCTGAAGAAGAAAATTGGAAGAGCATTATATGATAAGAAATTTTAACAGACACGTACATCAGATATGGTACCAACCTGGTGATTTAAAAGAGCAATGGAAAGATGTAGGTACTGAGGATTACTTTAAATTACAGTCTACCTTTATAGACTTCTGTGAAAGAAGAGAATGGAACTATACTTTATGGAGAGAAGATACTATTTTAGAGTTTGTTGAACGTCATTTTCCACAGTATATAGATGAATTCAATACTTTAGATTCTATTATAAAGAAAGTTGATTGTGCAAGATTAATGATATTATATGTATACGGCGGAGTTTATGTTGATATAGATGCATATTTACACCCTCATCAAGACTTACAGGATTTTTTAGAGTTAAAAGAGATAGTAAGAGAAGAATATAACCCGACTATGTGGCATATTAATCCTGTAATGCCTATTGAACATCAGTATGACTTAATAGTTGGTCAGGAAAAAACTATATGTGAGTACCATTATAATAAGTTTGGTATAGTAGTTCCAAAGCTTAACAACGCAGTAATATTTACTAGACCTCATTATGATTTCTTCCTTCAAGTAATTGAAAGAGGCTTCAAAAGAAAAAATAATTCTATTATTAATTCATTTGGAGTTCAGACATTTTCTTCTATGATATATGAGCATATGGCTCGTAAAGTTAATGATATTATCGATATAGATGATTATAACTACCCTTCTAATATTCTTACAGTACCTTATATTTATTTTTACGAGTTAGATACACAAACTGATTGGTATACAGATATAGGAGGTCTTGAGAAACATAGATACTCAGAGAACCAATTCATAGTCCATAAGTTCGATGGCAATTGGGATGGTGAGCAGTATAGTGAGTGGTTGGATAAATTATCTAATGGTAATATAGCTAAACCGAATGAATAAGAGTTATAATGAAGATACGTTCTGTGTTGCCCCTTGGCTTTCATCTCATATAAGTACGTTTGATGATATTATTCCTTGCTGTATCTACAAAGCAGAAGGCAAACCATTTGGTAAAACCAGACAAGGTACATCATTTTTAGATCACTACAATTCAGATAAAGCAGTTCAAGTAAGAAAAGACCTTTGGAACGGTAAAGAAGTTTCCGGATGTCAAGAATGTTGGTTTAGAGAAAAAACTGGTTATAGTTATAGAAACTCACTTAATGACCGTTTTTACGATTACATACAAGAGGTTATAGATAACACTAATGAGGACTTTACGTTAAAAGAGTCTAAATTTAGAATGTTGGACTTGAGGTTTGATAATAAATGTAACTTACGATGTAGAATGTGTACACCGTCTTTCTCATCAGCACTTTATAAGGAGTATAAAGATTTAGACTTTCCTATGCAAACTGAAATGGATAGTGCTTATCATATAGCTGTAGATGATGATGAGTACCAATTTATAATAGATCAGTTAAAGTATACTAAGATTTTATTCTTTGCAGGAGGAGAACCTCTTACACAAGATAAGTTTTATGAAATACTTCAATACTGTATAGATAATGACCTAGCTAAGGATATAATGCTCTGGATAACTTCTAACTGTACTAAACTAAAGTATAAGCAGTACAATCTTATAGAAATGCTTAAAAAGTTTAAAAGTATAGAGCTTACAGGTAGTGTTGATGCTTATGGTGAAAGAGCAGACTATATGAGATATCCTTCTAAGTGGAATAATGTTGAAGCTAATATACTTACAATGATTAGTTCAGTTAACAACCTTAAGTTTATTGCATGTCCTACTATTCAAATACCAAATGTTTATCATATATTTGATCTATATAAGTACTTCTTAAAAAATGGTATATGTAAATCTGGTGATATTCATTTTAACATACTAACACAACCTATGCATTTTAATATTAAAAATCTTCCTCAGCATCATAAGGAAGAACTTTATAGAAAGTGTGATGAAATGTCTGATTGGTTAGATAATAGTGAGTACTCAACTCACTTCGCAGATAAGCAACAGTTTGATCTAGTTAGATCTATGTTAGAACAAGAGCCAGAGCTTCTTAGTAATGATAAATTCGTAAGCAGAACTAATCAAGTTGACAAGTATAGAGGTATAGACTTCTGGAAATCTTTTCCTGAGTTTTCTGATTTTTTAGTAGGTTCCTAATATTTTTATGCCTATATTTAAGTATAAATTTAAATAAAGGTTATGGCAAGTTTTAAAAATTTAGTATTCGTTTCGCATCCTATGAATCCTGATAGAGCTATTATGGCTAAGTATAGATTCGATAATGGTAAGGAGTTATCTATTGTTGCTGGAGAAGGTTTATACTCTAGTAGTAGAAATGGTTTAAGAGAGTCTGTTACTGACGTTAAAGATGTAGCTTCTTTTGAGGTTATGTTTGATGGAGAGGTAGAAGGATGGAAGAGTAGAGAAGATATTAACGAAATATTCGAGGCTAATGAAGTGTTGTAAATGTACTGAGGAGATAAATCCTCTTAGACTTAAAGCTTTACCTGGTACTAAGACTTGTGTAAAGTGTTCGACTACTAACGCTTGGTATGTTAGAAATATTATTTCTGGAAAGACTGAGTATGCAGAGACTGAGATTATTAAAGATAGATCTGCTGCTAATACTATTCGAAAGATGGATCAAAGAGTAGGTTGGGGTAGTAACCTATATAAAGGATAAACTGGGCGTCATTTGGTCCTGGGCAGGGTTTTGGGCGTCGTTATGGGCGGGCTTTGTGAGGCGGGCATTAAATTAATACACGATATATGGCATTATGGAACTTAAATGGTGAGATAGTATTTTCAGACGGAGCTCTGTCTATACCTAATCCTGAGTCTAATACTTGGGCTCATCGACATACTTATGAAGTACCCTATACTAATGTAGGTAAAGGAGGTATTGTAACTATAGATGGTAAGACTTATCATACTCCTTCATGGATAGAAGTTCATCCAGAAACTAGACTAGAGGATATAATTGTAAACAAGAAACCTTTTGAAGAGTTATTTGTAGAGAAGAAGCAAGAAGAAAGTTGGTCATTTAAATCTGGTAGCTCTAATAAGACTTATAAGGTTAGATATAATGCTTCAGGTAACTTAAGTTGTGATTGTATGGGATATATTGCTCATAGAAAATGTAAACATATTAAGAATGTCCAGGATTTACACTAAGATTTCTGTCGTCTTTAAGAGGGGTAACAGTCTTAAGGAGAAGTTCTATCTTAAGACATTCTCTGATTTGAGGTGTCCTGATCGACTGATTACAACTCGAGGAAATATTCTCCCAAAAGATTGTGAGATTATAGAGATTGCAGTAGGAGAAAGGTACCACAAACTTTTTCAAAAGAAATACAAGAATAAGTTGTGAGTACGAAATATTATGCCTATATTAAGGTATAATAATTAAAAAGATAAAAGATATGTATTTAAATGTAAATGAAGCTTATTCAAAATTTGATTCTAAATTAGCAAAAGAAGAAAAAAATGATTGTTTTGTACGTTCGTTAGCAGTTGCTTCCGGAAGTCAATACGAAACTGCTCATCAATTTGTAAAAGATGAGTTTGGAAGAGAAGATAAAAAAGGTACGCAAAACTTCGCAATATATGCTAATATGTTAAGGTATGAAGATAAAGGATTGCAGATTGGAGATATAAAATGTGAAGTAAAGGTATTAGGTAAAGATAGAATAAAGAATGTTTATAAGTTAAAAGGAGAGGTTATCTATCGTCAAAAGACGATTTCATCTTTCATAAAAGATAATCCTAAAGGAACTTATGTTGTAGGAGTTGCAAAGCATGCGCTTACTATAAAAGATGGAGAGGTATTCGATTGGAATGCTAATAAGTTTAAGCCAACAAGAAAAGTACAATCAGCTTATGAGATCAAAAGTAAGAAAAGTGAAGCACAATTATCATTATTCTAATCCAACATTTATTAGAGGGGCCTACAAAAAGGCCCTTTTGGTAATCGAGAGTTGTGAAAATGAATATCATATAAAAGCTACTAAAAAATATATTAGTAATTTTTTGATGATGCAATCAGATGAGATTGGATTTAAAAAATATGAATCAGATTCTTTTGTACTAAAGTCTTTCGATAGATTAGTAAAAAAGTTAGATAAAAAGAAAAAAGAAATAAGTTAAGAAATAGTTGTGAGTTCGAAATAGTATGACTATATTAAGGTATAATTAAAAAGTTAAAAATAAAGGTTATGGTGTATGATACTTATATTGAAAATGGATTTAAATTTGTAGGTTATATTTTGAAGTCTGAATCTTCTAAAAAGAAACATAAGACTAAAATGAATTGGGTAGAAGATTTTGACCCAAAAGGAAAAATGGGAGTTTATATTTTATCAAGCGGCCCTCTATCGCATAAGAATATTTTAAAGATTGGTGAAAGTCAAAATCTATTTCATCGATTTCAGTGCTATGAAAGTCATACAGGCCCTACAAATGTGTTTGTTAGAGAGAATATGGAATTTGGTATGCCTATTAAAGTATTATTTTTAGAATGTCCTTCATTTGAAGTTGGATTTGGAGGAGTGAAAGTTCCTTCCGGAATTAACTATAGAATATTAGAAAAGAAATTGATTGAGCAATATGAACTTCAGAATCAATCACTTCCTATCTGGAATAAAGGAAGATCATAAATAAGTTAAAAAATAGTTGTGAGTTCGAAATAGTATGCCTATATTAAGGTATAATAATTAAAAAGATAGAAAGTATGAATCGTATGAAAAGTTTAGAAAAAAGATTAGAAGAGTTAAATAATGAAAATACTAATTTAGATATTAGATTGGAAAATTTAACAAAAAGGAAAAAGAATGAATGTAAGTTAATTCTGGAAAAGTATTTTGGAAGGTCTTATGGAGATTATAATTGTGATATAAATTCCGAAAGAGTTTCTGTAAAGTATAAAGATATGAGATATTCAATTGTTGATTTGTATTTTTATACTTCTTGGAAAGGAGATAATATCAGTTATGATAAAATTGAACTATCTATGCCTTCCTTCAGACCAGATAATGTAGAGGCTTGGGTTGTGGATAGATTTCAAATGCTAACTTCAATTACTTCAATTGTAGTAACTAATGAAGAGTATATTATAAATGATTTGAATTCTGTTTTGATGAAATATGATAAGTTAAAAGAGACTTTTAGGACTGATATGAAGTATTTGAGAGATGCTATAAAAGAGCAGGAATCAGATATTAGTATTTTGAAAAAGGAAAGTATGATTGAAAAGTTATTTGATGAAAATGGTATTTCTTTAGTAACTAATGAAAATGATAATACTTTACCTTCTCTTCAACTAAAATGGGATTGGAATATAAATTCAGTTTCCGGAATTAGAGCTACTAAAATGTCTGCTTCAGGAAAGTCAGTTGATTTAGAAGTAAGAACTCGATTTAGAGATTATAATTCTAGTGAGTTTCAATTTAGAACTACTGAAGTTGAAAAAGTAAGATTCGATAATGTAGAATCATTCTTGAGAAGAAATGAAAAAATGATAGGGTAATGGAAGATAAATTTATAAATTGGTTAGATAAGTTTTCTACAATCGCTACTATAGTATTGGGTTTTGCAGTACCCATCTTTCTACTGCTACATACTTTTATTTTTTAATTATGGAAAGGGGGCTTCATACACCCCCTTTTTTTTTAAAATAAGTTAAGAAATAGTTGTGAGTATGAATTATTATGCCTATATTGAGGTATAATTAAAAAGTTAAAAATAAAGGTTATGAAAAAATTCAATTTTGAAAAAATGTCAAAAGAGGAAGATGATACTTCCGGAAGCTCTTTGAAAGGTAAACTGAAATATGGAATCAAATATGATGATTTGGTTAATATGTTTGGCCCTCCTACTTACTCAAATGAAAGTGGTGATGGTAAAGTAAATTTTGAATGGGTTATAGAGTTTGAGAATGAAAATGGTATGTTAGAGCAGTATACTATATACGATTGGAAAATTGATGCTGATTATTCGATGATGAATACTGGAGATATTTCAGAAGCAGAAGATTGGTTAGGAGGTAGCAGATGGCATGTAGGAGGTAAAGTATATGCTGGAGATTTTATTGAATGTTTAGAAGAAGCATTTGATGAAGGTATGGTATTTGCTCCGGAAAATGAATTACCTTTCTAAAAAATAACTTAAGATAAAGTTGTGAGTACGAAATATTATGCCTATATTTAGATATAATAATTAATTAAAAAGAAATAAGGGTTATGAAAAATTCAAGAAAAGCTATTAAAGAATTAAAGTTAAAAAAGAATACTGCTCTATTTTGGGGTGATGATGCTGAAGATGTAAAAATTATTGAGGGTCTTTCTCAAGAGATGTTTGATAAGGTTTATGATTTAGATGAAGATAAGGTTGCTTTTTTAGCAGGAGATAATGATGGTGATATGTTTGAAATACTTTTTGATTTGAATGATGATTGTGCTTATGATTTGATTGAGGATTATAATAAAGAGTGGGGAAAATATATTGAAATAATAACAGAATAAGTTGTGAGTTCGAAAAAAGAATCATATATTTAGATATAATAATTAAAAAAAAATAAAGGTTATGAAAAATGTTTTAGTTGAAAGAAGTAGTAAAGAAAGAATTGAAAGTATTAGTATTGGTGATTTGAAATTCAGAATGCATGATGAGTTTGAATATGCTGATGGAGGAATGATTATTGGATTGTATGATAATGAAATGATAAGAAAAGAGTATGAAGAAGGAGATTGGAATGTAGATGAATCTTTTTTTAGTATAGAGGATGATAAGAATGTTCCGTTTGAAACTGTCGCTTGTAAATTAGATATTAGAGAAGGTGATGGTGGATATGTATACTATTTTGATGTTAATGGTAATGAATTATATGAAGAGTAGTATGTGGAAGATAATTTATAAAGGAGAAGTAGTAGATGAGTTTATTGATAAGTTCGATGCTCTCTACTGTAAAGCTGAATATGAGATTGCTTATAAAGATAATGTTAAAATGATAAAAGTATGAAAAGAAGTTATGTAGATGATAGTGTTAGAAGTAATTTACTTCAGAATAAAGTAGTGTTAGATAAGAAGGATGTAGAATCTATTATTGATAGTATTTTATTTGATTGGAATGAGATAGGAGATCCTGAAGCTAATTTTGAAGAGATGATTGAATGGAATGTTGAGCAATTTTTATCTCATAATTCCGGAAATGAGTTGAAGAGGATTAGTAGGAATGAAGCTCGAAAGATGAAGTTAAAGAGATTTAGTTATAAAGACTATCCTGCTTATTCTAAAGAAGAACCTAAATTCTTTAGTATGTCCGATAGTAATAAGGATGGATGGCAATCTGTCGAATATTGGATGTAAAAATAAATTGAAATCTTTTTATGGAATAGTTGTGAGTTCGAAATAAAACGCCTATATTTAGATATAAGAAATTAAAATAAAGGTTATGACGAAATATGCAACTAAAGTAAAAAAATGTTCTTCATTAGTAAATGCTATAAAAGATTTAAAAGAAGATGAGAGCATTGATCTAATGTATGGAGATAAGAAGTTACAGATAAGAGCTTACAAAAATTCGATAGATAGAGAGGATAGGGAGATGAGTTATAGTATCTGGAGCACTTATAATGGAATGAATATAAGTAAGATAGGCAATACTACAATCTCAGCCTATACTTTTGATATGATGTCACAAAAGACTACATTTACGTTTGATATAGAGAAGATAGAGGTTATATAGAGAGATAATAATATCTCGGGCGTCATTATAGATGCTGGGCGATGAATGAGGCGGGCGATGTCTCGGGCAAGGATATGGGCAGGGTCTCGGGCAAGGAAGTGAGTGGGCGTTTTTCTTCCATTCGTCACGCGAATTTTCCAACCTTCCAACCTATTGTAAACCGTATAACCAATATATGGAGAGATAAAGAGAGATGCATGGAAGACTGAGACCCTATATAGATATCATAT
>Ga0181422_1000372_pt1 | contig 14585 bp, 13 predicted proteins | sample 45SPOviralmetaG_FD_130147 | JGI IMG/M metagenome (GOLD analysis project Ga0181422, IMG submission 130147) | Marine viral communities from the oligotrophic San Pedro Time Series (SPOT) site, San Pedro Channel, CA, USA - 45 SPOT_SRF_2013-07-18 | ecosystem: Environmental > Aquatic > Marine > Strait...
CCTCCTTCTCGCCACCCTGTTGGCGACCGACACGTTCACCTTCGGGCTTGGCTGGTACGCCGTCGGCGGAGCAATCCTTGGCGGAGCGTTTGCGATCTATGAAGCCCGAGCCGGCTGGTGCATCGTACGAGCCATGGGCATCAAGACTCCATTGTGATCCTTGAGCCAACATGCCAACGCTCAAAGCGACTTCCTCGGTGGAAGCACTGTGTCAGCCCAGCGATTGGACGGAAAGGCATGCGCCCTCGAAGTTGAATCGGAGTTGACCGACCGCGTTGCAAAGCTCAAAGAATTCGGAACACAACCGCACTTGGCTGTCATCATTGTAGGCGACGACCCAGCGTCCCATGTCTATGTAAACTCCAAAGTGAAGACCTGTGCTCGTCTTGGCATACGCTCAACCCACATTGCTCTGCCATCTGACACCGAAGAAACAGTGGTTAGAGAGCATATTCTTTCGCTAAATGCCCAAGATGACCTGCACGGCATCCTCGTTCAATCACCCCTTCCAAAACACATGGATGAAGAGGCGTTGACTGATTTGATTGACCCTGCGAAGGATGTCGATGGATTTCACCCACAAAACCTGGGACGGCTGGTGCAGGGAAGGACCGATGGGATGCTCCCTTGCACGCCAAGCGGGGTTATGCGGATGTTGCGCTGGGCGAACATTGATCTCAAAGGAAAGCGGGCAGTTGTGCTTGGACGGTCGCGAATCGTTGGAATGCCCGCCGCCCTGTTGTTGGCAGCAAAAGGAGCAGACGCCACCGTCACCGTAGTCCACTCGCGCACTGAAGATGCTGAATCCATTTGTCAAGAGGCCGACATCGTGGTCGCTGCGGTTGGTCGACCAAACATGGTCACATCATCTTGGGTCAAGCCAGGCGCCATCGTGGTTGACGTGGGAATTAATCGCGTGGACGACACGACGAGAGAGCGTGGATGGAGACTTGCCGGTGATGTCAACCCAAACGTGGGTGAGCAAGCAAGCTGGCTCTCACCCGTACCGGGTGGTGTTGGCCCAATGACCATCGCAATGCTCATGGAAAACACCGTTCGTGCCGCAGAAATGAGCCTGACCGCAGACGAGAAGCCCTAAGAGACAAAGACGATGTGGGATTGACGTGGTCCACGATCCACGAGCCCCCCGACTTGCGGCATCTGCGACCTTGGTTGCGGCTGTACTCGTCCTGTTAACGGCGTTGAACTTGGTGTTCGGCGTGGTTGGGAGTTCCGGAGTTTCCATTGAGGAGATCGCTGCTTTGGCTGTGGTTCCCGTCCTCCTTTTGATAGCGAACCTCGCCAACAAAGAGCGTGCGATTCCAGAACTCGTGTCCTCTGTTGAACACCGAGACGCTGAGCGTTTTGAATTTTCCACGGCACGCCCTTCATCGCAGGAGCAGAACGAAGTAAACCCCACCACTGCTTCAATCTTAACCAGCATTCTGGGTGAGCAACCTTCGGCCAACCAGGCACAGGTTAACTCAGCCATCGACACATTAGCGAGTGGCGCATTTGGTGAATCCGTTCAACGAACCATGCAGGCCATTGAAACCGCGAACCAAACGAACGTTGCGCCTCGTGAGGCCGCACCAGCGGACGAAACCACCGGACAAACACTCGAACGGGTCCTCGTTCAGCCCATTCCACTTCCAGGGAAGGAGGACGAACCGCCTCGCAACCCAGACACGATCCCTGGCTTGGAGCCAAATCGGGTGTTCGTCACACAAGGTCTCGCAAGTGTCCCGCTCCCAAACCAACATGAAGAACAGACATCCTCTCCATCTGTTGAACCCCCTGCCGAAGAACAGCCACTCTTATTGGCAAGCCCAAAGCCGCCAACGCTACCTGATTTGAGTGATTTACCCTTGTTCGAGGATGAACCTATCAATCCACCTTCGCACGCAGTTCCATCACCATTGGACCTTCCCGACCTCGGAGATTTGTTTTCGGCCGATGAGCCAGCAACACCTTCTTTGGTGGCATCAACACTTCCTGACCTTCCTGATTTGGACGACCTTTTCTAGAGACGAGGATTGAAAACAATTGGATTCGAGGCATCACCATGTGGACGCAATCCTTCGACTTGCATTCTCATTCGCTGCACAGCGACGGAGAGCATCCGGTTCAAGACGTCGCACGATTGATGCATGAAGAGGGAGTCAAAACATGGTCCTTGACCGACCATGACACAACCTCTGGGTGGAACGAGGCAGCCCAAGTAGCCGCTTCCCTTGGCATGCATTTCCTCCCGGGCGTTGAAATCACCTGCGAGCCCGCCCTGGAGCCCGACCACAACCACCTAGCTGCCATTGGTAGAGAGCGAGCGTCGGCATCATGGCACCTCTTGGCTTATTTTCCTGAGCACCAACCCGGCGTAAACGATGAAACGGTTGCAGGGTTCAAGGCTTGGCTTGAGCCGCACCAAGATGGACGCCTTCCCCGCATGAAAGCCATGTGTCAGCGGCTCACTGAATTGGGTATGCCCGTGGATGTGGAGGACGTCTGCCGTCGAGCGAGCGGTTCGGTTGGCCGACCGCACCTCGCCCAAGCCATGGTTGAGCTTGGATATGTTTCAAGCAAGGTGGAAGCCTTTGAAACCTGGATTGGAGATGGACTTCCAGGATTTGTCCCGCACGTCAAGCCCACCATAGCCGAAGCGGTTGAGGCCGTTCGGTCTGCGAATGGATTCACATCGCTCGCTCACCCGCTGTACTATGGCGTCCCAACCCAACAACTTGTGGAACAACTTGGGCAACTTGGCGTTGATGCGGTTGAAGCCGTTCATCGAAGCCACACGGATGCCTACCGCTTTGAATTGATGAACGAGGCCGTATCCAACGGCATGACGATCACCGTAGGCTCGGATTTCCATGGACTTTCATGGCAAGCAAGACCAGGAAACATGCCGCTTCAAGTCGTTGCTTTGAACGCTAAACTCAACGGCGCATGAAGCGGTCAACCACCATGGCGACCTCAAACAAAACGATGATCGGCATCGCCACGAGGAAAAGCGAAAGCGGGTCTGGCGGAGACATAAAAGCTCCAAGAACAAAAGCCCCAAACCAAATCATGCGCCGGGACGCTGCAAATTGCTCACGAGACACAGCACCCGACCGAAGCAGGAGCGTGGTGATGAGGGGGGCCTGGAAACCAATCGCAGAGGCTGAAATAAGATTGACAATGAAGCCAGCATAATTTGAGAGGCGCCACTCAGTGGACAATCCTGCTTGTTGGGCGTCGGTGGTGAGGTATTCCAAAAGCAGTGGGATGAGCCCATACCACGCATAAAAGGCCCCGACCACCATCAACATCGCTGAACCAAGCATTGCCAGGATGAGGCGTGGGCCTGGCTTAGGAAGGGTGACGTCCAATTCCTTGAGGCGTTCTTGAACAGATTGATGGCGCACACCATGAAGAGCAACCTGGTACACGAGCAACAAACTCACGAGCATAAGGCCGACATAGCCCGCAATTCGTAATTGGAGAAAGAGAAATTCCACCGGCGAAATCACGATGATATCCACTCCATCGGGCAAGCGATGGTCGTCCACTAACCACGCAATGAATTCACTCGTCAACGGAAAGGCGAGCATGAAACCGATGAGAAACAACCCGATGTAGAATTTCATCGACCGACGGAGGCCTTCGTTGACCGAGGTCAAAATCTGTCCACCTGAAGACTGAGACAATCGCTCAATCGTGGTTTGGATGGGTTCCTGCGCCATGCCTCTACGCCTCTTCGTCCAAAACCTCAGACGAGGCCCACACATATGAGGGTGTAGAATCAATCCAACTGCGACCTTCTTTCTTCAAACGATAGAGACGATAGACAACGAAACCGGTCATCCATAGCGATGGCAGACTGAGGAACATGGCTTGGCCCATCTTATCGTCGCCATAATTGTTCAGAATTCGAACCTCCATCACCGGTTCATCTTCACTCGCCTCGTCGTAATGCATGACGATGAAATGGTAAATTTTGGGCGAAGTGATGTTCAAGCTCAGCGTGGTTTGCGGTGCCACGGTGTAATGGTCTCCAAGCGTTTTCATGATGCTCCAATCGATCTCGCCGGTTTCCATGGCTGGCACACTCGTTTCAACCATGACCACCACAATTTCAAGGGGAGAATCTTGATTCAAGTTACTGATGTTGGATTGGACCATGCTGCCTGGGTCAAACTTTTGCACAATTTCAAACGTACTATCTCCCTCTCCGAGCCGAAATGAAACGCGCTCATCAATGGACTCTTCTTGGTAATTTACCGCCATCAGCATGCAGGTGAGCAAAACCAACATGACAATTCCCTCAACCAAAATATGACGACGGACTTTCTCGCGGCCGATGCCCTTGAACACCGGACCGTGGTCGTTTCGAAGACGTGGTTGCAAGTGGTGAATGAACAACGCCCCGATGCTTCCAATGAGAAGTCCCAACGGGATGTCGATGAACCAGTGGATGCCGAGGTACAAAATTGTGAATATGAACAGGAGTGTGTTGACCAGCACGAAGAAGTGGTATGGCCAATGACGCCATTCCCGCATTGTCCCGCCTTGCTCCTTTACGTGCAAGTAATTGAGCATTAAAATCCCGAAGGGGATAGCCACATGGAGGCTGGGGACGGCGTTGTCGAGTGGGTCGTGAAGCGCATAGAAGACCGTGTACCAACCCTCGTGGTAAAGCAAAGCGTCCATTCCGGGAATCCATGACGATGTGACTTCAACGTTGAAGAAGAGATAGTAAGGGACGGCAAGGGCGTAAATCAGAAGGTAGTTGAGGGTGACTTTGTCGGTCATGTCCCTGTCGCCTGAAAAGGCGAAGTACACCGTGGTTACATAAATCAAAAACAGATAGACAAACAGATAATGGAAGTTCAAAAACTCGGTCAAGGTATCGTTTCGAAACGCATCTTGAACCCATTTTGTGAATTCGCCTTCTATACCGTAAACCCAATCTGTCCAATGGCCAGTGCGCACTTTCATCGGTTCGTTGAGCTTATCCGTGATGGATTTCCATCGGATGATGACGATGTACCCCATGGCGTGGAGATAATACCGCTTGGTGTGGAATTCTTCAGCCCACTTCCTCCATGGTATGCGTTCACCTGGCTGATGGCGCGTAAAGAACCAGCAAATAATTGGAGTTAGAACCAATATCATGCTCATCATGATATCGTAAGGGTCCATGGTTTGGCGTCATGAGATGCGGTTTTATGCCTTCGGACGATTCTTCGTCCCTTTGGCTGTATTCCGACCATCGCCGTGGTAACCTTTGAGGAGTGCGGAAGAAACCCAGAGACATGAACGAGGAGGCGGTGTGGAAGGCGGCACCCGAAAACACCCTCGAAAGTTTGCGTCATGCCTTTACGATGTTTGACGGTGTTGAGTTTGACATACGGCTGACAGCCGATGGACAACTCATCATTCACCATGACCGAACTGTCTCCGTGCCCAAAGAGTTCCACAAAGGACGTTCAGCATGGCTCGAGGAATGGGACCTTGACGAACTTGTGGACCTTGGATTCCTAAGTTTTGATGCTTTTCTTGATGACCCTCTTGTGCTCAGTTCTTGGCGTGATGAAGGCTCAATGGGTTGCATTGAGATCAAACGTCCCCATCCAACAAGCGCCTCTGGCGGAGGTTTCCTTGGACGAAAGCAGCACAATGAGCACATTGGGAAGATCATGAAACTGGCAGAAGCAGCGTTGGATGAGCGGGAGATACCCAAGGAAAACACCGTATTCTACGCCTTCCACCGTGGGATGCCTGCATCCGCACGGCACGCAAAAACGCAACGTTCCTGGGCAGCGTTGATTCCATACATCCCACCCTACGGAAATCGGACCACACAGCGAACGCAAGTGCTTCCCAAATTTCTTACGACCTCATTTCGTCGATTGGTCAAACAACATCGCACCCAAGGAAGTGCTATGCTTCCGTGCGCCATTGAGTATTTCCAAAATCCGACCAGGCACCTTCCCTTGGGCCGGCATGTTGGTCTAACGGGGGCTGCTTTGGAGCGACTGACCAAGGCAAGAAGTGGCATGCCGACCTATGTGTGGCCAACCAAACCTGACATTGAACACCAGCTTCTACGGGCAGGGATGTCGGCGCTGACCGATCATGCAGACCCCGAACTGACCTGGTTGCCTTCAGGCCACGCAAGGTGGCGACAACCCGCGTTGCGTCCATTGCTTGAAAGCGAATGGTCGACCTTGAAAAATGCAACACAGGAGCAACACCGTGAGGTGGTAAGTGAACTTGAAGAGCACGTCCCACGCTGGTCTGAATGTGACACTGCACGACGTCGAGCACTCATCGGTGAATGGTCAAAACGATGGAAATGGGAAGAGGATGGAGAGGCAACGCTGAAGCGTTTCCAAAACGCAACCCCTCCGGCCTCCGCCCCGAAAATGATCGGTCATCGCGGATCGGGCAAAACGTCCAGACCGGTATTGAAACCTCAATCGAGATGACGAAGGTTTTGCTCTTCAGCAATGTACTTTGGTCGGTAGATGGGGGTGCCTTTTCCACCACGTAAGATGGTTCGTTCATCGAGAATCTGGGCTCCAATTCCAGCAACTCGAGCCCATCCAAAGAAGGTCGTGTAGTAGGTTGGATCCTTGAAGCCGACGTGGTGCAGAAGCGCTCCACTTGCGATATCGACGTTCGCATTCGGATTGGAAATTTTCTCGTTTTCAGCCAGCACACGAGGAGCGACTTCACGAAGAGTGCGGATGATTTTGAAATTCTCATCGTCCGGGCACAGTTCCTCTCCGAGTGCAAATTGAACGGTGGCTCTTGGGTCCTCGGCTCGAAGGACAGCGTGGCCGAAACCAAACACTGGACGCTTGGCGGCGAGTTCACCGCGAACGAACGTTTCCACTTCGTCTGGATCGCTGGTTCCGATGCGCAGCACAAATTCCAAACACGACTGATTGGCTCGCCCATGCAGCGGCCCTGAGAGCGCATTCATGGCACCGGCCATCGAGGAATACACGGTGGCGTGGCCTGATGCAATGGCCTTTCCTGTGAACGTTGAAAGGTTGCCACCACCATGGTCCATGTGGAGGACGAGGTAGGTAGAGAGTATTTTTTCCATGAGAGCATCATCGACGCCATCAATGTCGAGGGTCCGCACGAAGCGCTGGACCATGCTGGCATTGAGGTCATCTTCGGGAATACCGTCGCCACGACCTTCTCGAATTCGGAAGAGCAAACCCATCATGCGAGGCATGCAAGCGATCAGGTTGAGCGCATCCTCTTTCCAGTCACCTGTGGTGTTCAGCATGCCCAAGGTATGGATGCCAACGCTCAACCAATCCATGGGATGGCCGTCGGTTGGCAGCGTGTGAAACACAGCAGCAAGGCTTTCTGGGACCCGTCCACGGGAACGTAGTTCGGCATTGAACACTTCGGATTGTTGCGGCGTGGGTAGCTCTTTGTTGAACAAGAGGTAAACGATGTCTTCTGGAGGGAAATGGGCCAGTTCAGAGATTGGATAGCCACAGTAATGAACGCCTTCCGTGGGCGTGACGAAAGAGGTTCGGCATGTCCCCACGGGCACTCCTCGCAGGCCAGTGTTGAGATGAGAGGTGTGAACGGTGAACATTGGTTCATCTTGCGTCAATTGTCTTCCCCCGCAATCGCCGACAGAGATGTTCGGTATAAATGCGGCTCCCGGATGGCGCCCTTGTAAAATATCGGTGTTCCTAGCAACACCTAAGCAGTCTATCTTTTCCAACGCCCTTTGGACGGAGGCCAAGTTCTGAACCCTTTTGTCGATGTCCGGTCCGAGAAGATGTTCAGGCGAATGGTCTGCCCGTCTACGAGAATGGCATCTTCAGCATCAATTCCTGGGCAACTTGACTTCACCTTCTTCCATTCAGAGGCTGTGGCTAAATTTTCACCCCACCATGGAAAGGCCTTGCATTGTTGGGGTCTTATTTCATAGATGTTGCACTGCTTTTGGTCGTTGAGGTGAATGCAAATTCCGTCCTCTTCTCGGCTTTTCAAAACGAAACGTCCATCGTAGGTTTGACGAGCATCGCGTTCCAGCCAATCCTCGACCGGGAGTTGTGCATGGTCGGCGAGCCTTTGTGCATCGTCAGGGGAGAGGTAGACGATGCCACCGGGTTGGTCGCAACACTTTCCACAGTTCGCTTGGCATGAGAAATGGACACCATCCATCCACCAAGGTGCCCTCATTCTTCTTCACCCATCAACACGGTGCGGGGGTGAATTCGCGACAAACGAATGTTGACGCTCTCCGGTTCTTCCTCGAGGAGATCTTCTGCTTCGATTCCAGTGCCGTCAATGTCCCATTCGCCATCAGGCTCGTAGGTATCAAGCCCGTCGTGTTTTGATTCATTGACCCGCTTTTTCCGTCTGACTGGTGTTCGGCGGATGCGAACCGGTTTCTCCTCAAAAACCGGTAGAGGTTCTCGTTCGGGGTCAAGCTCAACGAGCCGTTCCTCAAGGGTGCGAAGTTCATCTGCGATGGTAATCAATTCATCGATGTCCGCCTCAACAGCGCGCTGCGCTAGCACCACCATTTGCTCCTCGAGGTGTTGAAGTTCAAGCGAGGATGAAACACTTTCAGCCGTGGAGGCATTCATCCGCTCGTCGATGGACTCCTCAAGGTCGACCAACATGTCCACAGCGCGTCCAAGATCACCTCGCTTGAGTGGGTCATTGGCCTTCACAATGTACCGCTCACGTTCGTGGACATCCAAAACCGAAGGTTGGCTTGGCTGAACAGGGTCAACCGCCGCTCGCAGACGACGCTCAAAGGCCTCACTCTGCTCACCCAAGTCCCTGGCTTGCCATTCAGGTGGTGCGTATTCATCTTCCTCCCATGCTTCAAGCGGACTGTGGAGATCAATACCGCCCACATCAATTGAAGAATACACGGTGTCCAAAGCATCCCCTACAAGCTGTTGAGCAAGATCGTCAACTCGTTGAGACTCGTGTAGATGCTCGGGCGTTCGTCCTCCATCAAGGACATCGGTCAGGTCATCGTGGTCAAGCAAGACGGCCCCCCGTTCAAACGCCATGGCAAGGCGCTCCAATCGACCCTCAATCGCTCGCCAACCCAAAGGAGGGATTCGACTCAACTGAGCCAAATGGCGGTCTGAGACCAAGAGATTTTTCTGGGTGCATCGCCAACGAGCAAAAGCCATCAAACTGGGCGCTTGAGGTGCTGTAAGAAGAGCCACAGTTGAGTCCCGAAGAACATCTTTCAATCTCGATGATTCGAAATCCTCAACGGCCATTCGGCTCCCCACCACGACTTGAAGTCCGAGGTTCAGCGCATGGTCGACCAGAACACCAAGTTGATGCTTCCAATCAACGTTTTGAGCAAACTCATGGACGTCGTCAATGAGCAGCGCCGAGGCCCCAGATAACGCATCTTGCCATTCAGCCTCCAAGCCCTCCACAGTAGCTGCGTCCGCAGCGGTGATGTGCACAACATGCCCCTCGCCTCGCCGAATCAGTGCCTGTCCGGTCGCATGAAGCAAGTGTGAACAGCCGGAATGGGGTTCTGCAAGTAAAAACAGCGGATTGAGGCCACCGGCTGGAAGGTCGATAACATGTTCACAAAACTGCGTTGCTTCGAGGTTTTCCTCTGCCACGAACCATTGTTTGAACGTCAACGAAGAAGACCAATTCATGCGCTTAGGCCACTCAGCGGTGTTGTTGACGACGCGGGCAGGATGGTGAACATGGTCGGAGGGGAGAGGGGCCAATTCTTCGTTCAGTGTTGAAGAAAGTCGGCCCCGTTGCTCATTCAACACTTGGGCCCAAACTGGAGTTCCATCAGACTCTACACCCACAAACCCGTCATTGGAGGTCTGCTTATCAGGGAGCGGTTTGGCCTCGAGTCGCTCTCGGAGTTGAGCCAAACGCTGCGCTACGTGTGTGGAGTAATTGTCATTGGTGTCAAGAAATGAGGTTGGCGCCCCTACATCCGGCCCGAGGATTCGATGAGCGATCACATCGTAGGTGGGTCGTTGAGGCACGCCGAGGTTTTGGAACAAGGATAAAGGCCGCTGAGGGACCGATGACTTGCCCAAAAGCGTGTTGAGTTTGGACAGAGCTTGACGCTCTGGTTGGTTTGAGGTGAGAGTTGCTGGCCCCTCAGTGGAGAAGGATTCGTCCTCGATGGCGGTTCGCAAATGGCGTTTTGCCTCCTCCAATTCAAGCCGGAGTTTGGTGGGCGGAGACGTCATTCGTCCCCACCTTTGTAACGCTCGAGCGCTTCACCATGCTCGTTATACAGCGCCGTCGCATCCATTCCGTCGGGCTCTTCAAAGGTGGACCAACGGCGGTACACCTCCTCCATGTTCATCGTGGCTTGGTCCTTGCTGGAGGTTTCACGGGAAGGTTTTGTTTCGGGTTCAACCGGCCGTATGCTGTTCGACAAGGGTTCAGTCGATTCTCCGGAAGGGAGACGCACTGTCTTTGAAACCTCAGATGGCGGAAGGGTTAGACCCTCGAGGTTGGGTGAACTGGACACGCTGTCCTTGATGGCGTTGGTATGCATCGGTCGCTTGATGCTTGCATGCCGTTCAAGAGCTCGCTCTTGTTTCTCGGAAAACACGTCCATGTTCTCTTTCCGGTAGGCCTTGACGGGCTTAGGTTTCTCAGGCCAATCAGGCAAAGATGGAGCACTTCCGGCCACAGCCGAACTGCGGGAGGGAGTCAGACCTTGTTTGATGGTGGGTAAAGCGGGGGTTGACCTGCGCTTTGGAAGGCGTTGAGGCGAGCGAATTTTTGGAGGCATCTTTTCCTCCGCAACCTCAACCTTTGACGCGGTCCGGATTGATTCCTCTTCAGGGCTCACTGCCACGGTATCGTCCACCGCCCGAGGAGAATCACTCACAAATCGGCCTTCAATTGGAGCCTGCTGGTGCCTTGGCCGCCAAGCGGTTGAACCAACGTCGAGCGGTTCGTTGACTGGGGATTGTGCTGGAAGTGCTTGGGAACCGTCCTCGGGCCATGAATGAACAACATCGGCCAGGGCTTGAGTTGCCTGGGCCCGCTCCTCATCGTCCGGTTCGTAAGAGCCCCCCTCCAACACGATGGCATCTGGAGCGGGTGGGCCGCCAACCTTCGCTCCTTGATGGCGTATTTGGGCGTCGAGCCACTGCTCCTCCTCCTCATCGGGTGCAAGGAGCAAAGGTTGGTCCCAAAGGCCATCAGGGTCATCGTTCCAAGCCTCGATCACCGATGAGCGCAAGAGGGTGACCTCGGCGAGAAGACTGTGCTGGACGGACGTTTCAAACATGGCGAGATCCGTCGTGACCAAGGCGATGTGGTCATTGAATCGGACACCATCGCATATTGAACGAAAAACATCGAGCATGCCTCCATCCCCGAGCGTGTTGCCCAAACGGTCTAACCCATCGAGCACAATCACAGACCGTTCATTGCCCCATTGAAAGGCATTGACTACGGCGCTCATGGCGGCACGGTCGGCGAGAACTTCGTACGACCCATGAGGTGAAAGCAACGCATAGGATTGGGGGAGTGGTAGTCGACGAGTGGATTCAGTCTCGGCGTGTGGAAGACCAAACAAACCGAGCAGAGGCATGCCTCGCTCGGCCAGTTCAACGCCGAGTTGAATCATCGGGTGCGGGTCGGGCGAATCAAGCATGTAGATTCGACCGGGTTCAATCGCTGGCGCCGCTCCGGAGCCTTGAGGAGAGGAGCGTTGTCGATGTTCACTTGACAATGCAAGGGCTTCAATGTCCTCCAACCTTGCCGCTCTACGCCAGGATGACGATGGCAGCCGCACATTCGACCACCAAGAATCTGAATCGCCTTTTTCTTCATGGTGTTCCAAATGGAGGATGCTGGCGGGGTGTTCACTCATCACGGAGCGAAGAGCGTTCATGGTCAGCTCAAACAAAAGCAGTTCGTTCTCAACTTCCAGAGCATCCTGCTCAATGCTCAGCAGGGCCTCAAGGCCCGTTTGTACGCCGTCCCCATCATGGAAGGCCATCACGGGCTGACCCAATCGAAACAAGAGCCAACCTTGGCGTTCATGCGACGACGTGGATGACCGAATCATGACCGCGCCCGACTGTTCGTGAACGGAGAGATTTCTAACGAGAATCCGGAGAACATCGACGCCTCCGCGCCGCTGTTCAATCAAATCACCGTGTTCAATCGCAACCATGCTGACGCACCCTACGAAGGCATCTTTGACAAACCCCCTCTTGAAGGGTGCGGCCCTCACCGAGCCCTGCCTTCGTTTTGAGCCCCTTTTTTCAGCGGCCGAAAACGAAAGGTTCCACGGCCTTTTTGACCAATACCCTCGTTGGATTCATGAAGTTCAAGTACAGTTTTGCTCAAACAATGAAGTTCAAGTTCATCCAGTCCCTCGTCCACTCATGCCCCTGAACGCCCAACCCTTGTCATCCGAGGAAGAAGCGGCTCTGCATCAAGGGTGTACCTTGTTTGATGAAGGGAAATTCTGGCACGCTCATGAATCATGGGAAGACCTGTGGAACGATTTGAAACACCGTTCTGCACCACCGAATGAGATTTTGTTGATTCAAGGGCTGATTCAAACGGCGGCTCTCTTGCTTCACCATCAACGAAAAAACAAGAATGGAGTGGTGAAGCAATGGGCCAAATTGAAGCCGAAATTGGAAGGTTGGACCGCAGCATGGGGCCTTGACATTGCAGCACACCTCACCGTCATCCAAAGCTACGCAGATGACACCGATGGGTGGACACTTCGGGCCGACCATCATCAACTCCCTCGGGCGTGAGGTTCAAAGTTGGGGACCGGATGTTCACGACCATGGAGGATGACACGGGACGCTTACCCGCCGACATGCTCTCCTTCATTGCGACACCTGTTGCTCAACCGTTGGTAAAAGGACGCAACGTGGCCTTGGCCGGTAGCATGGTTGTCGCAACCGTCCTGTTTCTTCTGCTGCGCCAATTTGCTTTATCCACAACATTGGCTGCTGGATGCGCCGTTCTAACCCTCGGACTCAACGTGACCGTCGTCATCATGCGGTTCAACGCCCATGCGACCACCCCGCTTGCGGTCAACTTGAATCATCCATTCATGAACGGCGAGCCAATGGGTAGAGCGAAAGTCTTGGTTCGCATGGCCAACGGTTCATGGATTGAGCCAGGCGAGCACCGTGTTCGAACCGTTCCAGAAGAGCTCTTGGGCGGCCACAATTTAGTTCAAGATACGGACGACTACCCAATTCTCGGTCATTTCGTGTCCAAGAGCGAAAAAGGCCCTACGCTTGCTCGCCATTTGGCCCTCATCAACCAAGCGATTGCTCTGCGGGACGCCGTCAATGACGTGCCAGATCCCATCGAAGATGCACGAGAACGAGAGAAACTGGAAACCGGGCTTTTGGAGCGTTCATGGTTGGAAGAAGAAAATGAAGTGGAAGTAGAAAGCCCCTTGGTTTCGTTTTTTAGGGGAAAAGATTGATTCTTACACCGAATTATTACCCCTACCTTCAAAACCGATTCCATGGACCGTGTTCTGTGCCAACCAATGAAACTTGGATGACAAAAGTGGAGGCGTTGGCCCCTGCAGAGCAAGAGACTTTGCTGGGGACCTCACTCTCACGTCGCTTTGCACGGCTCCCATTATGGTTGAGCCATCCAGCTAACATTGGTGGATTCTACGGGCTTCTCGTTGCCTTAGCGCTCCTTTTGCCCTATGCTTTTGGAGATCAGAACAACGAGGTGTGGGGCGTTCAATGGATTTACCACACATCGCTCCTTCTGGTGGCGTGCGCACTCAGCGGTTTCGTCTCCTTGGTGATGATCTCAATATCAAAACGCCACCCTGTTGCACCACCCCGACAAATCCTCTATCCCATGCCCTTCCTCGGATTGGCTTTGCTCAGCGTTGACCGAGTTGGCATGATGACCATGCCATCGTGGCTCATAACAGTGGTTTGGGCCTTGCTTTTGTTGCCAGGACCCGTGTATGTTCATCTCTCATGGGCACCCCGATGGCGGTTGTTGTGCATGATTGAAGACGGCACCGACCCCTTTGTTGGAATGGAAGTCAAGCCCGAAGAAAGCATCGAAGCCGAAGAGATGGTTGGTGAAGACACCGAAATGCTCGAAGTCGTTGACGCCTTTGAATCGGAATGAACTCAAATCACACCGATTTGAGGACCGACCTTTTCGAAACAAGCCAACACATCGTCAAGGTCTTGACGAGACAGACCGGCGGACATTTGGGTTCGAATACGGGCTTTGTCCCTTGCCACCATGGGGAATACAATCGCTCCCGCCATCACGCCCTCTTTCCCGAGCGCCTTGGTCATGGCCTTTGCCGTTGACGACTCTCCGCACATCACCGGAATGATGGGGGTTTCAGAATCCCCGGTATCAAAGCCCATTGATTGCAGTTCTTTTCGGAAGTAATTCGTGTTCTCCCACAGCCGGGCATGATGTTCTGGTTCATTCATCAACACTTCAATCGCTGCTTTTTGGGCTGCGGCCACACCGGGTGGCTGGGACCCTGAGAGGAGCCAGGACCTTGAGTGGTTTAGGGCGTGGGTCCGGGTCATCTCGGTACCAGCCAA
>Ga0181422_1000373_pt1 | contig 14585 bp, 7 predicted proteins | sample 45SPOviralmetaG_FD_130147 | JGI IMG/M metagenome (GOLD analysis project Ga0181422, IMG submission 130147) | Marine viral communities from the oligotrophic San Pedro Time Series (SPOT) site, San Pedro Channel, CA, USA - 45 SPOT_SRF_2013-07-18 | ecosystem: Environmental > Aquatic > Marine > Strait...
GCAAATGAGCGAGAGCTTGATGGAAAGCAATGAAGCGCCAGCAGCAGAAGAGCAGCGTGACTTTGTTGTAGCGGAAGATAGTCAGCCAGCACGTCCTGAGTGGCTGCCTGAAAAGTACAGCAGCGGTGAAGACTTAGCCAAGGCTTATAAAGAGCTTGAGTCAAAGCTAGGTAACAAAGAAGAAGATATTCGCAATAAGCTTCTTGAGGAAATACAGACTGAAGCATTTGGGGATCGGCCTGATTCTGCTGGCGATTATCAGCTTCCTGATATTGTTGATGATGACCTTGCTGTAGACAATGAGTTATTGCAGTGGTGGTCAGAACATTCATTTGAAAATGGCTATGGTCAAGAAGAGTTCCAGAAAGGCATTGAGATGTATGCTCAAGCCGTTAATGGAAGCCAACCTGATCTTGAGGCTGAGGCTTCAAAACTTGGCGACAATGCAAATGATCGCATTCAGGCGGCGTCTATGTTTGCAAACAAGTTTTTTCCCGAAAAATCCCTGCCAGCTATTGAGCGCATGTGCGAAAGCCATGAGGGAATCCTTGCTCTTGAGGCAATCATGGAAGCAACTAAGGATGGTTCATTTTCTGATGGCACTCAACCAACAGGTCAAACAACTCAAGCTGAGCTAGATCAAATGATGCAAGATCCTAGATACTGGGATAAGAATGACGCGGCTTACGTCAAGCAGGTAGAAGAAGGCTACAAGCGTCTCTATGGAGGTTAAGATTCTTAAGAGGGGTAAGTTTTACTTAACCCCTTTTACTCTTGATCACATTGATGAAGTTGCTGCCAATTTAAGTCATGAGAATATAAGAGAGCTTAAGATCCTTGGGCACTTGGATATTAAGCAAGCTATTACAGAAATGTACGAATGCTCTGAGTGTTACTTAGTTCGCAAAGAGGGTGAAGTATTTACTGCGGTTGGCGGTCTTTGGTATAACGAAGATCAAGATTATCCTCAGATGTTCTTTATGTTTTCCCATAAAATCAAAGAAAACTTTACTTCTATGGCTCGTGGCTCAAAGATGTTGCTTAATTATTTAGAGCAAACACAGCCCCAGATGACCATGACTATACTCGCTGATTATGAAATTATGGTAGATTGGGCAGTGTGGCTTGGCTTTGAACCAGTAGGTGTAAGCATATCACCTCCGCATAAGTACGTTGATTTTGTGCGTTGCAATCCAGATCAAAAAAGTGTTTACGATGGGGGATTACGGCCCATAACGCACTGAAAGGCCCGAAAGGATACCCTTGTTGAAGTGAAAGAGTGGATACCCGTTGGCAACTGTAACTTCAAAATAGGACTGTAAAATGGCTAATACAATTGACCAAGCCTTTATTAAACAGTTTGAATCAGAGGTTCACATAGCATATCAGCGTATGGGCTCTAAACTCCGCAACACAGTACGCTCAACTAATGTGACTGGTTCAACTGCTCGCTTCCAAGTAATTGGAAAAGGCACTGCATCAACTAAAACACGCAATGGCGATGTTTCCACAATGGAACTAGCGCACACCAATGTCGAAGCAACTATGGCTGACTACTATGCAGCCGAGTATATCGACAAGCTAGATGAATTAAAGATCAACATCAATGAGCGTCAAGCTGTAGCGCAATCTGCTGCTGCTGCCTTGGGGCGTCAAACTGATGCTTTAATTGTGACAGCTATGGATGCTGGTGCTAATTCAACTCAAATTCACGATACATCTTCAGCTATTGAAAAAGCAGATCTTCTGACTTTGTTCCAAACGTTTGGTGCAGAAGATATTCCAGAAGACGGACAGCGCTACTTAGCTATGTCTCCTGCTGGATTTGCTGACTTGTTTAACATTAATGAGTTTGCCTCATCAGACTACGTTGGGCCACAAAGCCTTCCGTTTGCTGGTGGTATGACAATGAAAGAGTTCTTGGGATTCAAGATCTTCTCAACTTCAGCAGTAGCTGGTGGTAAAAACTTTGCTTATCACGCTCGTGCAGTAGGTATTGGCATTAACTCTGATGTTCAAACCGAGGTTAATTATGTACCGCAGAAGGTAGCGCACCTTGCGACATCAATGATGTCTATGGGTTCTGTCGTTATTGATGATGACGGTGTGTTTGAAGTTCTCGACAACAACTAATAGGAGGGGGGCGAAAGCCCCCTAACTTCTTATGCCAGCAAATACAGCAATCAAAATATGCTCTCGAGCCTCTATACTAATGGGTGGCTCTCCCATTCAATCGTTTGATGAGGGAACGGCTGAGGCTGATGTAGTTGATGCTGTATATGAGGATGTTGCTCGCGCTGCGCTTACTAATTCAAGATGGCGCTTTGCCACGAATCAACAGCAGATTAGTAGACTTGTAGCAACACCAACGGGTCGATACGATGCAGCTTACCAGCTTCCGTCTGATCTTATTATGCTAAGTGCTGTAACAATAAACGATGAACCTATTATCTATGACACATATGGAGATAAGGTTTATTGCGATGCTAACGAGACTGAGGTTCTTGTAGCTGATTATATATTTAGAGCAGACGAGGCTTACTGGCCTCCTTACTTTACAATGGCTGTAGAGTTCCAAGTTGCTGCCATGCTTTCCATCTCAGTTGCTAGAGATGCACAGCTTGCTTCTTTAATGGAGCAAAAGGGTGAACAGTTTTTGATGAGAGCGCGTAGGCTTGATTCACAACAGCAAACAACTAAAAAGCTAAACACTTCGAGGTTTATAAGTCAAAGGCGTAGCTAATGCAGAAAGTTAGAGTAGCACAGAATAGCTTTCAATTTGGCGAGATTAGTGATTCTTTGATAATGAGAACGGATTCTCCTGTGTATGTTTCCTCTGCGCAGCGCGTAGAAAACATGGTTGTTACCGCTGAAGGTTCTTTAAAAAAACGTCATGGTTTAAAGCATCATTATGATTACAGCATAACTTATGATGCCTCTTATAAAGAGCAGTCTCACTTATTTAAGTTCGAGTTTGATGATAATGAAGCATATGTAATTTCTGTTGAGCATCAAAAGGTTCGTTGCTTTTTTTTAGATAACGCTGGAACTTATACAACCGCTGGTGACTTACACTTAGTAGAAACCATTACTCAAGACACAAGCAGTAATGCTTTGCCGTTTGATAAAGAGTATTTGCAGGAATATACATTTGCTCAATACGGCGATGTGATGTTTATTTGTCATCCTTTGTTTGCTCCTCGTATGCTAACAAGGACTGCATTGGATGCGTTTGAAATATCTACATACAGCTTTGATCAAAGAGCAGACAACAAGATTACATATCAACCGTATTCTAAGTTTCAAGCAAATGGGGTTACGCTAGATCCCTCTGCTTCTAGCGGAAATGGTATTACTTTAACAACAAGCGCTGCGTATTGGGTTGCTGGTCATGTAGGTACAACTATTAGATATGGTGGCGCTGAAATAGAAATAACTGGCTATACGTCATCTACAGTTGTTACTGGCAATGTTGTTGATGAACTTAAGATTAGACTATCTGTTTTAAATCCTTTTAGAACTATTGATGGATTAGCGGTAGTTGAAGTCACTCATTTAAATCATGGCTTTGCTGGTGGAGAAAGTATTACAATCGAAGAGGCATCTGCTGTTGGTGGTATTAATGCCAGTCAGTTAAATGGGGCAAGAACAGTAGGCGATATTATTGATGAAAACACTTACACAATAACTGCTGGATCTAATGCAAATGATTCTGAAGATGGGGGTGGTAATGTAAAGGTTGTTACTCATGCGCCAACTGAAGATTGGGATGAGCAGTCTTGGTCTGGTGTTAGGGGTTATCCTGCGGCTGTTACCTTTCATGAAAACAGGCTTTGCTTTGGCGGCACTATTGCAGAACCAGATAATATTTGGATGAGTAAGGTTGGAAGCTTTTTTAACTTTGATGTAGGCGATGCAGCGGATTCTGATTCAATTCAGATTGTTGCTGCAACAGGTGATGTAAACCAAATTAGATATATGGTTTCTAACCGTGACTTGCAGATCTTTACTGCGACTGGTGAATTGTATGTACCTACTTACTTGAACCAAGCCATTACGCCAACAAATGCTCAGATTAGAAAGCAAACACCATATGGGTGTGAGTTTGTTCAGCCAACCTCTATTGATGGTGCAACTATCTTTACTGAAATGGGTGGTAAGACTGTAAGAGAGTATTTGTATACAGATACAGAAGAAGCATATACCGCTACTTCAATTTCGACTATTGCTTCTCACTTAATAGACACGCCTAAGTATTTAGCTGTAGTGCATAGTGGGTTTAATCTACCAGATTCATATGCAGCATTTACTTTGACAAATGGTGAGGTAACTTTGTTTAGCTCCAACAGGGCTGAAAAGAAAGCATCTTGGACTAGAGTTACAACAGATGGAATATTTTCATCTGTATGCGCTATACACAATCGTTTGTTTGCTAATGTTTACTATGGCAATAAGCTTTATCTATGTGAGTTTACCAAGGCTTCTTTGTCAGGCGTAGGTTCAAGAGAAATGGGCATAGATAATTTTATTTATGTAGCAGGGTATCCTTTCATTGATGTATCTAGCGCTTATTCTGTTGGTGATACAGTTACTCTTGGCGTATGGACTACTCCTACAACATGGCTTGGTGAGCATACTGTTGTAGATAATAGTGGTGTGGCCTCTGTAGATGTAAGCGCATATCAAAGTTTTGGTGGAAACTTCTGGGTAGGCAGAGCATTTACAGCCAAGATTGTAAGTAATCCTGTAGATGCTTCTATGGGTAATGGGCCAGCAACAGGCGAGGTCAGAGGCATTACCAATGTAGTTGTTGATGTAAAGAATACGGATTCTTTGAAGGTAAACAACAGGCCGGTAATTAGTTCAAACTTTACTGGCAAGAAGGAAGTAAGATTGCTGGGATATAATAGAAATCCACAGATTAGCATTGAGCAGGATAATCCTGCTGAGATGCAAGTAAACGGATTAGTAGCGGAGTTAATAGTCTAATGTTTCAAATAATTTCAGCTGGAATAAGTGCAATTGGTCAAATAACTGCTAGTCAAGCTGCTAAAGAAGCTTCTGATTTAAATGCATTTCAAATAGAAACAGACAAAGAGCTAAATAAAGTTCAGGCTTTGCAAAGATCAAGGTCTAGGCGTGAAGAGTATATTATGGCTAGGTCTGCTAATATTGCTGCATTTTCTGCTGCTGGTAGAGATATTGCATCTGATAGAAGTGTTGAAGCGTTTCTTAAAAGACAGCAAGAAATTGTTGCTGATGATACGAGTAGAATTGATCAACAAGTTCAATTTGAAAATGTTAAAGCTGGTATGGCAGCTTCTGCTGAAAGAAGGCGTGGAAGAAATGCACTATCAGCAGCTATGTTTAGTGCAGTAGGCACTGTTTCTGAAGGCATTTATCGACAAAAAACGGTGGGAACTTAATGGCTGTTATTAGACAAAAGACACAAATATTTAATCAGCCTGTAGGTGTTGTAAGGGCAGATGCTGGTTCTGCTCAAGTAGGTCAAGCAATTAGTAATGCTGCTTCTAGGATTTCTCAGTTAGCCTATAGAGAAGCAGCTATAAATGCAGAAAAAGCTGGTCAGCAAGCAGCACAATCTCAGCCATCAGATAAAATTATAGCGATTGATCCAGATACTAACATGCCTGTGGCGTATACACCGCCAGCATCATTTGGAACTATTGCTGCTAGATCATATCAAAACATGATTGATCGAAGATTTGAAGAATCTATTCTTGATGAATTTGCGTTAAAAGGTTCAGAGTTTGCTGCAAGCTCTTCAACTGCTGATCAGTATAAAACTCGTATAACTAAATATATACAAGAAATGTACAACTCAGAAGGGGAAGCGACTCCTTATAGTAGATATATTCAAGAGGCTGGATCTGAATATGTTGCAAGTACATACGCATCTTTAGCAAAAAAAGAAGCTGAGGCAGCAAAGAAAGCATTAAAAGATCAGCAGTTAATGTCTGGTTATCTTGATGAAAAAAAATTAGCTAATCTTGTTGCCTCTGGTGGATCAGATGAAGACATTTTGGCCTTGTCTAATTCTCTTCGTTCTAAATATTTAGATTTAAAAAACACAGATAATATGACGTTTGCGTTATGGAAAGCTGCTAATGATCGCATTGATGGCCTTCAAGGCCTATCTGCTAATAATAATCTTATAGATATATACTCTACGCTTTTACCTTCAGATCAGTCTATGTTTAAACTTGGACTTACAAACCCAACAATCATGGCTCGGCTAGCTGATAAGCTAAATAATAATAACTTGGAAGCTTTAGCTGTAGCAGCAAAGACAACGACTAGCATACCAACATTACTTGCTGGTTTAGATTCATTTGCCGCTATTAGCGAGGAGTATGTAGAATCTGAGGTTGGCAACTATATATCTGAGCTTGCTCCAACAATAAGTGCAGCTATTACTGTCGCAGATATACAGGGCATGGTCCTAAATATTAAAGATAAAGATGTTCAGAAAGAAGTAACAAGAGAACTATTTACTGACTGGGTAGAGAAGAACTTAGATGCGGCTGGCAAGAAGTCTTCTGATTTAGACATTATGTCTGAAGCGCTTCAGAATGAAGCATCACCAGATTATCAGGCAATAGCTAATTTAATAGGAGGTACGCAGGGTGAGTCTGTAGCAAGCCAAATTCAAGGCATGACTCAACAACAAAGATCTGATCTTGCGACTGAAATATCTGATAGACGCGCGGCTTTATCTAGGATGGAAGGTGTTGCTGACTCAGAAAAAGAAAACAGATTGCGTCAAAGTCTAATTGATTTTCAAAAAGCTACTGATTTAAATGCAAGCTTTCAGTCTGCTTTATCAAACATAGAAGCATCTGGATTAGATGAAACAACTCAGCAAACTTTAATAACTGCTGCTAGAGAAAACTTTGCTCTTCAATCAAGAGCTAGAGCAGACAGAATACAGTTGACTACGGTAGATCTTGAAGAATTAAAAGACGCAATAACTCAAGAAAAAACAAATCTAACAGGCAATGCTAAGGAGGCTTATAACTTATTAAGAGAAGCTTATAAGTTTGATCCTGCAAGTACATCTGCTTACCTAGAAAAAAAGTTAACAGCAGCTACAAATCAAAACAATAGATACATTAATGGCGTTAGAATGGATTCTATTGCTAGCAATCTACCTAGCGCTTCTCCTGATGAGTTGGCTTTTTATGACAAACAATTATTTGACGGTATTAATATTAATGCTGGAAATATGTTTGATTTCCCACAAATTGTAGATGGTCTTAATCAAGGCGTTGTTCTTCCATCAGCTAAGATTGCTTTAGAATCTGCTCTAACATCAATTAACGAAGACAACTTAAATGCTGGCATCCAAACATTTGAACGTTATTCTAATCTTGAGGTTATTACGCGAGATGGTCGTCGTACTACTTTAGATATAATGCGTAATCTTAGCCCAGAGTCGTATGCTTTATACTCTGCGATAAGTCAGTCTGCTCGCGCAGAGGGTGTAGAGCCATTAGCAATTGCTCTTGAGTTTAGAAACTATGATGGCAACATTGATGCCGATATTAAGACAGATCTTGAGCTGCCCAAAAGTGCAAACATTGGAAGAGCATTAGACGCTTACCCAATGAGCGCTAATTATAAAAAAGAAATATTAGCAATGCTTCGGATGCAAAAGATAAGAGGCAATGTCATTACTGAGGATTCAATATCTTCTATAATAGATAGTTACACCTCAAATATGCGAACAGATCCTAATGTTATTGGGTCTTATATTGGTGACAGCACTGTATATGCTAGGAATAATTTTTTTGCAGATTCTGAAATTACCATGCATAGAGAAGAGGTAACTAATCTTATTGCTGATTCTGGTTTGTTTAACGATCTTTTAAAAGGTGGTACTGCATTAGATTCAGCCGCTGCTGGTTTTGCAAATATTATTGGCGGCAATCTTTTACTTACATCGAGAGCTATTGTTGAAGAGTTTACTAGCGGTGTTGGGGCTAGTGAAGAGCTAAGTGATAGAGACAGGTTAAGAAGAGGACTGCAAGCTTTAAATATCGAGCTAAGCTATAAGCCTGTTGTGTCTTCATTTAACCAAGGTCAACCTATGTACGAGGTAGGGTACATAAATGATTACGGTGGGTTTGAGCCAATCATAGTTAATGACACAGCTTTGACTTTAGAAAAGCCAAGGGTTCAAGCTGATCGAAAAGCTGATATGAGATTTCAATCTCTCAATAATTTGCAAACTGCGGTTAAAGCAGATGCACCTGCTGGCAACAAAGCTATTGCTGAAATTAATTACATAGCAACATTAGATCATATGACTGAAGAAATGTTCTTATCTGATGTCGGCAAAATGAGAGAGTACAACAAAATATTTGGCGAAGATGATATGGCGTTAAATATCTTTAGAACAAAAAGAGAGTCGTACAATTCTCTTAGCAATGCATTGCAAATAGAAATGACAGAGCCAAATCAATGAAGATAGTTGTTCCAGAAGCAGAGCCGTTTAATATTGGCAGACAGCCAGTGCAATCTACAGTGCCTACACTTGGGCAAACGGGGAATGCTCAATATGGAAGACTGTTTAACCCAATAAAGAACCAGTTAAATTTTTATTCAAGAGCTTCAACCTATGATCCAGAGTCAATTGATCGTGTTGAAACAATAATAGAAAAGCAGGGACTTAATGAAGAAGATGCTCGTTATCTTCGCTTGTTTGGAATTGGGTCTCAAGATAACTTTACTTCTGCCCTAGAGTTTTTACAGAAACGTAGAGATAACTATAGTGTATTGAATCGTTCTACTGGTCTTAATTTATTTGTTACCGATCCCAGCCTCCATGCATCTATTGCTATTCCTTACGGTGGTGTTGCTGCTTCTTTGCATCTTGGTCGAGGTCTTAATGCTTTAGGCTCTACTTCTGGTCTTAGGCAAGCTGCTCGTGCAAAACAACTAATGAAGGGCAAAGATCTTACCGCTAAAGATCTTTCTAAGATAGGCGCCCTGGATGCAGCAGTCGTGGATGGCAGCATAACGCTTACTGAGGCGCTTACTGAGATTAGCGAGGGTGAAGACCCAGAAACTGAAATAGGCAACGCAGCGCTTTACACAATGGGTACAGCGGCCGTTGGTAGCCTTCTTGGCTTTGGCATAGGCACAGCGTTGAATAGACCTATTTCCGCGCAAGCCAGACAAGCAACGTTTGGTCGTAAGTATAAAGAATATCTCAATAGTATTTCTGATGAGCCAGCAAAAAGAGGTGAAGACTTATCGTTTACGGGTGAGTGGTTTACTAACTCTTGGTTTATGAAGGCAATACCAACGCCTCTTCGCGCAACTATACAAGATATAAAATTACCAGACTGGGCTAAGATGGATATGCTTCAGCTTGGTGGCGATAATGGAATGCCTTTTGCTATGAACCAGCTTGGTAAAAGTGTAGGTAATTCTACGTTTACTGAGTCTGCAAGACGTCAAGGTGACTGGTTTAAAGCTCTTGATGTTATTAATCAAAATTATCGTGAGGTAAGCCCGCGTGGTTCCGCTGAGTTTTTTAATGTTCCTGTTGGAGAATATGTAGAGCGTGTTCGTCGCAAGCTAGGCAAGGATAGCTTTGCACCTGATGAATGGTACAATCATGTTGGCCGTTTAATGGTTGATGAAGTGCCGTATGAAAAAATGACACCGCAGGAGGCAGCTTCAGTCCAAGCTGCTCGTAGCTTTTTTGAGCAATATGGGAAAGAACTAGAAGAAGTCGGTCTTATTAATCCAAAGGATCTTTTTGAAGACAACTATTTAAAAAATGTTGGTCGCCAGATGGAGCTTCAAAGCGTTACTAAAAGTATTGTTGAGCAAAACAAACGATGGATGCGCCCACAGCAAGATAGGCTTTCAACAGACATAGAGAAAATAAACAATAAACTTAAGCAACTAAACAAAACTGCTACTACAAGAGGCCTGACCAATAAGCAGGTTACTTTTAAATCTGATTTAGAAAAAGAACTTGTTATGAAGCAAGACTTAGTAGGAAGGTTTGATGACGCATTTGGCAAGATTCAAAATGCAAAATCAATTGATGAACTAGCTTTGCTTTATAAAGAGTTAGATCTTACGGCCGACATGCGTAGTGCTTTGCAAGATCTCGCTAAGGCTATGGATGAAACAAAGTCTAGAATTGATAATGCTATGGATATGATGGATGAGATGCCATCAGTTAAATCTCCTAATAATTACCTTATGCGTATCTTTAATCGCCGTAAGATTGAATCAGACCGAGAGGGTTTAAAGAACATCTTAATGAATTGGTTTCGTGAAAACCCACAGATTATTGTTAAAGGTGATGACAAGCTATTTAAAAAGCAAGAGCTAGCAACTGATCCCGTATCTCTTGAGCGTAGAGCCAACGAAACTATAGACAATATTCTTGGAGAAACAGACGAAGATGCTGTCGATGCAATCTTTACTGGATTTGGTCGCAGCGGCCCGCTTGTATCTCGTCGCCTTAATATTCCTAATCACTTGATTAAAGACTACATCGTGACTGACATTAAGGAAGTTATGATTGCTTACACCAATCGTGTTGGCCCTCGACTAGAGTATCACAAACGTTTTCGTGATCCAGAAACTAATCAGATAATGCCGCTAGAAGGAAGAATAGATTATTACAGATCTAGGCTTATTAAAGATGGTGTTGATGAAGCTACAATAAATAAGTTTATTAAGAACTTTGTTGCGATATACGATCAAGTTGTCGGCACAACGCTTAAACGTCCTGATGCTATAGATACTAAAGTAGCTGACTTTCTTAGAACAGCAACAAGCTGGACTTTTCTTGGCGGCTCTGGATTAGCAGCAGTTGGTGACGCTGCGTCTTTGTTTATGGATCATGAGCTTAAAGCTATTGGCAAGTCAGTGCTCGGCACAATGGATGATATATCTTTAAAGGCATCTAAGAGAGAGCTTAATCTTGCTGGTGAGGCACTAGAGATTGTTCGTGGCATAACTCACTTGCGGTACATGGAAAGCCTTACGAATGATGTATTTAGCAAAACTATTCCTGATAAACTAAACAATGCCTTTTACATTATGAATGGTTTGGCTCCTGTTACTGTAGCCATTAAAACATTTGATGGCTTGCTTCGCGGCCATACTATTATTGACTCAGCTATTAAACTGGGCACAGGTAAGGCTAGCAAGTTTGAGAAAGAGTTTTTAGCTAGATATAACATTACTCCAAAACTAGCTAAACAAATAGCTGACTCTCCTTATGAAAAAAGCCAAGGTGGTTTATTTTTACCAAATACAGAGGCTTGGACAGATGAAGCAGCAGTTATTGCATTTAGAAATGCTTTATCTTCTGGCGTTATGAACAGAGTAATTATGGGTACACCAGCAGACAAACCAATTGTAATGAGCGGTGTTGCTTATATTCCAGAACATTTAGCTAAATTTCTTCCATTTGAAACTGCTATTGATCCTAGAGTTAAAGGGTATCGAAGAGCAGAAAGTGGATTACTGGCTTTGCCATTTACTTTCTATAGTTACACAATGGGTGCTTTAAGCAAGATTACCGCTAACCATGCCTCTGGTGCAGTTCGCAATCGTTTGTCTCATGTAGCTGTTGCTATGGGTCTTGGGTATATGATTGTAAATGCTCGCACTCCAAGCTGGGCTTGGAAGGATATGGACATTGAGGATAAGATTATGAGATCTTTTGACTTCTCAGGTCTTGCAGCAATTTATAGCGATATGGTTTATCGTGGTATAGCAATGGCTAGTGAAATGGGATTAGAAAATAATTTTCCCATTCAGCCAAAGTTTCAAGCCCCACCAGATAAGATTGGTGCATTAGTTTCTTTAGGTGGTGCTCCTGCTGATTGGAGTTATGAGGTATTAAGTTCTATAGGGCAGATGCTTTCTGGTGATGTTCAAGACGGAGCTAAAGGTCTTATTCGCATGACGCCACTTATAGAGACAATGGCGACTGGTGATATAATAAAAGACACCGCAAAAGACCTTACTGGTTATTTGCCTAACAGGCAGTAATTTGTCTTAGATTATTTGTGCATTGTTCTTCTTAGCTTCTTTATGAGAAAAGCAAGGAAGAGGTGACACATGGCAATCAACGTATCAGACAACAATCCCCGTATTAATTACACAGCAACATCAGGGCAAACTGTATTTACAGTTCCCTTTGAATTCTTTGCAAGCACTGACCTTACTGTATATGTAGACGGCTCGGTTCTGTCTGCATCTGCGTACACGGTAACAGGCGGCAGCGGATCAACTGGATCTATTACCACAGATAGCGGACAGACTGCTGGGGCAGAGATTGCTATTGTTAGGGATGTACCGCTTGAACGTACAACTGATCTTACTGCATCTTACAGCGCCTCTTCTTTAAATGACCAGCTGGATAGAATTGTAACTCAGGTTGCTGATTTAGATGATCGAGTATCGCGCTCTATATCTTTGAACGATTATGAAGTGGGTGTGTCGCTAGATCTTCCTGCTAAGGCCAGCCGCTTAGGTAAGACCATTCAGTTTAATAGCACTACTGGTGCATTAGAAATTGGTCCAAGTGGCAATGAGCTAACAAGCATTGCATCTATTGCTTCTGAAATTACTGCTCTTGATGGCATTAAAACAAACATAACAACTGTTGCTGGCGCGATTACCAATGTTAATAGCGTAGGATCTAACATATCTTCAGTTACTTCTGTTGCGAGCAGCATATCAAACATAAATACAGTCAACACAAATATAGCTAATGTAAATTTAGTTGGCGGTTCTATAGCTGATCTTAATGATGTAGCTGATAGCCTTGATCAAGTTGAACTTGTTGGTGGGTCTATAAGTAACGTAGATATTGTTGGCGCTGCTATTTCAAATGTAAACACTGTTGCCGGTGATGTTTCTAATATTAATACTGTTGCTGGTATTTCGGCAAACATTACAACGGTTGCTGGAATTACGTCTGACATTTCTACGGTAAACAGCAATGCATCAAACATTAATCTAGTTGCTACAAATATAGATGACGTTAATGATGTGGCTAATGTTATTACAAAAGTAACTACGGTTGCTGATAACATTGCGAATGTAAATACTGTTGCTCCATCTGTCGGCTATTTATCTACAGTGGCTAACAACATAGCTAACATTAATACGCTTGCACCAATTAGCGCAGACATTACGACAGTAGCTGGGGTTGCTAGTTCTATTGCTAATGCGGCTGCAAATGCTGCGGCTGCTGAAGCTGCTAAGGTTGCTGCTGAGTTAGCTGCTGATAACTTTGATGATACTTATCTTGGCGCTAAGTCTAGCGATCCTACTGTTGATAATGATGGAGATGCTTTAAATACTGGTGATTTATATTTTTCAACAACTGATAATAATTTAAAGATTTATAGTGGCTCTGCTTGGCAAGATGCTGCTTTAGACAGCTCTAGTTTCGTCCAGAAAACTGGCGATAGTATGACAGGCAATTTGAGTATTGCAGGTAACTTAAACCTTGGATCAATACTTCAGGCAAATAGAACTTTTTTTATGGGTTCTAATTATAGTTCTTATTTTAATATAGACACATCTTTAAATAGCACCTTAATTACAAGTGGTGCTTCTATTTCAGATACTACTTTAAAGTTTAGAGTTGCAGATGGTGGAACAGAAACAACAATATTAAATGTTTCAAAGACTGGTGTTGACGTCACTGGCGAAATTACATTTGACGGTGGCACAACATCTGATGATTTAAGCTTTGGTGATAATGACAAAGCCATCTTCGGTACTGGGTCTGACCTAGAGATTTACCATAATGGTACTCACAACATTATACAAAGTAATGAGGGAAACATTACTATTGAAACCACTTCTGACGATAAAGACATTTTCTTAAAGTCAGACGATGGCGCTGGTGGTAGTGCCACATACTTACAGGTTGATGGTAGCAATGGTTCACTTAACCTACGTCATTATGGTTCTGTCAAACTCGCCACAGAAAGCGGCGGTGTCAATATCACTGGGACTTTGACCAGCGATGGGCTGACTGTGGATGGGGTTGCTGCTGTAAATGCAAATAATATCAATTACGCAGGTTCTTCTCCAAAAATAAATATCTACGAGAATGATACAACTGACTTAAATACTCAACTAATACAAACAAATGGAGACTTCTTTGTAAGGACGTTATCTGACGATGCGTCATCAACAGACAATAGAATAAGAGTAGACCATTCCACAGGCGACATCAGCTTTTACGAGGATACAGGCACTACTGCAAAGTTCTTCTGGGATGCGAGTGCGGAGAGCTTGGGGATTGGGACGACTTCGCCAGCCGTTGCCCTTGACGTAAATGGTGAAATAAGAGCTACAAATCGTTACCTAGCAAATACAGGCGGTGGAGCAAATAAAGGGTATCAATTTACAGGCGATGGCAATACAGGAATGTATTCTGATGTTGCCGATACACTTCAGTTTTCTACTGGTGGCTCAGAACGCATGCGCATCGACAGCAGCGGTAGTCTCATTATCGGTGCAACAACAGGCACTGGGCAATACAGCGGCACAGGCAGCAA
>Ga0181422_1000375_pt1 | contig 14566 bp, 14 predicted proteins | sample 45SPOviralmetaG_FD_130147 | JGI IMG/M metagenome (GOLD analysis project Ga0181422, IMG submission 130147) | Marine viral communities from the oligotrophic San Pedro Time Series (SPOT) site, San Pedro Channel, CA, USA - 45 SPOT_SRF_2013-07-18 | ecosystem: Environmental > Aquatic > Marine > Strait...
GTAAAATTTGCTACTATGGTAAAGTTTCTAACCATATTAAAGATGTTTTTTACGGCAACAAAAGATTTTTTACCATCAAACTGTAACCCTATTCCGTCTCTAGCTGTTTGTACTACTTTCCTACTATCTAACTTTATTTGGTTTTCTTTACATCTAAGTAGAAGATTATCATCTTCAAATCCCCAACCGAAATATTCATTAGTATACCCGTTTATTTGTTTGAAAATATTACAAGGAAAAAGTGTAACGCCACCAAAGTAGTCATCAAACAACTCTCTACTTACACCTTCGGGTAAATCAAATTCAGATATTAAGTGAACCGGTACATCTGAGTATGAATAATCTGCATTTACAGGTAACATGTCGATATCATGAAACACCACATAGTCACATTGCAATTCAATAGCTTTAATAAACCCTATATTAAGTAACTTACCTCTATTAAATTCCTTATCATCAACTTGTTCAATAATAATAAGTTCGTAAGGTATGTTTATTAAACTAGCTATACGTTCGGTAAACGTCTTTAACTGGTTTGGTCTATTACGGTAGGGAACTATAATCCCTAACTTATGACTACTCATTATTTTTCTCAGCAATTGACCTGTGCCACTCACCTAAGTAGAATTGTATTCTATCACCCCATTCTTCTTTATCGATCTCTTCAATCCATAAGGTAAGAGAATCTAATGATGTAGCTATCTTTTCTAATGCTTCTACTTTACGTTCTTCTAATACTACTTTATTTAAATCTGCACTCATATACTTATAATTAAATCTGTTAGTTCATTCCATTGTCTATAATCTGCATAGTTAATATAGGAAAATTCTTTCAGGGATTCAACTTTAAACTCAGGATTTTTAATATCAACCTTCCAATTCGATTTTTCTAATTGATCATAGAGTCTTTTGTATTCCCACCACCATGTGTAGTCTTCTATTGTTTGTGAAACTTCTTTTATCCTTTGTTGAGCAGATGAATCCCACTTAAAGTGGTGTACTTGAGCAAAAACATCATCTACAGGCATACGTTTTTTATGCCACCTACCCCAACTATTACCAGATTTAGTGTCACTTAGTTCAGCATAGTGCTGTCCTGATGTTACTATTTGATCTCCTTTACACAATACTACCTTGTTAGGACATGCATCAGACATTGGGTACCTAAAGAATCCAGCTAATGGAAATGCTTTATGTATATCTGTATTTCTATCTACTACTGGGAAAGTACCGTTTGGTCCTATTCTGTCTAAAAACCCTCCTGTTACAAAAGTATAGTTACTACTCTCACACTCTTTAATGATCTCGTCTATACCGTAAGGATATACTTGTAGCTCATCTGAATCTGCTATTATCCACCAATCGTTAGGTTTAGTACTTTTTATAGCATTATACATTTCTGTAATGTAATCGGCATTGTAGGGGGGTGCAGTGCGTACCATGAAAGGTTCAATACCTAACTCTAGCACTTCATCCAGAATAGTATCATCCTCAGAATGTTTATATACCCCAACATATACTTTATCTACCATATTTTCATAGTGTGCTAACATATGAGGTAGTATATGTGTGTTTCTCCCAACTATTGTAACTAAATTAACCATTATAAGTATTTTTTAAATAAAGGTTCCAATAACCCGTAGTGTTCCTTAAAGTTATTGTTAACCATTTGTATATGGTGATCCATATATATTTTCCTTGCTTCTTTATTTATCTTTAAGTGGTGTTTGTACCCCCATGTGTGGTCAAATCCAACCTTATCTAAAATTTTATCCTTACCTACTTTAGTCCAATCTGGAGTGTTTCCTTGAGGAGTGAACTTATTGTTGGAAAAAGTACCATAATCGATACCTTGTTCTTCCAACATCATTACGAGTAACCTTTGATCAGCAAATAAATACTGTACTTCAGCTAAATGTGAATCGGTAGGATTGTTATTTTTTTCAAACTCCATTGCTTTTACTGAATAGTTATTTTTAAAGTGATTGTCTTTAAAATAAAGTAAACACGTATTAGCTATATCTAATGTCCAGTTCCATTTATCGTTAAACTTAAAATTACCACAATCTAATTCACTTTTACTTGGATAGTAGTAAGGGTTTATACTTTCAAGATGGGCAAATCTCACCGGAGTACCAAATAATTCAGTGGGTATTTTAGTAAAAATTAAATTATCGTGATCAATTAATAAAAACGGTGCAGAGAGTTCCTTTAATAGCCAAGTTTTAAAACCTGTCCAGTTAGACTTAGAATTTAAATTTAATTTACTAAATTCATTATACTTTTTAGTGTCTATATGATCCCATATCCCAGTAAGTTTTTTAGACTCTAAATAACTGTAAAACGTATTATCTGTGTAAAGGTGTATACTACCATTATATTTTTTGTAAAAAAGAGCTGATAATACAAAGTGTAATAGTTCAAAATCAAACATTTTAAATTTACTTAATCCTGTAAGATGATGGCCGTTAGTACCCGTTAAAGTGGGTTTAGACCAAAATGCATGAATACCTAACATAGTACTTTCCAGTTTATAACCTTTTGTGACCTTATCAAACGATTTAAAGCCTGCGATTCTTCTTTGAGAGAAAATCCTTTTTTACTTTTTTTAATCCTAGATTTATCCATCCAGTAATGTCTAAACCACAAATGTTGTTTTTCGTGTTGGATTAATCCTTTTATCTTTTTATCAAATTCATCTTTTACACACACATATTCTCTATCTACTAAAGGTATATGGGGTACTTTATTTAAATCTAATAAATGTTTAAGTAGTAACTGTTCAGCAAGAATAAGGTACTTTGAATTAGGTGCTTTAGCTCTTGTAAGTTCAGTCATAATATCTAAACTAACCATAGCATAGTAGTTCATAAACTTTGGATCTGGAAAATATAGAAAGCTGCAATTAACTGCTTTTTGCTTGTACCTGTTGAGTAAGTGTTTTACTTTTTTAGCAAAATGATCAGTGGGCATAATGTAGTAGTTTAACCCATCCTCTATATGACTGACAATAACTTTGTTTTTAAAAAACTTTTTAAAACTGGTATATACTAAAAAATCGTTATCCATTATAATACAAGGTTCTTCAACTTCTCTTAGAACTTGTAACTTAGAAGAAGCCCAGAATACATTCTTGTTTATGTTTTTGTTAGTCTTTAATACAGTGTGATTGTCCCAGAGTTCTTTACCTCCTAATTGATTAACTACTTCTAATGTAAGTTTATCACCATATAAACTACATTCGTAGGTTGGATGATGCTTCTTCCACTGTATAACAGATGCGAACATCATCTGTAAATCAAACTTGTCATAAAAGGTTCTATCTCCTCTTATGTTTTCTAAAACCCAAATTGTTTTCAATAACTATTTTTATGTAAAGTATGCGTAAAAATCTACCTGACTGGTTTGGTCGGTTACTGTTAAACTCAATGCTGCATTTGTACTTATTTGTGATCCTCCTCCTCCTGAAGCAGTTCTCCATTCAGAAAAATTGTAAGGGTAAGTTCCTGCTGCTGTTAATGTTACTGTGGTATGCACACTAAAGTCAACGTTTTTGACTACCAATGTACCTGTTGATGTACCTGAAGTATATGGAGCAGTTACTTGAACCGTTCCATTAGCAGTTGCGATTGCATTTCCGTAAAACCAACTTCTATTATATATCTCACCTACTCCACTAGGGTTAGATGCTGCTGGAAATGCATCAGTGAGGACTGTTGATAACGTAATATTAGTATCATCAGTAAACCCAGCATTTGACCAGACATCGAATGTGCTAAAGTTTGTATTAGTACTAGAGTAAGTATATACTGCCATTTTAAACTATTTCTAATTTTTCAATTGGAAAGTGTTCTGATAATTGTTTTCTTAGTTCACTGTACGTAAATTCAAAAATATTGTGTACTAAACTTATATCAAACACCTTCTTTATTTCTTTGTTCTCTCCAACTTGAACCTTTTCAAGTTTTGTAATTTCTTTTTCTTTAACTACTTCTTCACCTTCTTCATCAAAAGTAATAAAGGGTACTTTTTTTATTACTTCTTTTTTATCGTACACTGGGGTTATTATTTCTTCATCTCTGGCAATATCTGCCATAAAGTAATTATCCAATGTTATTTCAGTTCCCTTAGTATCTTTAGAGTCTTTGTAATAAATTACTTCTCTTTGTAACATACCTTCTGAACTACCTAAAGGACTGTCTATGTATTTCTTTTGAAATGCTAGAGCTGATTCCTTATTTAACCATAACGAGGTAGTAAATTCTACCCTTGTATTTACTCTATTAAACCTTACACTTTCTAATAAAATGTAAGCTTCGTTAGTTTGACCTCTGTTGGTATCTAAATCAACATTTATTTGTAACCCCATTGTTTTATAACTTTAATATTAATATAGTGAATTTATTTCATATTATCAATCTTTTCACTTAATTCTTTTATAGCTTGTATTAGTATTGGAATGAGTTTTTCATACCTTACTGCTTTATACCCATTGTCTCTTGTAACGACTGCATCAGGAGCTATTTTTTCTACCTCTTGAGCTATTACCCCAATATCATGTCCTGTGTTATCGTGATGATCGCTTTCTATCCAATCATATTCATATCCCTTGATCTCTCCTATTTTATTTAAACTATCTAATATAGGTGTTATGTTTGTCTTGAACCTTTCATCAGACGTAGAGAATGCAGTTACATCGCCGGTTACTTTTAATGATCCACTTATTACTACACTGTCAGATAATTCAGTATTAAAACCATCAATAATTTTTATTGAATTACCCATTCCATTACCGTGAGCAGTACAATAGTATTTTAAAGCTAAAGGTTGATCATATCCTACATAAATTTGAGAATATGCTCCAGCATTACCAGCAGCAGGACTTGATGCTACTATTACACCAGCTGTAACCGATGTATCATTAGGGGCTCTAAATGCAAGTGGATGACCATTATTAGTAGAATCTGAAAGATCAAATCTATATGTATGCCCTCTCTGTAGAGTTAATTTAGGAGCAGTTTGACCATCTATTTGGTATTTATTACCTCCATCATTTACAACCTTAACTACAAGTTGAGAATAGGATCCAGAATAAGCTCCTGCAAGTCCATTAATTTGTGCTGAACTAGAAATAATATTACTACCAGATGCAAAACCAAGGGCTTTTATTTGAGCAGATCCTGAAATAGTTCCTGCTGGTGTTTCATCTACTCCAGTTAGGTTAGTGCCATCTCCTTTGAAAGAACCTGAAAATGAACCAGTAAAGGCCGCTAATGTACCTATTGATGTTGGATTATGTATTTTCATTTAATATACTTTTAAAATGGTAATGATGATGTTATCCACCCTTCTGTTTTAGGATCCCCACTATCTACATTATATTTACTTTCACTCCATTGATAACTTCCTGTATATGAACCTGTAGCATCTCCTGATGGGTAAGCTATTGGTGATTCATATGAAAATGAACTTGTATTTTTTGTCCAACTGTTATAAGGTTGAGGAGCAAAAAAAGCATCTAAAGTGCTATCATACTCATAACCTATGCCTGCATAATTACCCCTTAATACAAGAGTTTTACTTGTATCTGATGCAGTAATGGGTAAAGAACCAGAAGCATTTGCGTATGCTGAAGCACTACTCTCATTATAAAATGTAGATCCTGAATTATCTAAATATACAATAGGAGAAGGTGTATTTGAATTAGGTTGATAATGTATACCTCCTCTAGTATTATAAGATGTTTGTATCCACTTACCAGGTGAATCATCTACGAAATTGTCAAAAAAAGAGGCTTCTGCTACAATTACTTGTACTACTTTACCTTGTTTTACTTTTGCATAATGTCCCATGTTTATAAATATGTTAAAATTCTGTATAAAATTTAATGTCTATTCGTTATATAGTGTAAGTACTTCAGCTACAGATAATGCTTTATTAAAAAATCTTACTTGATCCATTTGACCATTTAAAAATAAAGATCCGCCCCATCCTCCAAAATAATATGGATACTGTCCCCCACCTACATAAGATACCGAACTAGTAAAAGATTGAACTAAACTTCCGTTGATGTATATCTTTACAGCTGTTCCTGTTACTGTACCGCAAATATGAAACCAAGTGCTAAGTCCATATGATGATAGAGATACTGTACTCTCATCGGACCATGATGAAGACCCATTGGCCACACTGACCCATAAATTACCACTAGTACCACCGCCTTGACCTAAAAAGAATCTTGCATGTGCTCCAGTACCTGTACTATCACCAACAAACCCACCGTAGTTGGTATAAGCAGCTATATTTACCCAAAATGAGATTGAAGACTGAGTAGCAGTTGGTGCAGTAAACCCTGAAGTAATATAACCGTTACTGCCGTTAAATATTGCAGATTGATTAATATACCCTTGAGAGTAAGTTATGTTAGAAGCACTACCATTGTAGTTACCACTTGTATCATTAGCGTTATCTTCAAATTGATAAAGAGCTAAACAAGAACTATCACCAAATATATCTAAAGTTTCGTGTGTAAGAGTTTTAGTACCTTCTACACTAAATTGTCCAGATGAGTTAAAAATATGAGCTACTTTACCATTACTGTTGTAATATTTTCTAAGTCCTCCTCTTGTCCCAATTGTAACTGAACTATGAGCTAACACTACTATTCCTGAACCTCCTTTACCTACTAAATAAGTGCTGTATCCATAACCACCGCCACCTCCTCCTCCGGTGTTAGCAGTACCGTCTACGGCTGATGTTTGAGATGTTGATCCTCCTGCTGTTTGATATCTACCACCAGCACCTCCTCCTCCGGGAGCTGTAGGTGTACCAGGATTATCATCAGTACGAGGAGAATGACCACTACCACCCCCGGCATAATATGTTGCAGTACCAGTTATAGAACTTAAACTACCACTTCCTCCAGGTCCTCCTGTATTACCACTACCTTGTTGACCAGCTTGTCCTGCTCCTCCACCGCCACCACCTCCAGGGTAGTAGTTACCAGAAGCTGCTGTATTACCTCCGTCGTTACCTTGACCTGAAGTACCTGATCCTCCTGAAGCACCACTATAACTTGGATGTCTTGCTGCTGCTCCTCCTCCTGATCCTCCGTCACTTCCTGCTGTAGCGTTACCACTAACGTAATTACCACCTCCTCCTCCGCCTACAGCATCTATTCTAGTAAACGAATAACCTGAGTTAGGAGCTAATGAAGAACTACCTCCATTTAATCCTTGTTCGTAACCTCCAGTAGTACCGTATACAGTATAATTTGCTCCTGCTCCTATTACAATATCTAAAACTGAACCTGAAGTCATTTTAGTGCCTAAAGTACCTGTTAACATACCTCCTGCACCTGCTCCTCCTCCCCAGCCTCCTCCAGAACCACCACCGGCAACTACTAAATATTCTACACCTTCTAATCCTGGTACGTAAGTAGTCATAGAAGATAAATCATTCCAACCATCTTCATCTCTGTATCCAAAAGCTTTACCTGATGTAGTATTAAAAAATAAATCACCAGAATTACCTGTAGAAGGATTAGTAGGACCAGAAGGTAGTACCAATGAACCTGATACTTGTAATGAGCCTGATAATATTACGTTTTCGTATTTCATTAAGTAAAATTAGTTTTGGTTGCGTTATAATTTTGTAGTACTTCTGCTGCTGTAAGCACTTTAGTATATATTCTAAATTGACCTACATTGGCATTTATGTACCCATTATTGTTAGTTACGTTTTTACCTATATCAATATAGTCATAAGAATTTGAAGCTCCTGTATAACTCCAACTTTGGCCTCCTAAGTCAGCAGTCGTTACTAAACTACCGTTTTTATATACTTTATATTCATCAGCTGAATAATCAGCAGTAACTAAAATATGGGCATATCCTTCACCAGTAGTAACATCTAATCCTGAATCTTCATAAATAGTACTACCGCCGCTTCCTGCAAAGTAAACGTACATGTTTTCATTTGTATCAGTAAACTGCCACCTTTGTGATGGAGAATACCCCCAAGCATATGGACTAGCATATTGTATATATCCGACTGGATCGTACCACATTTCCACTGAGTTAGTAGATGTAAAATCAAATTGGTCTATCCTTATGTAGTCATTTGAACCATCAAAAGAATAATTAGGACTACTAGCTAAGGTTGCACCATATATTGTTCCATTTCTACTATTACCTGATAAATCAGTCCAAGTAGAAGCACCTCTTGAAGCAAAATCACCTGCATCTAAATGTAGTGCAAGGTTATCTGTTACAATTTGAAAGTCTGTTGTAGCACCTATTTTTAATGTATCAGAAGATAAAAATGTATGGGATTTACTACCACCGGTACTAGGTCCTACAATTCCCCCGGCTCCATTTAATGAACCACTATCATAAGATACTATTATTACACCAGAACCACCACCTCCTTGATGTGAATTGGCATATCCATACGAACCACCGCCACCGCCACCAGTATTAGCAGTACCATCTACAGCATGAGTATCAGGTTGGTAACCTCCACCTGCTCCACCTCCACCTGCTCCACCAGCTGTTACACTTGCACCAGATCTTCTATCGGTATGACTTCCACCTCCACCGGCATACGTAACAGAAGTACCTGTAATTGTTGAAGCTGCTCCATCTCCTCCATTACCACCTGAACCATGTCCTGCCCCGTCTTCACCTACTTCGGATGCTCCACCACCTCCTCCTCCTCTGTAGTATACACCGTTACTGGTGGATGAGCCTCCTCCGCTTCCTCCGTCAAAACCTTGACCTGTAGTTCCTGATCCTCCTGATCCTCCTCCTACAGCATTGTTACCAGTAGCATGCATTCCGGCTCCTCCTCCAGAACCTCCATCTCTACCTGCATCGGCAGTGTACCCGTTATGTCTTCCTCCACCTCCTCCTCCGATAGTTGTTACTGTTGTGTAACCAGTTCCTGCCAATGATGAATTACTGCCATCTACTCCCTGTACATATCCACCTGCATTTTGAGATAACTGTCCTCCTGCAGATCCTGCACCTACTGTCATAGTAAAAGAAGAACCAGATGTTACTGTATCAATAGAACCAGATAATGATCCTCCAGCTCCTCCGCCTCCACCCCAGCCACCGCCACCGCCTCCACCGGCAACGACTAAGTAACTTAATGAAAAGTCAGGTTGAGTTGTTCCAGTTTGTGCTCCTAAGGTTTGCCAGTTTTCACCATTAAAAATGAAAATTTCTCCATTTTGTTGTGCTACACTACCAGTTACAGTTTGAGCTGAACCGGTATCTTTAGGTATTATAAGAGTACCTTCAACGTTATGGGAGCCTGTTATTTGTAATAGTTCGTGTATCATAAGTTTATGTTGGATCTGATACTGTTAATGTTCCTGATGTAGTAAAAGTGTGTACTTTATAACTATCATGAGAACGAGTTGTTATGGTACCTCCTGTTGCTGATACTTTAGTTGCATCGTATGCTAATATTACTATTCCTGAACCGCCATTGGATGGATACCTTAATCCTGATGTTTGAGAACCCCCAGTAGTACCACCACCTCCTCCACCGCCTCCAGTATTAGCAGTAGCATTGATAGCGTTTGATGATGCTGCAGCTCCATTTGCTCCACCACCTTGTCCACCTGATTGACCTGCAGAGTTGTAAAATCCACTATTTCCTCCGCCTCCAGCATAATATGTTAATGTACCATTAATAGGAGTTTGTTTTCCATCTCCTCCACCTGTAGAAGTTGCATCAGCTCCAGCACCACCTCCTCCTCCAGTGTTATAAGGAGATGCTCCTGTACCAATATGGCCGTCATTACCTTGACCTGCAGTACCAACACCGGCATATTCTCCACCGCCTGAAAAGTTAATCATTGAACCGCCTGAACCACCATTTAGTTTTGCGGTAGAAGATCCATAATCAGGTGCATAGTATCCTCCTGCTCCTCCTCCTAATGTAGTTACCGTGGTAAATGATGTACCTCCTGCTGATGCTATTGATGAATCGGTTCCTTTGTCTCCTACAGCATCTGTTGAGCTATTAGCCACACTAGATAATTGTTTTGCTGCTCCTCCACCTCCTATAGTTACAGTAATAGAAGTTCCTGACTCAATTGATGATAAAGATCCTGATAAGTATCCTCCTGCTCCTCCTGCTCCTGCTATTGCTCCACCGCCTCCTCCTCCGGCTACTACAAGATATTCTATATTAACTGGTTGTGCTGAAGGAGATGGAATAAAAGGTTGACTTGCAACATTTATAGCTCCTGCTCCAGATTGAAATACTTTAAATAACTTATCAGTGGTATCAAAATATAGACTACCAGTAGCTTGATCTGCTAGTACAGAAGAAACGTAATTAGGAACATTAAATGAACCTGAAATACTAATTGAACCGCTAACTGTTATATCTTCGTATATCATTATTCGTTATATAATGTTGTTATTTCAGAAGCTGATAGTGCTTTATTAAATATTCTTATTTGGTCAAATTCTCCTGATTCACCATATCCTGTTGCATGCACCCAATTACCAATGTTTAAAACTGTAGATGTATTAAGCCAATTACCAGAAGGAGTACCAGAATTAGTATTATTAGCATGTGTCACTACTTCTCCATTAACATACATAGTTACTTTATCACCTTCAGCACTTTCAGTGTTATCCATAACTACAACGTAGTGTTTTAAAGTACCGACTGTAAAGACTGAATTAGAAGTTTTTCTAAAAAACCATCCACTACCTGCCATAATACCTAATTCTAACGTTCCATCTGTATTTCTACTCATATTTAAGAATCCGTCTGTATAAGCACCAGTTGTATAGTTAGAAAATAGAATCTTATAATTACTTATAGTACTAGTTGGTTTAAACCAAAAACTTATAGTCACTTTATTACTAGCAAAATTATTAGATGCACCAATTTCTATTTTACTACTACCCCCAAAAACTGCTGCATCATTAATATAACCTTGTGTGTAGGTTATACTAGTTGCTGTACCATTGTAATTACCGCTTTTATCATTTGCATTACCATCTAACTGGTAAAGAGCTACACATGAACTATCACCAAATATATCTAAAGTGCTATGAGTATGTGTTACAGAGTCTAATAATGTAAATGTACTTGTAGTAGTAATTATATGAGCTACTCTATCACCAAAAAAAGAACGTTGTTGAGAACCACTAGCAGATAATGATGCTGTAGGGAAACCTAATACTACTACACCAGAACCACCTGATCCACCTTGTCCACCAGTAGAATTAGAACTTCCTGGCCATCCTCCACCACCGCCACCACCACCGGTATTAGTTGTTCCTGAACCTGCTGTATTTCCTTGATTAGAACCTGCTCCTCCTCCACCGGTTCCTCCTGATCCTCCAGCTGCAGTATATGTCCCACCACCACCCCCTCCGGCATAGTTTACTGCAGTACCTGTTATTTTAGATGCTTGACCTGCACCACCATTACCTGAAGTAGCTCCAGTAGCACCTGCTGCTGATTTACCACCACCGCCACCACCTCGGTAAGTACTATTACCGGACGGTGTTGCTACTCCTCCATCATTACCTTGACCTGTAGTTCCTGATCCTCCTGCACCACTATAAGATGCTCCACCTCCTCCAGATCCACCATCATTACCTGTATTATCACCATAATATCTACCACCTGAACCACCTCCTATGGCTGTAACGGTAGTAAAAGATGTACCTGCTGCTGAAGCTATAGAAGAATCAGTTCCATCGGTTCCTCTTTGAGCTGAAGATCTACCAGCATAAGTAGAGGGAGATCCTCCATTACCTCCTGCACCTACTGTTACTGTAAATTTACTACCTGATTCTATATCTGCTAAAGAAGAACTTAACATTCCTCCTGCACCACCACCCCCGGTTCCGTTACCATTACCAATACCAGAAGACCCGCCCCCGCCTCCAGCAATGACTAAATATTCTATAGTAGCTGATGGTGGAGGGGCAACATATACTTTTGAACCAGAAACTGCTTGCCAACCATTACTATTATAGAAATGAGGAACTTCACCATTTATACCTATTTGACCTATAACACCAGTACTTCCAGTATCAATATTAGGTAACGTATAACTACCTGATACTTTTAAAGAACCACTTAATATTGTATTTAGAAATCTTATTGCCATACACTATTCCGATATTGCAAGATATATATAAGTTACACCTGATGAATTCACATAACTTGCTGAATTATCAACAGTAAATCCATTGGCAGTAAAAGCAGTGTAAGTATTACTATCGTCATAAGTACCATCAGCAGCATTTGCATACAACCACTCATCAGCATTATCTCTTTGATTGTCTACCATAACCCAATTTGTTGAACTTGTATTTCCTTTAATTAATAAAAACTTTGGTTTAAATCCAACATTTATAGTATTCGAACTATTTGTACCAGTATAACTCCCAATCTTTTGATATCCGCTTACAGAGTGGAAGCAGTAGGCGATGTAGTTATCTCCATTGTAATTAGTTGCTCTATCTGCATCAGAATTTGTTGTAGAAAAAACAGTTGAAGTTGGTGCAGTACTATTAAATGAGCCATAAGTCCCTGATGCTCCATCTTCATCAAGATTTATATACTTTGCTGCACCTAAAGGTTCTGCATAAGTTCTCCAATTCCTTGCGTTATCCATATTTTTAATAATGACCAATTCAGGGGCTGAACTTAGCCCGTGTCCAACGGTTTGACCATAGGAACTATTTCCTGTATATTTTACAATACTAAACCCTGCTGCTTGATTAGCACTTACTGTTGATGTTATATCTCCATTTGTATTTGATGCTGCAGTACCTCCTGCTTTCCAACACCATCCAACATATGTATTACCAGATCTATTAGTACCACCGTTGTTACCAACATTAAACCCATCAGTATCAAATGAAGACATACCTAAGTACGAACCTGCATTAGTAGCCTGTTCTATATTAGAATCACTAGAAAGTTGTTTATTAACACCTCTAACACTATCGTAAATAGCGTGAGGTTCACTACTATTCCTTCTTTTAATCCATACCCAATCTGGTTTAAAACCTAGACCGGTTATATCTCTATCATTTGAATTATCACCTGACCATGTAAGTATGTTAAAGCTTTCAGCATTTGCAGCTGGGAATTCACCTACTCCTCCTAAAGCAAAAGTACCAGATTCTTTAAATGTATGTACAAAATGTCCGTCAGATCTTGATGTTTTTGTACCGCCAGTTCCTGTACCTGAACCTGTTGGATAAGATAATATTACTACTCCTGAGCCTCCTGCTTTACCGTAGTTATCAGCACCTCCTCCGCCACCACCACCTCCGGTGTTAGCATCTCCTGCTTCTGCTACAGCAGTATTACCTCTCGCTCCTACTCCACCACCTCCGTCACCGGGTGATGTAGCTGATGCCCCTGTTGATACTCCACCAGAACCTCCACCGGCTCTAGTAACTGAAGTACCAGTTATTTTACTTGCTTTTCCATCTCCACCTGCACCGTTTCCGTCGGTGTTACCAGCTTCAGATGCTCCTCCGCCACCACCTCCAGGGTAATCGCCACTCGATACTCCATTACCACCGGCAAACCCTTGACCTGCAGTTCCTGCTGCACCCGAAGTATCGTATGCTCCTCCTCCACCGGAGCCTCCAGCACCTGCTGTGCCACCTTGTTTAGATCCTCCTCCACCTGCTACTGTAGATATAGTTGTTATTGTAGAACCAGCTATTGAAGAAACATTTCCATTTCCTCCGTTTGTATTACCTGATACGGATCCTCCAGCTCCAACAGTTATTGTAAAAGTCGAGCCTGAAGTTACATTATCTATAGAAGATGACAAATATCCACCGGCTCCGCCTCCTCCAGAGTTAGAGTTTGATCCACCTCCACCACCTCCGGCAGCTACTAAATATTCTATATTAGGATTAGTAGCGGCAGGGGATGATGGTGTTGAAGAAGTAATATCTCCTATTGGAGTCCAAGAACCGCTGGTAGTAAATACATACATTGTATCTAAAGTGGTGTGAAAAAACATATCACCTTGAACAGAAGATGATGCCGTAGGAAATGCTGCTCCTTTTGCTGTCACAAAACTTCCTGTTATGTCAAATGATCCACTAACGTCTACTCCTTGAAATATCATATAATATTTTTTAACTGTTCCATGGTAAGCCTGAACCAGATACTATCGTGTTATTTTTCTTTTTTATTTTATCAGTAATTTCAGAATGAAAAATTAAGTTAACAGGATGGGAACCAGTTATCCAACTTCTAATTTTATCTTCTGTTAAATTATCAAAATCTATAAAACTACCTACTTCTGGTTTGCCAAAATTTAGTTCTTTGTTAGGTAAATAAACTGTTGTTCTACCATCAGATGCTGTTAGATCAAAATTTACTTTTGTAATAACTTCACTTTCTCCATAAAGAGAACCAGTTTTAGATAAATTTAATATGTTGTATGTGTGTGTATACATTATTTATATGCTATTATTGTCATTATAGGAGCTGTATTGGCATAACTACCTGTACCGTTAATATGGTATAATCTATTTACTTGAAA
>Ga0181422_1000376_pt1 | contig 14535 bp, 14 predicted proteins | sample 45SPOviralmetaG_FD_130147 | JGI IMG/M metagenome (GOLD analysis project Ga0181422, IMG submission 130147) | Marine viral communities from the oligotrophic San Pedro Time Series (SPOT) site, San Pedro Channel, CA, USA - 45 SPOT_SRF_2013-07-18 | ecosystem: Environmental > Aquatic > Marine > Strait...
TAAAGTATAAGTCTAAATACATAAACTTAGAATATCAAGAATCCCTAGAAATATATAATAAAGCTAAATTCGAATTTTTGAAATCTGTTTCAGAATACGCAATCGAAATCAAGAAAGAAAATCCATTTTTAAAAAACACTCAAAATGAGGATAAAAAAGAGAAGTTTAAGATAAATGGAGATGGCAAAAAAGTGTATAGAGAGATAGTAAATAAAACACATCCAGATAAATTAATTAATATAGATGAGAAGGAAGCGGAAGATTTGAAAAATTTATACAACGAGGCTTCTGTAGCTAAAAGTAATAATGATTTGGATAGTTTATTTAGGATAGCTTCTAAACTTAATATAGAAAATGAAGAAGTGACAATTGATTCAATAAACAGAATAGAGCAATTAATAAAAGAGAAAGAAAATTATATAGAAAAAATACATAAAGATGTTGCGTGGATATGGTATTATGCCAATAAAAAAGAAAGGGATATAATATTAGAGAATATTTTTTCAAAAATGTGTAACTAATAATAGCTATGAGTTACATTCCAGAATATCACGAGAATTATTATAATGTAGAAGGTACTGCATATAATCAAGGAAAAATAGGTATCGGTACATTTAAACCTATAGAATTACTCCATGTTAGTGGTGGAAATGTACGTGTTGACGGTACGGGTTATATTGATGGAGACTTGAACGTAACTGGTAATTTAAATGTTTACGGAGAATCAACCATTGGTTATACTGAGACTGTGGCAGCTGAAGATAAAAACATTGAACTTAATGTTAAGACTGGCGCTATTGGGTCTAATTCTCATGCAGGGGCGCTAACTGATGATGCTGGAGCTCATGAAGGCGGACTTACTATTAAGAGTACAGATGGAGATCATACCTGGAACTGGTTGAATGATAATACAGGTGAAATTGTAAAAGCGTGGTCTTCAAATGAAAATATAATTGCCACTGGAGATAATAAGATATTTTTTAGAGATACTGATTTATTTATTCACAGTCCTTCAGATGGGTTATTAAGGTTGCATTCTGATAGAGATGTAGATGTCATAGGTGACTTGAGAGCTCATAATAATGTTCATGTTGGTGAAAATTTATATGTAAGTGGTAGTGGTTACATAAAAGATAATTTTTATATTTCTGGAAGCGGTTACGTCGAGAATAATCTTTATGTATCTGGGAATAGTTACGTAGAAAATAATTTTTACCTAACTGGATCTGGATTTATAGAAGATGATTTATATATTTCAGGAAGCGGATTTATAGAAGACGAACTACATGTTACTGGAAAAGGATTTTTTAATAATAGAATTGATATTAGCGGAAACTTAAATTTCACTGGAGAATTATCAGATCCTAATGATCCTGACTATATATTAAGCGGATTGAGATTTAATGGTGTGCCTTGGCGACAAGCTATATGGGTAGATGTTCCAGCTACTCCATTATCGCAAGGAACTTCTGGAGAGATTGCTAACGATGATGATTATTTTTACGTTTGCGTTGGTGAAAATAATTGGAAAAGGTCTGCCTTAACAACTTGGTAAGAAAAAGAGATGAGTATCCAAAGGGCAATATTCATCAAGCTATCTGGAGCCGAGCCTTATGAAGGTGGAGACTGGAATGAATACCATGAATCGCCTGTATTTATAGACACCAGTAAAACTGGTATAATTATTAGAGATGATTTCAATGTCAGTGGAGATGCATATTTTGATGCAGGATCATATTTTAGTGGGCATTTATATCAGCATGAAGATTATAATTCTTACCTATCTGGTAAGCTTTATGTAAACAAAACTGGTTACGTTTCGGGGGACTTGAATGTATTAAGAAACTTAGATGTTTCTGGAGGCTTGGATGTATTGGGTGAGGTTTCTATTACTGGAGCTACTAGAATTGAAGATGATTTGAACGTAAGTGGTAATCTTGATATTACTGGGGATTCTTATTTACAGAGCAATTTATATTTAAATAAAACAGGCTATATTACTGGCGACTTAAATATATTAGAAAAGCTTCATGTATCTGGCGAGGGTAATTTTTATTCCACAACTAAGGTGCATGATGATTTTTACGTAAGTGGAGACTCTATTTTATCAGGCAGTAAATACATTAGTGGACAATTAAATGTTTTAAATAAGGCTCATGTATCTGGGGATTTGGTTGTAGAACAAACTGGGTATGTAGAAAAAGATTTATTTATTGGAGGTGATTTATTCGTTTCTGGGGAAAAAACTATCGTTAATACTTCTGAATTGGTTATAGAAGATAAGAATATACAATTAGCTTGGTCTTCGGGAGATATAGGTAAATTTTCAAGAAGCCAGTTGGGTGGAGCGGGCATAACTATAGTTGCTACTGGAATTGGAGGAGCGACTGAAGATATTTTGTTTACTTATAATGAAGATTATGACGCTTTAGATAGTAATGTAAATGTATTTATAGATGAAGATTTATTTGTAGAAAAAACAGGTCATCTAAATAATTTAATATCTTCTGGATATGCCTTATTTAAAGAAAATCTAAGGTTAGAGCAAACTGGTTATTTTGAAAATGATGTTTTTCTATCAACTGGTTATGCTAAAGATATTGTTGTTTCTGGTACAGGCCATAATCAAGAGTTAATTGTTAGTGGTAATTCTACATTTAGAGATGATGTATTTTTGGAGACAACAGGGTATGTCAGTGGAGATTTAGAGGTTACGGGAGATATTAGGGTAACTGGAGATGTTTATATTAGTGGTAATTTAGAATTTAATCATGTAACTATACCAGGCAATCTTTATATAAAAGATAAATTGTATGCAGAGAGTGGGGTTGTTTCTTCGGGAGATTTTATATTATCTAAAACTGGTTATGTTACTGGAGATTTTAATATTCAAGATATCTTAAGGGTTTCTGGATCTGGTGACATAGAGAAACTTTTTGTAAATACAGGAAAAATTAATGACTTAGAGGTTTCTGGCGATGTTGATTTATATGATATTGTAAAAATTCATGAGACTGGATATGTAGGTGAATTACTAGAAGTTAGTGGAACTTCTATACTTAAGGATAATTTATATGTAGAAAAAACTGGATACATTAATGGTGATATTGAGGTTTCTGGTACGGGTTATATTACTGGAGATTTAAATGTAACTGGAGATGTAAAAATAACAGGCGATGTAACTGTGGGAGGTACGTTTATTCCGCTTACTCACCAAAGTGTTCCTGGTAATTTTTATGTTGGTGATAAATTTTATGTTAAAAATGGTATAACTTCATCTGGCTACTTGCTTTCCGAAGGGCAAATAACAGGACAACAAGGGTTGGTTGTTAGTGGATATAGCCACTTTTCAAATGTTGATTTAACTGGTGATTTAAATATTAGTGGAAACGTAGATGTAACTGGAGACATAAGCTCTTCTGGAAATATAAACCATGTCGGCGACTTAGAATTATTGGGTAACATAAATATTAGTGGAGATGTTGAAGAAACTGGAAACACTAATAAAACTGGAATTACTAACCATAAGGGAGATTTTAATCTAGACGGAAATCTAGATATTACAGGCGATCTTTTTGTAAATGGAGATATATATAATACTGGAAGTAACTTCATTCTTGATACTACAACATTAAGAGTTTATGATAAAAATATTGAATTAGCTACTGGTAGCGGTTATATTGGTTTAAGAAGAAATGAGTTAGAGGGCGCAGGTATTACAATTAAGGCTTCTGGGGAAAATAATGATATTACATTTTTATATAGCAATTCTGATGTGGCGTTACATTCTAATGTATCTTTATTAACATCAGGAGATCTTACATCAAAACAAACAGGTTATATAGTAGGTGATTTAAATGTAGGTGGAGCTTTAGATGTTTCAGGTGATTCAAATTTAGAAAAAGATTTGTTTTTAGATCAAACAGGTTATATTTTAGGCGACCTTAATGTACTTAAAAACCTCGACATTTCTGGTAATGTAGACATTTCTGGACAGACTACAATTACTGGGAAAACATTTTTACGTAGTGATACTCAATTAGATCAAACAGGTTATGTACTTGGCGATCTCAATATACTCAAGGATCTTGACGTTTCTGGTAATGTAGATATCTCAGGACAAACTACGATCACTGGAGCAACTAGGATCGAGGATAAACTTGATGTCAGCGGTACTCTTGATGTCACTGGAAAAACATTTTTACGTAGTGATACTCAATTAGATCAAACAGGTTATATACTTGGCGATCTTAATATACTCAAAGATCTTGACGTTTCTGGTAATGTAGATATCTCAGGGCAAACTACGATCACTGGAGCAACTAGGATCGAGGATAAACTTGATGTCAGCGGTACTCTTGATGTCACTGGAGAAACATTTTTACAAAGCGATCTCCATGTTGGTCAAACTGGCTATATAACTGGAGACTTAAATGTCAGTGGCGCTGGTAGATATGGAGATGATGTCTTACTGGAAAATAGTCAAAGCGGGCTCGCTATAGCAGCAATAAACGGAGTCGGCACAGGTATAAGAATTAATGATTGGATTATTGAGCACGATATCATACAGCCAGATACTGTCAATAAATCATTTAGCGAATTATTGGTAAATGGTCCAAACGCTAGTGATATTATATCAATGAATGCAAGCGTATATAGAAATGTAGATAGTATAGCGTATTCTGTTTACTCTGTAGCTAATCCTTCTCAGTCTCCTGATGGCCCAGGATATAATTTTGAGATATCTTATAGTGGTACAACTGTTAAAGTAGTGGATCTAGATGATGCTTTAGAAATATCTGATAAAGTTTATGTAGATATAAAATATAAAGTTATTTAGAAATCAATTTTAAAGTTTTTAGTATCTATTGTTTTTTTATCTAAGTGATGTTTTGTGCCGTTTCGTTTTTTCGCATAATCCTTGAAGTATTTCTGCTTAACTGGATCAACTCCTCCGTTTTGATCTGCTCTTTTTGCTGAAAGTTCTGCACTAGCATCCATCATATCTCCAATAGTGCCTTTTTTGTTTTTTGTTTTATTTACAAAATCATTATTATCCCAAGGGTTTATGGGCGCCTCAGTATTTAAGTTCGGAGAGTGGTATACTCGCTGCCATTTAACGCCGTCAATTTCTAATATTTTTTCTTCGTCCATATGGAAAAAGGCTTCTTTGTACTTTTCTTTCTTAGGGTGCTTGAATAAGTAAATGGGCATTACATTATAGAATTAAGTAAAATGTCAACTGTATTTGAGTATGTAAATTTTTTCGCTGTATCTAAACCCTTTTCATTTTTTTGTTTAGCAAGCGACTCAACCTTCTCGAAAGCTTCATTTATAGCATCCTGTTCAAAAAGATTTATTGAGCCTTGATTATATGGGGCTCCTTTGTTGAAGAATTGTCCGTCATGAGCGAGAGCTTTATTGGACGGCTCGACAATAATTGCGTTTTCTGAATTAGCCCAATCCTTGTGACTGGTGTGATTTAAAACTAAACTCCACTTTCCTAGGCATGTAGAATTAAACGCAGGAAGATTCCATCCTTCTGCTCCACTCATCCCTGACAAATCTACATCAATTGCATTGAGAAAATCATTAACTTCTGAATTGGTTTTTAATCTAGGTAAAAAAGAAATGTTTGAAAAAGTTTTTCCGCCGAAAAGAATGTTTAATCTTTGATTAAGTTCGCCTTTTTTGAAGAATGGATTTTCGATTACGCAAGTTAATCTAAATTTATTATTATTACCGTATCTGTCTGCCCAGGCTTTTAATATTAAATCATGATTTTTTCTTTTTTCATATTTACCCATTAAGCCAAAGTGAATTATGTCATTAGATAAATACTGTTTATCTGTTACATGAAAGTCTTCATCAAAACCTATTGGGCAAAAAGATATGTTTTCGCATGAATCTTTAAAGCAGTCAACAGCATGGGAAGAGCTAAAGAATACATGGTCTTGAAAATTCACTAAGGCTTTTTCTTGCTCTGTAGGCTCGTCAGTTTCGTAAAAAGTTAATAAATTTTGATTTTTGGAGATTCTATTTTCGGAGCCGTTGATATGCCAAAGTGATAGCGTAGGCAAATCTTTATCTAGGTTTGAGTATCTATTGTTTATAGATTCCTGTACCCAGTTTTTAAGCTCTTCCTCCATTTTATTAAAAGCAGATATATCTACATTTCCATGCGGAAATATTTTAGTATCAATATTTTTTTTATGCAATTGCCTTATTATATTATAAGCTACATTTCCAAATGAAAGTGAATTGATTGGGGTTTTAAAAATTAAACTCATATTTATTATAAGCTATCTATTATATTATTCAATAGCTTTTTTTATGCAAATGACCTCTAGCAAGCATCATTTCATTTATGCTATTATTTTTGTTTTCGTCTGTGTAAAGAATGCCAAGAACTCTACCAAACTTACCACAGCCAAAAGAATCAAGGTATATTTCTTTATTTGATGAAATAATATTTTTTAAAAAATCTTTAGATTTCAACCCTAACTCTTTTTCTTTTTTATCTCTAGTTCTTGTCTCTGGAGCATTAACCCCAAAGAAGCGTATTCTCTTTTCTACAGAAGTATTAAACCCTAGATCTATTACGGCATCTACAGTATCTCCATCGAGGACTTTGATTATTGATTTTATTTTATAGTAATACATTAAAAAGGTATGTCTTCCATTTGAGCATAATCTTCCGCATCATCTTCAATAAATACTGAATCATCTTTAGGTTTTTCAGCTTCTACTTTATTAGGTTTAGTTTCTGTATTATCCTTTAAATCATACTTAAGTAATTTTATATAGTCTACTAAGCAATATAATCTTGATCGCGCTTGATTATCTTTAGCCTTCCAAGAGTTATATCTCATTTTACCATCAATTAATACGGGTTTACCTTTCTTGAGTTGAGGCAGGCAGTATTCAGCTTTTTTGCCCCAGACTTCAGCATCTATGTAGGTTACTGTATCCATGTCATTAATTGCAATTGTAAAGTTGACAACCAACATGTCCCCTTTAACTCTTTTACCCACGGCATCTTTTGTTAGATTGCCCATTCCTGAATATCTATTCATTTACTTTTACTATTCTCCTTAATTCTTTAATCGTTTTTTTATGAAGGTTGATGCAACCTTGTATTGACATTCCTATTTCTCTATAAATTAAGCGCCATGGCTTTATTTTATTATCTTTATAGGAAAAATATCTTAATTCAAAAATCTTTTTAACTCTTTCATCTTTATGTTTTTCAAGATAATAATTTATTTTTTTTAATAATTCTTTGCTATCTGATTTAATTATATTGGACACGTGTTCTTCTTCGCTTAAAAAAGAAATCCAGTCTAGTTTTATTTCTTCGCAATTTATTTCGAGCTTTTTCTTATTTTTATTATAAGTATTTAAACATAGGTATTTAGCCTGATTACCTAGATGAGTTACAAACTTTACGTTCTTTGTAAAATCAAAACTTTTAACAGCCTTATAGATGTGGTAGTTTTTTTCTGATAGTAAATCATCTCGGTTTGAATATTCACTGTTCTGAGGCACATAGTGCTTGACCATTTCTATGAAAATTCCTGAATGCCTATCGATTAGTTTTAGTAGATTGGACTCCACATTTTTTTCTTCTTGGATTTCTTTTATTACTATATTATCATCAATCATAATCCTGTGCTACCAAAGCCTCCCATGTTTCTTCTTGCTCTTTTCTTGTTATCATTCATGCCCTCAATTTTTACTGAATTATGTTTTGAGAATATAATCTGTCCTATTTTGTCGCCCTTCTGATATATTTTTTCTTTATTTATGCTTGTTAAACTTACTGAATTACCATCGTCGTTTTTTATCGTACGAATGTCTTCTGGTTGATATATATATTTAAATCTTAATTTAATTGAGTTTTTATAACCAGAGTCTATAACTCCAACACTATTACATAGCAATAGATTATATTTACTGACGCTAGACCTAGGGAATACATTGGCGTAGAACTCATACTCTCCCCATACATCTCGAAAGTCAAATTCTACTGCAGTATCATATTCTATATAAGATATGCTTTTATACAGATTTGCCATCCATAGATCTCCTGTTATTTTAGGTTGGCTCGCTGCGATTATATCATATCCAGCATCTCCATGATTTTGAGGAGCTAAAATATTGTGAGAATTTTTGATTTTAAGATTCATTTTGAATTTGATTTATGATTTGGTCAAGATCCTTAGATAGATCATGAAGACCTGCGTTTGATAAAATTTTAGGAGAATAACAAAATGAACATATATCCATATTTTGATCACTTTTTGAAAATTCTGATAAATTTGTGACCATAATTGTCGGAGATATTTTCATGTCCAAATCTTTATTGTACATTTCAGTTACAGCTTTAGTTGCAGCCTCCACTTCACTTCCTGACTTAACTACAGACTCCCAGTTTGCCGAACTTACTAAATATAATTTTTTACGTTTTTCTTTTTCTGAATTTCTAAATGTCATGATTAAATCATATACGAAAATTAACTCCAAGTCAATACTAAATAATTATATATATATTGGTTATTCGAAGTTATGCAATACAATATATTATTTATATTATATACTACGGTAAAGATTATATATAGTCATAATTAAAAATCAAGAAAAAAAAATAAATTTGAAAAAATAATTATGAATTAAACAATATATTTATGAAACACCGAAGACTCTCTTCATTAAATCATGCTATCGATATTTCCTTTCAGACCTTAAAAACTCTCGAAACTATAGATGGCCCGCCCAAAATTGAAATTATCAAAATAAAAGATAACGGATTATGCATGGTTATAGAAGATGACATACAGTTCTTGGAATCGCATCACGAAAGTTATCATGAAGTAATTACTCACACTCCGTGCAAGTACATAGATAACTTCAAATCTATTCTAATATTAGGAGGGGGAGACGGAGGTATTGCGACAGAGCTAGTAAAATACCCATCTGTAGAAGAAATTACAATTATTGATATCTCAAAAGATGTGGTAAATTTATCTAAAAAATATTTCCCTGGAATATCTTTTGGATTATTAGATCCAAGAGTTAATATAATTCATGATAATGGGTGTTCTTGGGTAAAAAATCACGATAAAAAATATGATCTAATTTTCATAGATTCAACAGATTTTAACTTTAAACACAAAAACGAAACTACAATCACCCAACCTTCCTGCCCGCAGTCAAAAGAAGCGAACCTAAGAGATTTAGACAATATTAATTTGGCGATTGATTTATTAAATGAAGGCGGAATTCTTACATTCAACCATGACTTCTCCACACACATCCACTCTCTTTATGTCAAGGAAACGTTTCTATCTCAAAAAATAGCATACACACTTCCCTTTTGCTCGAACATACCTTATTTTCCTGGAAACAGATATTGCTTCATTATGTGCAGTAATAAAAAATTTAAAAAATTTAATGAATTAGATTTCGCAAAAAGCAACATAAACACAAAAGTCTACAATCGCAACTCACACCTTGCCTCCCTATTCATTAGTAAAGAGTATGAGGATTTCTTCCCTGACCTACAGATGGATATAGAAAAATGTTAACAACTTACTTATTTACTTATTGACTTTAGTAACATTACCTGCTAGAATTTATTTTTAATTTGAAAAGAAAAATACAAAACAATCGTGTAAAATAATATTCATGGAAATAAAGGTTAAGAAAAGAAACGGCAGACTTGAAAATTTTGAAGTAGAAAAAATCAACGTAAGCGCAGAGAGAGCGTGTAAAGATATCTCAGATGTATCTCCTAGCGAAATCATACTGGATGCACAATTACAGCTTTATGATAAAATAACAACAAAGGAGATAGATACAGCATTAATTCTCTCAGCTAGAGAAAAAATTGAAAAAGAACCTAATTATTCATTCGCGGCAGCCCAACTATTATTAAATACTGTATATAAAGAAGTCTTTAAAGAGGGTGTAGATTCAGATACTTTCAAACTTCAATACAGAAAAAACTTTATACAAAATATTAAAAAATTAGTTAAACTAAATAGGTTAGACGAAAGATTATTAGACTTCGACTTAATTAAACTATCAGAAGCTATTAAAATACGTCGAGACAAGAACTTTAAATATTTAGGTATCCAAATACTAGCTGACAGATATTTTATAAGGGAAGATAAAAAAATAATGGAAGCCCCTCAAAGTTTCTGGATGAGAGTAGCAATGGGATTAGCTGTTAACGAACAAGACAAAAACGAAAAAGCTATCGAGTTTTATAATTTAATCAGCAGTATGCTGTATACCCCCTCAACCCCAACTTTATTTAACAGTGGCACAACTCATTCCCAACTCAGCTCTTGCTACCTTAACACTTTTGATGACAGTATTGACGGTATCTTTGACGGTGCTTGGCAAGAAGCTCGCAAGTCAAAATACGCTGGTGGCCTTGGCCTTGATGTTACCCCTTTTCGCTCTACAGGCTCTCATATTCAGGGAACTAATGGTATCTCTAGCGGGCTTGTACCTTGGCTTAAAATATATAACGATCTTTTAGTTGCTGTCAATCAAGGCGGCAAGAGACCAGGTGCAGGATGCGCTTATCTAGAACCTTGGCACTTAGACTTTGAAGATTTCTTAAACTTAAGAAGAAACACTGGAGATGATAGGTTGCGTTGTCATGACATGAATACAGCATCTTGGGTTCCAGATGAATTTATGCGTAGAGTTCAAAATGAAGGCGCTTGGTATTTCTTTGACCCTAGAGATACAGTTGGTAAAGACGGTAAAACCTTACATGATTGCTTCGGTCAAGACTTCGATGATCGCTATAATAAACTATGTAAGCAAGCTGACGAAGGTTTAATTAAAAACTACAGAGTTATTCCTGCAAAAGAATTATGGAAAAAGATGCTTAAAGTTTTGTTCGAAACCTCTCACCCATGGAATACATTTAAAGATCCATGCAATATTCGATATACAAACCAACATGAAGGAACAGTCAGGAGCTCTAATTTATGCACTGAAATTACCCTGCACACTAAATCTTCTAAATACAAAAGTGGAGAAAAAACTGAAGTTGGCGAAACCGCAGTTTGTAATTTAGGTTCAGTTAATTTAACTAATCACTTAATCGAAAAAACAACCCACGGTGCTTCTAGTTATGCAATTGACTACAATAAACTTAAATCAACCATTCATACCGCAATCAGAATTTTAGATAATGTAATTGATATAAATTTTTATCCAACTAAAGAGGCGGAAAATTCCAACCTCAGACATCGGCCAATTGGATTAGGTATGATGGGACTACATGATATACTTCATGCACTGAATATCCAAATTGATAGCGATGAAGCTATTAAATTCAACGATAAATTATTCGAGTTCTACTCCTGCCATGCCATTTATGCTAGTTCAAAATTAGCAAAAGAAAAAGGTTGTTACAAAACCTATGAAGGCTCCCTATGGAGCCAGAACATCCTACCAATCGATTCTTTTAATAATTTAATGGAATACAGAAAGAGCCAGAAAAAAAGCTCTGAAACAATTAAGGATTGGGAAAAAGTCAGAAAGCATATCTCTGAATTTGGAATGAGGAATTCAAATGTTATGGCTATAGCTCCGACAGCAACAATTGGTTATATTAATGGAATTGAACAAAGCATTGAGCCTAATTTTTCTGTACTTTTTGTTTATGAAAATAAAAGTGGCAACTTTTACATCACCAACCCTCATTTCGTTAAAGACATGAAAGATCGAGATCTCTGGTCTCCAGAAATATCAGCTCTAGTTAAAAATGTAGATGGTGATCTTTCTTTACTAAACGGATCAATCCCTGAAGATTTAAAGACTAAATACAAAACTGCGTTTGATAGAGATATGATTAAACTAATCGAATGTAACTCTGTCCGTCAAAAATGGATAGATCAAGCGGTCAGCTTTAATTTATACAACAAAACTACATCTCTTAAATATCTGAATGATATATATATGGCGTCCTGGGAAGCTGGACTCAAAACAACATATTATCTAAGGAATAGGGCTGCAAGTAAAGTCGAAAAATCAACAGAAGAATCAAAAGAGCCATCAGCTTGCAGTATCGAAGCAATGAAAAATGGTGAAGCTTGTGAAAGCTGCCAATAATGATTAGACGCCGAGCTGCAGGAGTTGGCATAACTCATAATGGAAACGTTCTTTTAGCCAAAAGGGTAAAGTACTATGAAGGGCAAAAAATTGCATTCGGCGGTTATTGGTCTATATTTAGTGGTAGCATAGAAGGTGCAGAAAAATCAAGTGAATGTGCCTCTAGAGAATTATGGGAAGAGGCCCAGATTAAGGTTAATGCAAAAGATTTAAATTTTGTTCATACAATCAAAAGAAAAGATTTAGATCTAGACATTTTCTTTATTAAATCTAATGATATGATTTTCCCCATATTAAATGAAGAACATACAGAATACGGTTGGTTTGTCATTAAAGACTTAAAAAGCTTTCCTTATAAATTAGATGAAGAAATAAGGTTTTGTATTAAAAAATGGCATGATATGAGCAAGTAATGTATTTGTAAAAAAATTAAAAATATTATAAATTTAAATTGACTTTTTATTACCTCCATGTTATTCTTATAATATGAAGTTAATTAATGTATTATTATTTTTTCTTACAGCTCAGCTAGTATTTGGCTTCGCTCCTGAATCGTTAAATGGATCTAAATTTAAAGTTAAAGGCTCTTATACTTTTATACATATTTTACATCCAGATTATTATGATGTAATAACAGAAGGTGTTGATTTTGAATACTCCGCAGAATTTAGTCAGAACAAAATATCCTTAATAGTACCAAATTCTTTCACATACACATATGATTATAATTACCAAAAACAAAGTAATACGTCCGCCTCCATAACGATTTTCACCACTTACGATACAACAATAGAAGGCACCCTCACTTTCGACAAGGAAACAAAAGGCTCTTTTTCTTCTAATGAGTTTTTTGTATCAAAAGAGATTGCCGCCAGCTATGAGTCCTATTTTACATTCTCCCAACCACTAGATACAAATAATCCTAATAACTGGTATCTCTTAGGAAATTACTGGCATCAACCTTCATCTAATAAGTATGTACATAAGGATACATTTTTAAATGGAGAAAATTATATTAAACCAAATGAGAGAAAGATAATAAATGACACTACTATTCCAGCAGATCATTTAAGGTGGTATAAGTTTGCTAATGAATATTATTGGCAACAAGCTAACGATATATATCTGACAATAGAAGATTATACAGAAGGGAATTTCAATAATGTATTCAAAATGTCTCCAGAAGAAGTTAATATGATTTTAAATAAAGATACTTCTTGGTATAAATTTGGAAACGAATATTATAATCCAAAATTAAACGTAAGAATAAATGAGAATGAAGTTGATTCTTCTCAATACGCAGATTTAATTAAAACATACTTTAGCAATGAAATACGATCACCATATTATGGGTATAAATCACAAAATAAAAATCAAGAAGTAATAGCCGACCCTAAGTATACTCCAGTAGAAAAAAAATCAGGGTTTTTCTTAAGTGGCGGATGGCTTTACTCCCCTAAGCATGGATGGATTTTTACTAATTCCCAGATCTATCCATATTTCTGGTTAAATAAAACTCAATCATGGTATTGCTATAAAACTGGAGAAGGTTCCACAATGGTTTACGATTACAAGCTAAATAACTGGATTCTAGATTTTTAAGTGTATAATTAACCACCGAGGTTAATTATTATGAAGGAATGGGTAAGAATATTTTTTAGTTTATTAATTTTTCTACTTTCCTTATTAAGTTTTTACACAGCAGTTATAGGCATAAGCATTTTAGTAAAAGAAATTAACAGTCTCTTCTCATAAAGTGTAATATTCTATATGAGTATTGTGAGATTTAGCGACTTGCCGCAAAAAAATAATCCTGAGACAGGAGATTTTCTAGTTGGTCACGAGAATACATCTTTTGTTGATGAAAAAAAATATTCAATCAAAGATATTTTTTCTTTATACTCAGCGCTAGATCAAGAGGTTTCTGGTAAAAGAATTTTTCACGACATAGAATATGCAGGAGGTCTCACTATAGATAATATTTCTGGTATTGAAAAACAAGTCTCTTCAATAATTAAAAGAAACCCTATAGAATTTATAGGTAGCCCTGGAGACCATTCTACCCCCAGAGTATGGATAAATGAAATACACTACGATAATAGATGTATAGACGTTAAAGAGTTTGTTGAAGTTTGTGGCCACACAGGAGTAGATCCAAAAAGGCTCACAATTATACATTATAACTCTGATGGATATATGCATAGATTACCTGATTTCTGCGAAAAAGATGGCTGCCTAGAGCCGCAACCCCTAACATATACATTAACAGGAGACGTATTCTCAAATCAAGTAGGCGACTTTGGTTTTGAAATAGCCCCAATGAGTGGTCTATCAAATGACAAGGATTACGGATTTGCATTGGTATATGACTATGAGCAGTCTGGAGAAAAAATCATA
>Ga0181422_1000379_pt1 | contig 14493 bp, 12 predicted proteins | sample 45SPOviralmetaG_FD_130147 | JGI IMG/M metagenome (GOLD analysis project Ga0181422, IMG submission 130147) | Marine viral communities from the oligotrophic San Pedro Time Series (SPOT) site, San Pedro Channel, CA, USA - 45 SPOT_SRF_2013-07-18 | ecosystem: Environmental > Aquatic > Marine > Strait...
AATTGCAATTAATAATTTATTATTTAAAATCATGAATCTAATATGTATAACATAAATAGAAGAAAATTTCTTGGCTATTTTGGTTGCACTTGTTGCTCAATTCTATTACCCTCTTGTTCTACAGTTCCTATTACAGAGAGAAAACAACTAAGCATTATTCCAGAGTCTCGTATCAATAGTCAAGCGGCGGCTGCCTATGAGAGTTTTCGAAGTAAATCAAAACTAATCACGACGGGCTCTCAATTAAAAGAGATAAGAGAAATTGGGAATAAAATTGAATTTGCCGTTAGTGCTTTTTTTGAAAAACAGGGAAAAGATGACCCAACTAAAAATTTTGGTTGGGACTATGTTCTTGTTGATAATGACAAAATTGTAAACGCTTGGTGTATGCCTGGTGGAAAAATAGCTGTTTACACTGGATTACTTAAGGTAACAAAAAATATGGATGCACTTTCAATAGTGATGGGTCACGAAATCGCTCATGCTGTAGCAAGACATTCGGTTGAAAGAATGAGTCATGCAATGACAATTAATTTAGGTACAACTATAGCAGATGTTTTTTTAGGTGGGGCAATAAATAGAACTAGAAATACAGTTGGCCAAAACACTGGTTTAGATATTTTTCAATTAGGTATAATGAACCCTTTTGGAAGAAAGCAAGAAACGGAAGCAGATTATTTGGGTCTAATTTTTTCCTCTTTATCAGGTTACGATATTAGAGAGTCAGTTAAATTATGGGAAAGAATGTCGGAGAAAAATAAAGGAAAAGAACCACCAGTATTTTTAAGTACGCATCCTAGTAGCACAAAGAGAATTGAAAATTTAAAAAATTGGATAACTGAAGTTATGGTTAAATACCCACCAATCAAAACTTGAATATTGGTGAGCCCTGATGGACTCGAACCATCGACACCCTCCTTAAAAGGGAGGTGCTCTACCAACTGAGCTAAGGGCCCTTAGAATGAATTCTTTTATATATATATTAAATAAATTTCAAATAATTAATTAAACATTTTTATATATTTTCTGTAAAATGATCGAAAAGAACCATTAATAATATTTTTTTGAATTTCGCGCATAAATTGTTGATAAAAATATATATTATGCAAGGAAATCAACATGGATGCCATCATTTCATTAGATTTTATTAGGTGATTTAAATAACTTTTTGAATATTTATTAAGATTTCTAATTTGACAGTTCTCGTCCAGCGGTGATTTGTCTTTTTGGTACTTTGAATTTTTTAAATTTAATTTACCCTCCCATGTAAATGCTAAACCAGTTCTGCCTGATCTTGTAGGCATGACACAATCAAACATATCTATGCCCTCATTTACTGCTCCTAAAATATCTGATGGAGTTCCAACGCCCATTAGATATCTCGGTTTATTTTTTGGGAGGAAATCAGTTGTTTCATTTAAAATATTAAACATATCAGACTGCTTTTCACCAACGGCCAATCCACCCATTGCGTATCCATTAAAATCAATTTCAATCAACTTTTCTATGCTTTCTACTCTAAGATCTTTATACAATCCACCTTGGGCTATTCCAAACAAAGCCTTAGTTTTATCATTTCCAAACTCTGTTTTACTTCTAGTTGCCCAATTTGTTGAGACGTCTATGGCTTTTGATAAAATTTTTTTATCTGATGTAAGTTTAGGACATTCATCTAAAACCATTATAATATCTGAATTAATAGATTTTTGAACTTGTATACTTTTTTCTGGACTTAAAATAATTTTTTTTCCATCTAAATGGGAGCTAAAGATTGCACCTAAATTTAAATCAATTTTGTTGAATTTTGAAAGAGACATTATTTGATAACCACCGGAGTCGGTCAATATTGGTTTGTCCCAATTCATAAAATTATGTAATCCATCAAATTCATTTAATATTTCAATTCCAGGTCTAAGTAGTAAATGATAAGTATTACCTAATATTATCTGCGTATTTGTTTTTTTAATATCATCAGTAAATATTCCTTTTACAGTTCCTTGTGTGCCAACAGGCATAAACGCTGGTGTATCTATTGTACCATTTGGTGTATGAATCTTTCCAAGCCTGGCTTTCTCATCCTGAGTAATTAACTCAAACGAAAATTCTTTACTGAACATTAAATTTTATTTTGATTTGATAGAAATTATTTTATCAGGGGTTTGCACAGCGCCACTATTAGGTTCACCTTTTTTAATCATATCAACAAATTCCATCCCTTTAACTACTTTACCAAAAGCTGAATATTGTCTATCTAAATGTGGAGCTGAGTCAAAACAAATAAAGAATTGACTATTAGCGCTATCTGGATCAGCCGACCTAGCAGCCGAGAGTATTCCTCTTGTATGAGCTATATCTGTAAATTCTGCTTTTAAGTTTGGTAAATTCGAACCACCTGTACCGGCAAGTGACAAATCAAATTCTGAATTATTTGAGTTCCCAAACTTTACATCTCCAGTTTGAGCCATAAAACCTTCTATAACCCTATGGAAAACTACTCCATCGTATTTTCCACTGTCAGCTAACTCCTTAAATCTTTTTACGTGATTAGGAGCTTTATCTGGATAAAGTTCTATTTCAACATCACCATAAGTTAATTTTAAAATCATAAGATTATTTTGTGCTAAAACTTTTGTATTTACTAAACTAAAAATTAAGATAAATAAATAGATAATTTTTTTCATTAAATTTTGTTTTTTAACATTTTAACAGTTGATCTAGTTACAAATCTATCAATATTGCCACCTAAATTAGCTATTTCTTTGACAAATTTTGACGAAATAATTTGATTTTCTACATCTGACATTAAAAACATTGTTTCAATTTTAGAATTTAATTTTTTATTCATGCCGGCTAATTGAAATTCATATTCGAAATCTGATACAGCTCTTAAACCTCTTATGATGGTGTTGGCTTTATATTTTTTACATAAATCAATAGTAAGATCATCAAAAGATACAACTTTAATTTTATTTTTGCTTAATTTAAGATCTTTAAATAATGAATTATAAATAATACTTAGCCTATCCTCTATTGAGAAATGATAATTTTTGTTAATATTATCTGTTGTGGCTACTATAACTCTATCGAAAACATTTAATGATTTTTTAATTACGTCTATATGACCATAGGTTATTGGGTCGAAAGTGCCTGGATAAATAGCGGTGTTCATTTTAATGTATGTTGTCTTCAATTTTAATCACAGAAACAACTTTTTCGCTACCAGATAATTTTTTTATTCTTACGCCTTGAGTGTTACGACCCGCAACTCTAATTTCTTTTACGGCACAACGCATTATACTGCCTTTGTCGGTTGATAAAATAATTTCATCTGTTTCACTAACTACTAGAGATGAGGCTATGTTACCATTTCTTGGTGAATTAATGATTCCTATGATACCTTTTCCCCCTCTATTAGTTACTCTATAATCCAAATAAGAGGATCTTTTGCCATAACCGTTTTCTGTCACTGATAAAATAAATTTATCTACCCCATTTTTTATTTTCTTATCTTTACTAATGATTTTAGAGTCTAATTTACTATTATCTAAAATTGAAAGAGATATTACTTTATCTTTATCATTTAATTGAATTCCTTTTATACCTTTAGAAGATCTACCCTTAAAGAGTCTTAATTTTTTTGATTTAAATCTGATGCATTTTCCAAATTGAGTGCTCAATAAAATATCTTGATCATCTCTACATATTTTTACACCTATAATTCTATCATCCTGGTCAAGCTTCATAGCAATTTTTCCACTATTATTTATGTTTACAAAATCCTCTAAGGTATTTTTTCTCACATTCCCTTTTGAAGTAGCAAAAATTACCATTAAATTTTTCCATTCTGCTTCATCTTCAGGTAAAGGCATTATTGAGCTTATGGAATGATGGCTTTTAAGTGGTAAAATATTAAAAATAGATTTACCTTTTGAAGATGCGGTTCCTTCAGGAATCTTGTGGGCTTTAATTTTGTAAACTAAACCTTGTGTCGAAAAAAATAAAACTGGTGTATGTGTATTTGCAGTAAAGATTTGAACAACGAAGTCCTCTTCTCTGGTTGATATACCAGTTTTTCCCTTGCCGCCTCTTTTTTGTGCCTTTAAAGAGCTGAGTGGGCTTCGTTTTATGTATCCTTGATTTGTTATACTTATAACAACTGACTCTTTTTGAATTGTTTCTTCAATGTTGTAATTTAGTACTGCGTCAATAATTTTTGTTTTTCTAGGCGTGGAAAACTTATCTTTAATTTTTTCTAATTCATCAATTATTAGATTGTATAGAGTTTTTTTTGAGTTAATAATTTTATTAAACTCGATAATTAAATTAGCTAATTTATTTATTTCACTTTCAATTTCTCCAATACCATAAGCTGTAAGTTTTTGTAATCTTAATTCTAAAATTGCATTAACTTGTTCATTAGATAGCGAATAACTTGATATGTTTTTCTTTTTTTCAATGAGAGTAATTAATTTTATACTTTTTTTTATCTTCCATTTTTTAGATAAAAGATTTTTTTTTGCTATTTCCGTGTCTTTTGAGTTTTTAATAATCTTAATTACTTCATCAATATTTTCAACTGCCGTGGCTAAACCTATTAATATATGAGCTCTTTCTTCTGCTTTTTTTAAATCAAATTTAACTCTTTTAATTACTGTATCTTCTCTGAACTTTAAAAATTCGGAAATAAATTCTTTTAAATTTAAAATTTTAGGTTTGTTGTTTACTATTGCTAATGTATTAAATCCAAACGAACTTTCTATATTGGTAAATTTATATAACTGCCTTCGTATTGTTTCAGGCTCTATACCTTTCCTTAATTCTATAACAACACGAATTCCTTCTCGGTTAGATTCGTCTCTTATATCTCTTATTCCTTCAATTTTTTTGTCCCTTACTAATTGAGCAATTCTTTCAATCAAAATAGATTTGTTTACTTGATAAGGAATAGACCTAATAATTAATGTTTCTCTACCTCCTTTTTTTTCCTCTAAATCAATTTCACCTCTAATTTTAAATGAACCTCTGCCTTTGTTATAACCTTGCTTGATAATATCTTTTCCAATAATAATTCCACCAGTTGGAAAGTCCGGACCAGGCACATGTTTCATTAATTGAGCAATTGTAATATCTTTATTATTTATATAAGCAATAGTTCCATTTATTATTTCTCCCAAATTATGAGGTGGAATGCTTGTTGCCATTCCTACTGCAATACCGCCAGCACCGTTAACTAATATATTTGGGTACTGTGAAGGTAAAACTTCAGGTTCTTTTTCTGTCTCATCGTAATTACTTCTATAACTAACTGTGTTTTTTTCTAAATCTTCTGTTAAAAACTGAGCAATTTTACCTAATTTCGTTTCTGTGTATCGCATTGCAGCGGGTGGATCTCCATCAATTGAACCGAAGTTTCCTTGTCCTGAAATTAGTGGAACACTCATTGAAAAATCTTGTACCAATCTTACTAACGCATCATAAACAGATTGATCACCATGTGGGTGATATTTACCAATTACATCTCCGACTATACGGGCAGATTTTCGAAATGGTTTTGACCAATCATATCCACCTTTATACATTGCGTATATAATTCTTCTATGAACGGGTTTAAGACCATCTCTTACATCTGGAAGAGCTCTACTAACAATTACACTCATAGCGTAAGATAGATAAGATGAGCTCATTTCATCTTGAACAAAAATAGGTTTAAAAGATTTGTTATTCGCTACAATATTTTTTTCCATGAAATTTAGAAAGGAATTTCATCATCTAAATCGGTATTCTCTTGATTTAGATTATCATTAGGTAATGAACTTTTGTTTTCAGAAACTAGGTTTGAATTACCATTAGTTCCCCTACTATCCAGCATCGTTAAACTTGAATTATACCCTTGAAGAACAATTTCAGTAGAATACTTATCTTGGCCAGAAGCCTCGTCTTTCCATTTTCTCGTGCTCAGTTGACCTTCAATGTATACATTAGCACCTTTTTTTACATATTGTTGAACAACATTAACTAAGCCTTCATTAAATATAACAACTCTATGCCACTCTGTTTTTTCTTTTCTCTCTCCACTAGATTTGTCTTTCCAACTTTGGCTGGTTGCTATGCTTAATCTAGCAACACTTTTACCATTTACCATTTGTTTAATATCAGGATCTGCGCCTAAACGACCTATTAATTGTACTTTATTTAAACTTCCAGCCATAATAATTTTGAATATATTTTGATTAATTATTTATATTAATCATTATTTATATCATAATTACCAAATAATTATAAGGTGTATGTTATTTTGAGGAAAAAATATGTTGAAAAAAATCGTTGTAAAAGGCGCTAAAGAACACAACTTAAAAAATGTTTCTCTTGAAATCCCAAAAGAGAAACTGGTTGTAATAACTGGGCTTTCGGGATCAGGGAAATCATCCTTGGCGTTTGATACAATCTATGCTGAGGGTCAAAGGAGATATGTAGAAAGCCTTTCTTCCTACGCAAGACAGTTTCTTGATAAAATGAAAAAACCTAAAGTAGATTTTATAGAGGGATTAAGTCCAGCAATATCTATTGAACAAAAAAATACTTCTAAAAATCCTAGGTCTACGGTAGCAACTGTAACTGAAATTTATGATTATATGAGGGTTTTATTTGCTCGGGTTGGGATACCATACTCACCATTTACAGGTAAGCCAATAGTTTCACAACCAATAAGTGAAATGGTCGACAAAATAAAAAAATTGCCAAAAAACAGCACGATTTATCTTCTTGCTCCAATAGTTAGAGGCAGAAAAGGAGAGTATAAAAAGGAAATTTTAAATTACAAAAAAAGAGGATTTACTAAGATTAAAGTTGATGGGAAATATCTAAATATAGATGAGTTTCCAAATTTAAATAAAAAAATCAAACACGAAATTTCAATTATAGTAGATAGAGTTGTCCTTAATTCTAGTCTTGGAAATAGATTGGCTGATAGCGTTGAAACTGCAGTTACGCTATCGAATGGATTGTTGGTAGTTGAATACGAAAACGAAACTTTACCAAAAAAATTCAGAAAAAAAGAAACTATAACTTTTTCTTCTAAATTTTCATGTCCAGAAAGTGGTTTTACTATTGAGGAAATTGAGCCAAGACTTTTTTCTTTCAACTCTCCTTATGGTGCTTGTGAAGAGTGTGAGGGAATCGGACACAATTTAAATGTAGATCCAAATTTAGTAATTTCAGATCCAAAAAAAAGCCTTCAAGACGGTGCTATTGAACCTTGGGCTAAATCGACATCATTGTATTATGCGCAAACTTTAGCTTCAATTGCAAAACATTATAAAATTTCAATGACAGATCAATGGAGAAAAATTCCAAAAAATATTCAAGATGTAATTTTGTACGGATCTGATGAAGAAGAAATAAGATTTTCGTATGATGATGGATATGAGGCCTATACTACTAAAAAAACTTTTGAAGGTGTGATTAATAATCTAGAGAGACGTTACTTAGAAACAGATAGTGAGTGGAAGAGAGAGGAAATTTCTCAATATCAAAGTGAGACAGATTGTGAAAAATGTAAAGGCATGCGACTAAAAGATGAAGCCCTTTGCGTAAAAATTAATTCATTAAATATCAGTGAGGTTACGGAAAAATCTATTGATGATGCTCAAAAATGGTTTGAGGATCTACAAAGTGTGTTCACTGAACGAGAGAATAAAATCGCTCAACACATTTTAAAAGAAATAAATGAAAGATTAAACTTCCTATTAAATGTTGGTTTAAATTATTTAACATTATCAAGAGAGTCAGGAACTTTGTCAGGAGGAGAAGCCCAAAGAATTAGGTTAGCTTCTCAAATTGGTTCAGGACTTACCGGAGTTTTGTATGTGTTAGATGAACCCTCAATAGGGTTGCATCAAAGAGATAATAAAAAATTAATCAAAGCATTAAAGAAATTAAGAGATCTTGGTAATACTGTAATTGTTGTAGAGCATGATATTGAAACAATGGAAAATTCAGATCATATAATTGATATCGGTCCAGAAGCTGGATTGAATGGAGGACAAATCGTTGCTGACGGTACTGTGAAAGAAATTATTTCTAATCCTAAAAGCATTACAGGAGATTACTTATCTGGAAAAAAATTTATTGCAATACCAAAAAAGAGAAGATTAGCAAAAAATGGAAGATACATTGAAATTAATGGAGCAAGCGGAAATAATTTAAAAAAAGTAAATTTGAAAATACCTGTTGGAACATTTACTTGTGTAACAGGAGTTTCGGGCAGCGGTAAGTCAACTTTAATTTTGCATACTTTGTACAATGCCTTTAATTTAATGCTGAACAAAAATAAAAGTCGTAAAGTTCCAAAAGCTTTTACCGGATTTAAAGGAACAGAATTAATAGATAAGATTATAGATATAGATCAATCTCCAATAGGAAGAACTCCCAGATCTAACCCAGCTACTTATACCGGTGCATTTGGCCCAATTAGAGAATGGTTTGCTGGATTACCAGAGTCAAAAGCGAGAGGATATAAAGTTGGGAGATATTCTTTTAACGTAAAGGGTGGACGTTGTGAAACGTGTGAAGGAGATGGAGTTATAACTTATGAAATGCATTTTTTACCAGATGTTTTTATTCCTTGTGATACTTGCAAAGGAGCAAGATATAACAGGGAAACATTAGAAATTAGATTTAAAAATAAAAATATTGCTGATGTTTTAGATATGACAGTTGATGAAGGATGTGAATTCTTTGAAAATATACAAACTATAAAATCAAAGCTAATTACTCTTAAACATGTTGGTTTGGGATATATGAAAATAGGTCAACAAGCTACTACATTATCCGGAGGTGAGGCTCAAAGAATTAAGCTTGCAAAAGAACTTTCAAAAAGACCAACTGGTAGAACACTTTACATATTAGATGAACCTACAACTGGTTTACATTCTCATGATATAAAAAAATTGCTAGAGATACTTCAGGCCTTTGCTAGCACTGGAAATACTGTTGTTGTTATTGAGCATAATTTAGATGTAATAAAAACAGCTGATCACATTATTGATATGGGGCCAGAAGGTGGTGTTAATGGAGGAAAAATAATCGCAGAAGGCACACCTGAAAAAGTTTCAACAATAAAAGAGAGTTATACAGGTAAATTTATTAGAGAAATCATGGGTAATAATTCAATGAAAAAAACTGCCTGATGTCTAATAATATGTTATAATGAATCATGTCAAATATACTCCAATCATTATCGAAAACAATTCACCTTTCTCTAGGTATAGCAATTCTGTTATTTGTAGGTTTGCATTTTTTTGGTGATGGATTTGCATTCGATACGCTCTTTTGGAGTTGGTTATTTAGATTTATACATGTTGTTGTTGCGACAATGTGGATTGGTTTGTTGTGGTATTTTAATTTCGTTCAAATACCTAATATGCCTAAAATACCCGATGAACAAAAACCAGCTATTGGAAAAGTTATTGCACCAGCCGCTTTATTTTACTTTAGATGGGCTGCGGCTATAACGGTTTTATCTGGGTTGATATTAGCTTGGATTAATGGATACGTTCATAGTGCGATGATATTAGGTTTGGATGGTTCTGGGGGAAAAAACACTGCTATTGGTATAGGAATGTGGTTAGGTTTAATAATGGCCTATAATGTTTGGTTCGTAATCTGGCCAAATCAAAAAAAAGCGCTAGGAATGGTTGAAGTTTCTCCTGAGGTTAAAGCTAAGTCAGCTAAAACTGCAATGTTGTTTTCAAGAACCAATACTCTTCTCTCTTTACCAATGCTGTTATCAATGGTAGCCGCTCAAAATCTTTACTGAATTTAAGGAACTATTTTTTCTTCTTCTTTTTCAATGGTTTTATAACTAACTTTGAAATATTTCAGAATTGGTGAAGCTACAAATATTGAAGAATAAGTACCTATTAAAACACCTAGAATCATTGCAAAAGAAAACCCTCTTAAAATTTCTCCACCTAAAATAAATATCGAAAATAATGCAAGTAAGGTTGTCACTGATGTAATAATTGTTCGAGCCAAAGTTTCATTAATTGATAAGTTTGCAATTTCACTAATATCTAATTTATGAAACTTGCCAAGATTTTCCCTAATTCTATCATATATTACTACAGTATCGTTCATGGAATAGCCAACAATAGTTAGAACTGCAGCAATTATAGAAAGGTTAATCTCTAATGATAAAAGCGAGAAAATACCAAGTGTAATTATAATATCATGAAATAATGCAATAATAGATCCAATGCTAAATTGCCATTCAAACCTAATCCAAATATAAAAAAGCATAGCTGCAAGAGATAAAGAAATTGCTATGATCCCAGATTGCAAAAGTTCAGCACTTACTTTTGGACCAACATTTTCAACGCGTCTAAAGTTTATGTCAGAATTTATATTTTCTGAAAGATTTTTTTTAATTTTAGGAATAAGTATGTTGTTGTCACCCTTTTGCTCAACTTTTATAAGGAAATCTCCATCCTTTCCAAATTTTTTAACATTGATATCTCCTAATTTCATATTTTTAAGAATATTTCTTATTGAAGAAGCTTCAGTATTATTAGATCTTAATTCAATAAGAGTACCGCCCTTAAAATCAATTCCATAATTTAACCCTTTAAAAAATATGAAGGTAACACTTATTAAAAATAGAATTATTGAAAATATATTAGCTTTCTTAAATATTGATGAAAATTTGTAATTAGTCATTAAATATTAATTTCTTTATTTTTAGAATTTAAAACTACTAATGAAGTAAGATGTCTTGCTAGAAAGTATGCAGTAAAAAGGGTTGTAGTTATTCCAATTCCTAATGTAATGGCAAAGCCTTTCACAGGGCCCGAACCAAAAGCGAATAAAATAACAGCTGCGATTAGAGTAGTTATATTAGCATCTAAAACTGTAATTTTTGCTCTTGTATAACCAGAGTCAAAAGCATGAATTATAGATTTTTCTGTTTTTAATTCTTCTCTAATTCTCTCAAAAATAAGAACATTGGCATCTACAGCCATACCAACAGTTAAAATTATACCAGCTATGCCTGGCAAAGTTAATGTAGCCTCCAGGATAGTAAGAACTCCAATCAGCATAAGTAAATTTGCAATTAAAGCTGTGTTAGCTATAAGTCCAAAAATTTTATACTTATATAGCATAAACAAAATAACTAAGATAAATCCAACTGCTAAAGAAGTTACACCCGATTTGATCGAGTCTTCTCCTAAATCTGGTCCTACTGTTCTTTCTTCTACTACCATCAATGGTGTTGGCAAAGCTCCAGATCTAAGTAATAAAGCCAAATCAGTTGCTTCTTGAAAGGAAAAGTTTCCAGAAATCATTCCATTACCAGATGTAATAGGTTCGTTTATATTAGGCGCACTAATAATTTTCCCATCTAAAACAATAGCTAATCTTTTTCCAACATTATCAGTTGTTACTCTTCCAAATTTTTGTGCTCCTAATCTATCTAAAACAAAAGATACTGTGGGCTCATTATTTTGATTTTGAATACTAGGTTGAGCGTCAATTAAATTTTCACCGCTCATTATAATTCTTTTACTAATATTTAGTTTTTCTCCATTTTCAGAGATTAATTTGTCTGAACCAAATTCATTATTATCAGAAACAAGCCTGAAATTTAATTTAGCAGTTTTACCTAACAATTCTTTAATTCTTTCGGGATCTTTTAATCCTGGAAGTTCTACAAGAATTCTTTTCTCACCTCTCTGAAGTATGGTCGGTTCTTTTGTTCCCACATCATCTATTCTTCGTCTAACTATTTCTATCGATTGTTTCAAAGCTGAATTATTTATATTTAATAATCCAAACTTTGAAAAAGATATTTCAATTAGGTCATTTTTAATCTTTTTGTATTCTAGTTCATAAGATCTATAATTATCGATATATGGATTAACAAGATTATCTTTTCTAGATTTGAATATTAAGTCAAACTTTTCAATATTGTCTAATGATAAAGAAAGAGTTTTGTCATTAATTTTGAAGTTATTATAACTTATTTGATTATCTTTTAATAATTTTTTAATTGGTATTGCCTTAGATTGAATTTTTTCCTGGATAAGACTATCAGAATTTATTTCTAGTAATAAATAAGATCCTCCCTGTAAATCCAGTCCTAAATTAATTTTTTTTTTGATATATTGATCATTTTCATTTTGAAAATTTAAAAATGAAAATAATGCTATGATCGTAAATAGTAAGTAAATGATTAAAACGTTTATTTTAGAAAAATTTAACACGAAAAAGAATTATTTCTTAATTTCTTCTTTTTTAAGTAAACTTGTAATTGTTGATCTTATTATTTGAACTTTTGTATTTTCTCCTATCGTAACTTCAATACGATCGTCTTCCATTATACGATCAACAATACCTATTATGCCGCCTGATGTAATAATTTCGTCTCCTCTTTTTAAAGACTCTACCATTGCTTTATGGTCTTTTACTCTTTTTTGTTGAGGTCTGATTAAAAAGAAATAAAAAATTATAAATATTAATATTAACGGTATAAATTGTGCTATTCCCTGTCCACTCATGGAAGAACAATTATATGAAAAACTTTAGATTAACAAGTAAATTATAATTAAATTTTTTCTAGATTATTCATGTATTTTTTTAATACATTTGGGATGTTAATTGAGCCATCTTCATTTTGATTATTTTCTAATAAAGCGATCATTAACCTCCCAACGGCTAAACCTGATCCATTGAGCGTTCCAACAAATTCATTACCGTTATCAGATTTGTATTTAGCCCCCATTCTTCTGGCTTGAAATGAACCACAAGATGAACAGCTTGATATTTCTCTGTATTTATTTTCTGATGGTATCCATGCCTCAATATCATAAGTTTGCTCCGCGCTAAATCCCATATCACCAGTTGAAAGTAAAACTACTTGAAAAGGTATTTCTAATTTATCGAGAATATTCTCTGCACAACTTAACATTCGTTTTAATTCTTCCAAACATTTTTTTGGTTCAACTATACTTACAAGTTCAACTTTATAAAATTGATGCTGCCTAATCATACCTTTAGTGTCTTTACCATAACTTCCTGCCTCTTTTCTAAAGCATGGTGTAGAAGCTACAAATCTTTTAGGTAACAAATTTTTTTCAATAATCGATTTTCTTACTAAGTTGGTTAATACAACTTCTGCTGTTGGTATTAAAAATTTTCTTTGATCAGAATTATCGAATTTTATTTCAAATTGATCTTCCTCAAATTTTGGGAGCTGTCCTGTACCAAACATTACGTCCTCATTTACAATTAAAGGAGGTGAAATCTCTATATAATTGAAATTATTTACATGTGTATCTAGCATAAAATTAATAAGAGCTCTTTCAAGCATTGCAAATTTATCTCTTAGTACTACAAATCTTGAGCCAGATAATTTGATTGAAGTTTCAAAATCTATATTTTTATTTTTAGATCCAAGTTCAACGTGAGATTTAATTTTAAAATCAAATTTTTTTATATCACCCTTTTTTTTAATTACTTTATTTGATTTTTCATCTTTTCCAATTGGCACGTCATCAAGTGCCAAATTAGGCAGAGAAAAAATTATTTTATCTATCTCACTTTGATAAGTAATTTGTTTTTTAATCAATTCTGAAATTTCTTTAGAAATTTTTTTTGATTTTTCAAAATTAGTTTTATCTTTTGATTTTGATAAAGATTTTTTTTCTTGTTCAAGTTTTTCTTTTTTACTAATTAATTCTCTATTTAAACTGTCTATTTTGTTAAAATTATTTACATCGAAATCTGTATTACGATCATTAAATTTTTTTTTATAAATATCTAAGTTATTTCTTAACTCTTTTAAATTATGCATCGTTTAGATTTTCATTTTTGTTTTTTTTTTCAGTGAATCTAACTGTTATTATAGATAATTCATAAAGTAATAGTAAAGGTATTGCTAGACCTACTTGTGTAATTGGATCCGGTGGTGTTAAAATAGCTGCTAGTGTAAAGATAATTACAATTACATATCTTCTTGTTTTTTTTAGATATTCTGAATTAACTACACCTATTCTTGCCAACAAATTCAATAAAATTGGAAGCTGAAAACTGATACCAAAAGCAAAGATTAATCTCATTATTAATGATAAATACTCATTTACCTTAGCTTCTAACTCTATTGGTAGGCTAGTGGAAGATCCCATTGATTCAAATGATAAAAAAAACTTTATGGCTAATGGCATTACTAAATAATAAACAAGCATTCCACCAAATAAAAAAAGTATTGGTGTTGAAATTAAATAAGGTAATAATGCTTTTTTTTCATTCTTATATAATCCTGGAGCTATAAATTTATAAATTTGTATTAATAAAAATGGACTCCCAATAAATATTGCTGTGAAAAACGCTACTTTTAAATAAGTTATAAAAGTTTCATGTAAAGCAGTAAAAATCAATCTTCTAGATGATGAGTCATCTTTAACGGCTACAGCATACGGATCAACTAAAAAAGAATAT
>Ga0181422_1000380_pt1 | contig 14491 bp, 15 predicted proteins | sample 45SPOviralmetaG_FD_130147 | JGI IMG/M metagenome (GOLD analysis project Ga0181422, IMG submission 130147) | Marine viral communities from the oligotrophic San Pedro Time Series (SPOT) site, San Pedro Channel, CA, USA - 45 SPOT_SRF_2013-07-18 | ecosystem: Environmental > Aquatic > Marine > Strait...
GCTCTAAAATTTTTACCAGCTTCATTTCTTCTACCCATGTATTTAAATTTACCTTCTTGCGCCCATTTACCTAAAGTTTGAATGTGCTTGATGTGTACTGGGCTATTGAAAGCTAACTCAGTATCTAAACCAGCAAATCCATTAGATTTAGTTGCAAACGGTATATTGTGGTAAGCTGAAAAGTTCTCAAGGTGAACCCAGCTATGCCAGCAAGTACAGAAAGGCATATCAATACCTTTTGCTTTTGCTGCATCAAGTGCGTTTCCAACTCTTTTCCAAGTACTTAAGTCCATCTCTGGATCTAAACCTGCTTTTTTCATTAAATCTTTATTCACCCAAAGAACTGGTGTTGAAGAGTTATACGGCATAGATAACATTTTGCCATCTGTAGTCGTATAATAACCACTTACAGCTGAAACGAATCCATTAGCGTTAAATCTTTGACCGGCATCTTTCATAAGTTGGTACATAGGAACATATGCTCCTTTTGCAGCCATTAAACTTGCTGTTCCAACTTCAAATACCATAAGTATATTTGGATGTTGTCCTGCTCTGAATGCAGCGATACCAGCGTTTAAAGTTTCTGAGTAATTACCTTTTCTAGTGTGTACTACAGTGTACTTGTCTTGTGATGCATTAAACTTGTTTACTTGTTCATCAAGTAATTCACCAAGTCTTCCACCAAAAGCGTGCCACCATTGTATTTCTACTTTCGCTTGGGCAGCTGTTCCCGCAAACATTGCGAAAAGTGCCAACGAAGCGATTATTGCTTTTATTTTTTTCATTTTGATTATCTCCCGTTCGTTAAAAAAAGAAAAAAACTAGCACAAAATATACCTAAAGAGGAGTCGCTTATTAAATTTAGATTCTACCTAGGGTTTTATTTAAGTTTGCCAAAAAGGTTTAAAAGTATAACTCCTGATATAATTAAGATTAATCCAATCGTTCCGTATAAATTTGGAATTTGGTTATACTTGAATATACCAAATAAAGTTACTGCAGTAATTGTTAAAGCTCCATAAGTTGCGTAAGTAAATCCTATTGGAATTATTGTCATTGCTTTAGATAAGCAAAATATACAAACAATAATACTTGCAACACAAAAAAATGTGGGATTTAATTTCGTAAATCCTTCTGTAGTTTTTAAAAAACCATTCGCAGCTATTCCTGTAATAATTCCTAAAATCAGATAAATATAGCCGGAAAATAAACTAATACTTTTCATTTAAGCTTTTGCAAATTGCCCACCATCTTTATATCTCCACAACCATTTTTTCATTTCTTCCTCAACGTCTAATGGATTGATATTTAAATCTTTTAAAGTCAGATGGTTATTGGAAACTATATTATCTTCTTCAGATAAAATTTCACACTGATCTTTTGTTAAAATTGGAGGAATAGGTAAAAAATCAGTTATTGTACTCTGAATTTTTGCTATAGGCATTGGCATCTGTACAACTAATCTTTTTTTATTGATTGTCTTTAATATAGATTTAACCATATCACCAAAGCTTATAATTTTGGGTCCGCCAATTTCATAAATTTTTCCTTCGTTATTTTTATTTTCGATAGCTTGAACAATTGCATCGGCAACATCATTAACTAAAATGGGTTGAAATTTATAATTTATTCCAACAATTGGAATAATCGGCAAAATACTTAACTTCGAAAAAAGATTAGTAAAGTTATCTTCAGTTCCGCAAACAACACTAGGTCTTATTATTATAGTATTTTTGAAATTGTTAAGAGCTTTAATCTCGCCTTGGTATTTTGATTTTTGATACAAAGATTTTGAATTTTCATTAGCACCAATAGCTGAAACATGAATAAATTTTTTTACATCTGACTCTGAACAAATTTTGGCTATAGTATACGGTATATTAGTATGAATATTATAAAACTTTTGTTTTCTTGTTTCATAAAGAATTCCTATTAAATTTATTACTATATCAGAATTTTTAATAGCTTCTTTCAATTCAGAAAAATTGTTTGGGTTCCAATCGACGAGTTCTATAGCACCAGGTGTAGCTTGAGTTTTTAAGTATCCTTTTTGAAAGGCTTTTCTTGTTGAAATAATGCATCTATAGTTTTTCTTGGTCAAATTTCGAACAAGATATCTTCCTATAAAACCACCACCACCTAAAATTGTGCAAATTTGATTTTTCATGGTATTTAAAACACTTATATATGAAAATTATTAAGTTAAAAGAGGACATAACTACAGAGATAGCAAATTCATTTAAAAAAAGCATTGGTATTGATACCGAGGCAACTGGCCTCCAAATACCCGAGAGAGATAAGCTGAGTTTAATTCAAATAAGTGATGAAAATCAAAATGTTTATATAATTCAACCAAATAAAAACAATTATAAAGCTCCAAACTTAGTTTCAGTTTTAGAAAATAATAAAATTATAAAAATCGGTCATTTTTTAAGATTTGATAAAAATGCACTGGAATATTTTTTAAAATGTAAAATTAAAAACATTTTTGACACAAAAATAGCATCAAAAATTGTAAGGACCTACACTGATAGTCATGGCTTGAAAAATCTTGTGCAAGAATTTTGTAATAAATCTTTGGATAAAAGACAAGGTAGTAGTGACTGGAATAAAGATATAAATGAATTATCAGATAAGCAACTTGAGTATGCTGCTAATGATGTTATCCATTTACATAAAATAAAATCAGAGCTTGAAAAAATGCTTATAAGAGAAAAGAGAATGGACGTTTACAACAAATGCCTTTCTTTTTTAGACACAAGAGTTGAACTTGATCAAAATGGTTTTAAATTTGATATATTTGAGCATTAATGAAAAAATTAAATTACATAAAACAAGCTATCAAAGCTGCTAACATTCAAATAAACGAACTAAAAAAAATTAAAAAAGTTTTCAATAAATCATTTGTTAAAGCTGTAGACATTATTTTGAATTGTAAAGGAAAAGTTATTTTTGCCGGAATTGGTAAATCAGGTTTAATTGCTCGAAAAATTTCTGCAACCTTTTCAAGTGTCGGAATTCCAAGTTTTTTTTGTCATCCATCAGAGGCTCTTCACGGTGATATGGGGCAAATAGAAAAAAAAGATATTCTTGTAATCTTTTCTTACTCTGGAAATACCACTGAGCTAACAAACATGCTAAAGTATGCAAATCGTTATAGAATAAAAATTATAGGAATAGCTTCTAAGTCAGACAGTATATTGTTAAAAGCAAGTGATGTTAAATTACTACTCCCAAAAGTAAAAGAAGCAGATGTAACTGGTATGGTTCCAACATCAAGTACATCAATCTCTCTTTTACTTGGAGATTGTTTAGCAACAACTGTAATGTATCAAAAAAAATTTTCAAAAGAGAAATTTAAGGTGTTTCATCCAGGAGGCAATATTGGCAATTCGTTACTTCTAGCGAAAGATATAATGGTGATTGGAGAAAAAATGCCAATAATTAACTACAATAAAAGTTTTAAAGATGCACTAAAAGTAATGAATCAAAAAAAATTGGGTTTTGTTGTGATAGTAAAAAAAAAATATATCAAAGGAGTTATTACTGATGGTGATCTTAGAAGAGAATTAAAAAGATTTAATAATAGGGAAAATTTAAATAAATATATGAGTAAAAGTCCATATACTGTCAATATTAACATGCCTGCATCAAAAGCGTTGGCAATTATGAATGAAAAAAAAATTACAGCTTTATTAGTCGTTAGTGACAATGATTTACATAAAAAAAATAAAAGACTTGTTGGTATAATACACATTCACTCTTTACTGCAAAATGGTATTAGATGATTTTTAAGAAAAATAAAGTAAAGCTACTGCAGTTTATTTTATTATCCGCAGGTGTGATTTTAATAATCCTTACCTACTCAACCTTTAGAAAAAATCCGTCTGAAAAAATTATATCAAAAGAAACAAAGTTAGAAATAAGTGAAAAAATTAAAAAAAATAAGGACGTTATAGGAGATACTTTTTTTAACGTAGAATATTCTGGATTAGATCTTTCAGGAAATAGATACGTTTTAAAAGCAAGAGAGGCAAGTAACGATGCATCAAATAATGAAATAGTTTACTTAAAGTATGTTATTGCAACATTCTACTTAAAAAACGACACGTCTATAGAAGTAAGCTCAGATTTTGGACTGTATAATAATAGGACCTTAGATATAATTTTTAATAATAATGTGAAAAGTTCATATGAGGGAAGTGAGCTGCATGCTCAAAGAGCAGAATATTCAAATTCAAAAAACTTTATTGTGATTTCAGAAAATGTTAAAATTAAAGATGTCAAAGGAATAATTTTTGCTGAAAAACTAGTTTTTGATATTAATGATAAAAAGCTAAACATAAGTTCTTCCAAAAATAAAAAAGTAAAAGCAAATTTGAATTATAAATGAAAAAAACTTTTAGGATACTTAAATTTAAAAAAGATAAACCAATATTTGAAGTTCAAAATATAAGTAAATCATTTGACGGCAGGCCAATTTTAAAAAAACTTTCCATTAAAGTGTATCCTGGTGAATGCGTTGGAATTTTAGGCCCCAATGGTTGTGGTAAAACAACTTTATTTTCAATGTGTATTGGAGAGCAAAATGTCGATGGAGGAAAAATTTTTCTTAATAATAAACCGATAGAGAATATTCCTACTCATCTGAGATCTAAAGAAGGTTTAGGATATTTGCCACAGCAAAGAACAGTTTTTAACATGACTGTTTATGATAATATTATGGGTATAGCGCAGATTTCAATTAAAAATTCTAAAGATCAAAAGAATATTACTGAAAAAGTTTTAGATGAATTTAACTTACAGCATTTAAGAAGCTTAAGTGCCTCTGTTTTATCTGGTGGTGAAGTGAAGCGCTTGATGATGGCTAGAGTTATGATAAACAAACCAAAAATAGTTTTACTTGATGAACCTTTGGCGGCACTTGACCCACTTGTTATTCAAGATATACAAAAATACATTATGAAGATTCAATCAATCGGAACAGCTATTTTAATAACTGATCATAATGTTAAAAATTTATTTGATATTACAGATCGAAGTTACGTTTTAGGTGAAAACACCGTTGTTGCAGAAGGTACATCAAGAGAGTTGCTGAAATCTACCAAAGCAATAAAACATTATTTTGGGAGCAATTTTTCTTAAATAATGCCCAATAAAAGCTTTAACGTTAAAATAAAAAAAAAAATTTTTCCATTCAATAAAACAATTCAAGTCGACTCTGATAAGTCTATTTCAATTAGAAGTCTATTAATTGGATCAGTAAGTGAGGGCACAACAACTATTGATAATATATTAGAGTCCGAAGATGTTAAATCAACAATTAAAAGTTTAAAAAAATTAGGTGTCAAAATATTTAAGAGAGGAAAAATGTACCAGGTAATAGGTAAGGGCAATGGATCATTTAGAGCAAAAAAAAATACTGTTTTAAACTTCGGCAATTCAGGAACTTTAGCAAGACTTCTCATAGGTTTGCTTTCAACCAATAAAAATATAATGCTTAATCTTACAGGTGATCAATCTTTAAAAAAAAGAAGTATGAAAAAACTAATTTTATTAATGAATAAATTTGGTGCTAATTTTTTTCCAAAGAAAAAGTATCACCTGCCTTTGAAAATTTTTTCTTCAAATCATCCTGTAGGTATAAAATACAATTCTGGGGTTTCAGCCCAACTAAAAAGTGCTGTTATATTGGCAAGTCTAAACTCATCTGGTTCCACTACAATTACTGAACAAGAAAGAAGTAGAGATCATACTGAAAAAATGCTTATCAAAAACTCGAGTGTTATAAAAATTAATGATAAAAAAAAGAGGGTGATAACAATATTTGGAAAAAAAAACTTAAAAGCTGGGAAAATTAAAGTTCCTGGTGATCCATCATCTGCTGCATTTTTTTGTGCTTTAACCATATTAAAAAAAGATTCATCATTAATAATTAAGAATATTGGTCTTAATCCTACAAGAATTGGATTCTATAAACTTTTGAGAAAACATGGGGCAAAACTTAAAATTAAGAATACAAAAAAGATTAATAATGAATTACTTGGCGATATTCATGTAAAATATTCCAGACTAAAACCAATTAAAGCTTCAAAAAAATACTACGTTAATTCTACTGATGAATATCCAATATTATTTGTTTTAGCGGCGTTAACACGAGGTACATCAATTTTTCGGGGAATTGGAGATTTAGTAAATAAAGAAAGCAACAGGATTTCAGAAATGCAAAGAATTCTTGCACAAATTGGTGTCAAGAGTATCTCAAAAAAAGATGAATTAAAAATATTTGGAAAAGAGTTTATTGAAGTAAATAAAAAAAAAATTACGGTAAAAAATTTAGGTGATCATCGTATTTGTATGTCATCTTTTGTTCTTTCCCTTTTAACTGGAGCACAAACAAAAATTAAAAATTTCGAAACTGTTTATACTTCGTCGCCATCGTTTTTAAAGATTATGCGAATGTTGGGAGCTAAATTTGAAATACAAAAATAATTCAATTCAGATTTCTTGCGATGGTGGTGCGGCTACCGGTAAATCTACAGGCGCAAAAATGATTTCTAAGAAATATAAACTAAAATTTTTATCCTCTGGACTTTTATATAGATATGCGGGCTATTTAATTTTGAAATACAAACCTAAAAACGAATTAAAATTTTTACGTCAAAAATTTAAAAACTTAAATTATAAAAAACTCGATCGAATGCATCTTCATACACCAGAAATTTCTAGTTATACATCAATTATTGCAAAAAAGAATAAGATAAGAAATATTCTCAAAAAGTTTCAAATTCGCTTTTCTTTAAAATATAAAAATTGTTGTATTGAAGGTAGGGATATTTCAACAAAAATACTCCCTAAGTCTGATGTAAAATTTTTTTTTATTTGTAATCTACATACTGCTGCAAAAAGAAGATTTAACGAATTAAAAAAAACACATAAAAAAATTAAATTAAGTGATGTCAAAAAAGCCCTTAGAATAAGAAATATTTCTGATTCTAAAAGAAAACACTCCCCTTTACTTAAACATAGAAATTCGGTAGAAATCGACACCAGTAAACTAAGTAAATCTAAGATGTTGATTAAAATGTCTGAGTATGTGGAAGAAGTTTTAAAAAGAAAATATGAAAACAGATCAAGAAATTAAAGATATAAGTCCTATTCATAAAGAATTCCAAAATTTATTGGATCTAGATTTCAAAAATAGAAAATTAAAAGAAAACGATATTACAAGTGCTACAGTTACAGAAATAACGAAGAACTACGTCGTTGTAGACTGTAAGGCGAAAATGGAAGGCATGATTCCTGTAGAAGAATTTAAAGATAATAACGAGATGGAAAAAATAAAGATTGGTTCAAAAATTGATGTTTATTTAGAGAGAATTGAAAGTTTTAGAGGTGAAATAGTTGTTTCCAGAGACAAAGCGCGAAAATTAAAAGCTTGGAAAAAAATGGAAAAAGTTTTTGAAACTAAAGAGGAAATGACTGGCTATATCACAGGCAAGGTTAAAGGAGGCTTTATTGCTAATGTTGAGGGATTACCTTGTTTTATGCCTTCCTCACAAATCGATGTCAAACCACTTAAAAGAATTGATCATCTTTTAAATACTCCTGTAAAAGTTATAGCAACTAGAATAGACAAAAATAGAGGTAATGTATGTGTCTCTCGTAGGGCTGTATTAGAAAAAAGTAAGAACGCTGAAATCACTGAGGCCTTAAAAAATATCAAAGAGGGAGACATAGTGGAAAATGCAATAGTAAAAGCGACAACCGATTGGGGAATATTTTTAGATATCAACGGTATTGACGCGCTTCTTCATGTTTCGGATTTAAGTCACGGAAGAGTCAAAAAGCCGGCCGATTTAGTAACAATAGGTCAAAAACTAAAAGTTAAAATAACAAAAATCGATGAAAAAACTAATCGAGTCTCAGCTTCTGTAAAAGCATTAACAGAAGATCCTTACGAAAATATAGATAAAAAGTACAAAGCTGGCGAGATATACAGCGGAACTGTTACAAAAATTATGGATTACGGATGTTTTGTAAAAATTGAGGAGGGCATTGAAGGTTTAATACATAATTCTGAATTAGATTGGACCAACCGAAATATAAAACCAAACAAAGTTTTATCAGTCTCTCAGAATATAAAATTCAAGATAGTTAGCATAGATAAAGAAACAAAAAGAATTTCATTGTCTTACAAGGCGACATTAGAAAATCCTTGGAGTAAAATTTCTGATAAAATCGGTAAAGAAGCGAAGATTAAAATTACAAACATTACTGATAAAGCTATTTTTGGGGAATTGACTGAATTTAAGTTATCGGGCATGTTGCACTACAAAGAAATTTCTTATCAAGAAAATCCAGAGGAACTTAAAAAATTTAAAAAAAATGATGTCATTAATGTTAAAATTTTAGAAATTAAAGACGACAAAATTAGATTTTCAATTAGGGCGCTACAAAAAGACCCTTTAGATTGGTTCAAAGAGAACAAAAAAAAGCTTGGAGATATCGTTACTACAAGAGTTCACGAAGTTCAAAAAACTGGAGTTAAAGTATCTATAGATACTGAAAAAAAATTAATTGTACTCATAAAAAAGATTGACTTAGCCAAAGAAACTACTGACGCAAGACCTGAAGTGTTTTCACCTGGAAATGCTTTGGATGCTAAGATTGTTGAACTAGACGTTGCTAAACGAAAAGTTAAACTTAGCGTAAAAGCTGCTCAAATCGATGAGGAAAAATCTCTAATTGCCAAATTTGGTGAAGGTGCAACAAAGTCTGGCGCAACTCTTAAAGGAATTTTTGAGAAGGCGATAGGGAAAAAAAATAAAAAAGAAAAATAATTGTCGCGAAAACAGCTTATTAAACAGCTAAAGAAAAAAAACCCTCAACTTAATCAAATTGAATTAGAAACTATTATAGATAGTTTTTCAAAAAGCGTTAGTGTTGGGTTAATTAAAAAAAAAACTATTGAAATTCGTGGCTTTGGTAGATGGTATCGTAAAATTCTAAGAGAAAATTTCAATTCCAGAAATCCTGCTACTAACGAGTTAATTTATAAACCAGAACGTGTTAAGATAAGGTTTAAAGCATCGAAAAAATTGAACAAAATAATTAACGAATGAAGAAACAAAAATTATTCATAGCTTGCGACACAAATAAAATTAGTGAGGCAAAAAAAATTATATCTAAAAGCAAGACTAAAAAAATGGATATTGGTTACAAATTTGGATTAGAATTTTTTTATTCAAAAGGTAGTCGCGAATTTATTTCAAAGTTAAAAAATATAGAAATATTTTTAGATTTAAAAATAAACGATATTCCTGCCACTTCTGCTGCAGCTATATACTCTTTGAAAGATTTGAAAAATATTAGATATATAACTGTTCATGCTAATTCCGGAGAAGAAACAATTAAATCAATTGTTAACGCAGCAAAAAAAACAAATCCTAAAATTAAAATTCTATTAGTTACTATACTTACAAGTCTTACACAAAACTCTATAAAAAAAATTGGTCATACGAAAAGCATTAAAGATCTGGTTACACATCAGGCTAAGTTAGCAAGTAGGTGTGGATGTCATGGTATTGTTTGTGCTGGTTCTGATTTAAAATTTGTTAAAAAAGTTTTTAATGGAGAAATCATTACACCAGGTATCCGACTTAGAGGAGACGCTTCCGGAGATCAAAAAAGAGTCATGAGGCCCAAAGAGGCTTTTAAGAATGGAAGCACAGCCTTAGTAATGGGAAGGTCTTTGATTAAAGGCAACATTAAAAAAAATATTCAAAAGCTAATCAACGAGTTAAAATAATGAAGATTAAAATTTGTGGTTTAAACCCAACCAGAGATGTTCAGCTTTGTATTGATTTAAAAGTGGACTTTTTAGGATTTATATTTTATCAAAAATCACCTCGTAATATAAACTTATCTGGAATCAAGATCCTCTCACAATATGAAAAGGGAAATTCTTCATTTGTTGCAGTTACTGTTAACCCAACAGATGACTTTATAAAAAAAAATTTATTAGGTAATTTTAAATATATTCAATTACACGGGTCAGAGACATGGGAAAGAATAAACGAAATTAAAGATTTTGGATTTAAAATAATAAAAGCCATTAAAATAAAAGAAGAAAAAGATATAAACGAATATAAAAAATTTGATAACGCTGATATTATATTATTTGATACCCCGGGCATGGAAAAATCCATTGAATTTCCTAAAAATCTAATCACTAAGCTCCCGGTAGGTGAAAAATATGCTCTAGCTGGTTCTATTTCTGAAAGTAATGTAAAAAATATTTATAAATTAGGGGTTAACTTTTTTGATTTATCATCTAGTTTAGAGAGTCAATTAGGTTACAAAGATCACCATAAAATAAAAAGTTTTATAAATAAAATTAATGAGCTTAAAAATTAAAAAAAATATACCACTCATTGACCAGCATGATAAAGATTATATGTATGGAGGAAAGTTTGGTGGCAACTTTATACCTGAAACTCTTAAAAAACCTATTGACGACTTATCAAAATTATTTGCAAAGTTAAGAAAGAACAAAAATTTTCTTAAAGAAAGAGATTATTATTTTGAAAATTATGTAGGTGCTCCTACACCTTTGATTAAATTAGAAAATTTATCGGATCATCTTGGGGGAGCTCAAATTTATGCAAAGGTAGTTTCGGAAGCTAACGGTGGAGCTCACAAAATTTATAATGCTACTGTCCATTGTCTTATCGCAAAAAAAGCAGGGAAAAAATATATTGTTGGCGATACCGGTGCTGGTTATGCAGGAAAAATGCTTTCTATGGCGGCTAAAAAATTTGGTCTTAAATGTAAAATATTTATGGGTGCAAAAGATATTAAAAGACAAAGACCCAACGTAGAGGCTATAAGAAAAAATGGCGCAGAAATAGTTTCTGTTACCACCGGAAGTCAAACTCTTGTTGATGCTGTGAGTGAATGTATGAGATACTGGGTTTCAAATTGTGATACGACAGCATTATGTGTGGGCAGTACAGTCGGGCCAAACATATTTATTAAAATCTGTGCTTGGAGCACTGCGCAAATTTCAAGAGAATTAATAAAACAAGTAAAAGAAGAATTTGGAAAAATACCTGATAAATTAAAATTGATAAATTGTGTGGGTGGTGGAAGTTCTGCTGCAGGTTTTTGGAATGAATTTATGGATACTCATGCTGAGTTTATTGGTGTAGAGGCTGGTGGTCCTAAAAATAGTAAACTACATGCAGCGCCACTAACTTATGGATCTAAAATTGGTATTCTACATGGAGCTGCACAGTATGTTATACAAGACAAAGAAGGTCAAATAGGCTCTACTGAGTCAATCTCTGCAGGTCTTGATTACCCTGGAATTTCCCCTCTTCATTGTTTTCTCAAGGATGCAAAAAGAGCTAGATATACTTCTGCAAGTGATGAAGAGGCTCTAAAAGCTTATCAATTGGTTTCAAAACTTGAAAATATTTCTCCTTCGCTTGAACCCTCACATGCCTTTGCTGAAGCAATTAAATTAGCTCCCAAATTAAAATCATCCGAAATTATTATTGTAAATTCCTGCGGCGATAGTCTTAAAGATAAAGATATTATTAAACAAAAATTAGGATCATACGTAAGATGAAATCAAAAATCGCTATAGCTTTTAATAATTGCAAAAAAGAAAAAAGACCAGCTTTAATTACCTATACAGTTGCTGGGGACAACACTAAAAATAATTCTCTAAAAATATTAAACAAAATTTCTAAACACGCTGATATTCTTGAACTAGGATTTCCCCATAACACACCTATAGCTGATGGTGGTCAGATACAAGGTAGCTCACATCGGGCTCTTAAAAATGGAATTAAACTCAAAGATGTTTTTCAAATTGTAAGAAAGTTTAAAAAAAATAACCCTAATAAGCCAATTATTCTTATGGGCTACTTCAACTTGATTTACCAAAATGGTGAAAATAACTTTTTAAAAAGTTGCAAATCGTCAGGAGTAGATGGCTTAATTATAGTTGATCTCCCATACCCTGAAAATAAAAATTTTGCTAATAAATGTAAAAAAAAATCAATAAGTTTCATACAACTATTATCACCAACTACATCTAAAGATAGAATGAAAAAAATTATTAAAGACTCTCATGATATGATTTACTACATATCAATGTTATCAACTACTGGAGGAAAATTAAAAGTTTCACCAAAAAAAATTCTTCAAAATTATAATGCAATTAAAAGAATCAACCCAAAAAAGAACCTAGTAATAGGGTTTGGCATCACGGACAAAACTATATCTTCTCTTAAATCAGCTAATGGACTAGTAATAGGCAGTATGTTGTGTAAAATAATAACGAATTCACTCAAAATGAGACAAAATCCTGCCATTAAGTTGGATAAGGTAGTGTACAATCTTAAAAGAAAAATTATATGAATTGGATTACAAAGTTTATTAAACCAAGAATAAAATCACTCTTTGAAAAGAAATCTTCAAAAACAGATGAAAATCTTTGGACAACATGTGGATGTAAAAATTTAATTTATAAAGAGGATATGGAGGCCAACCATAAGGTCTGTCCAAAGTGTGGAGCGCATCACAAATTAACTTGTCGAGAGAGATTTAAAACATTTTTTGATAACAAAGAATTTGAGTTACTAGAGACACCTTTGCCCAAAGATGATCCTTTAAACTTCGAAGATAAAAAAAAATATACAGATCGATTGAAAGCTGCTCGTAAACTTACTGGCCAAGATGATGCGATTTTAATTGCAAGGGGAAAGGTTCAAAATATTAACATGGTAGTTGGTGCTCAAGATTTTAGGTTTATCGGCGGATCATTTGGTGCAGCGTCAGGTGAAGCATTTATAGCAGGTGCTCAACATGCAATTGAAAATAAAATGCCATATGTATTTTTTAGTTGTTCTGGTGGGCAACGTATGATGGAGTCTTCTATTGCACTGATGCAAATGTCTCGAACTGCTTTAGCAGTCAATGAATTAAAAAGAAAAAATATTCCTTTCGTAGTAGTTTTAACTGATCCAACAACTGGTGGTGTAACAGCTTCTTGGGCAATGTTAGGCGATATCCTAATAGCAGAACCAAAGGCCACGATAGGATTTGCAGGCCGGAGAGTAATTCAAGATACTGTTCGTGAAACTTTACCTGACCAATTTCAAACGGCTGAATATGTGAAAGATCATGGCGGTATCGATTTAGTTGTTGAGAGACAATACTTAAATTCAACAATAGGAACATTATTAAATGTTCTATTGAAAAAAGCAGAGGCTCAGGCTAAACAAGACTCGAATGTCACAGTCGATAAGTCTCTACAAGCAGCTAGCTAATCACAAGCTTTTCAACAAAACAATTAATTTTGATTTAAAAAGAATAAAGTTAGTTCTAAAAAAATTAGGACATCCGGAGAGAAAATTAAACAATGTTATAAATTTTTTAGGTTCAAGTGGAAAATTTACCACCTTATATTCTCTTAAGTGTTTTATTGAGGCGAATAATCAGACAACATCAGCATACATTTCTCCATCTTTAAAAGATATTAAAGAACGATTTTGGATGGGAGAAAGATACTTAACACATCAAGAAATTAGGCATTCAATCAGACTTATTGCTAAACTAAAAGTCCCTCTAACTATTTTTGAAGTTCTTACGATAGTTTATATTATTAATGCTTCAAAACAAAATACCAAATATCACCTTGTAGAGGCAGGAGCATTGTTCGCCAAAGACTCTACAAATGTATTTGACTTTCCTTTGGCTCAAGTAATCGTCAATATTAATAAGCAACATTTAAATTTTCTTAAAAAGAAGACATTGAATGAGGTTATTTATCAGAAGGTAGGTTTTTTGAGTAATTTTACCCACATTTATGTAGGCAAACAAAGACCCGATGTACTAACAAAAATTAAAAGAAATCTCAAAAATAATAAAAGTAAAATAAGTTATCCAAATTCTTGGAAATTAATTAAAAAGAATAAGCACTTCTTTTATAAAGATAAAAAAAATAAATTTAAGCTAAAAACTAAAAACATTCACTCAAAGGGACTATTAGAAAATCTTTGTCATGCAATCAAAATAGCAATAGATCTCAAAATTGATAAAAAAATCATTGAAAGAACTATTCCGATTATTTCTTTTGAAGGGAGATTTCAGTATTTAAAAAGTGGAAAGATTAAAAATAAACTTCATAAAAATGAACAAATCATGCTTGATGGGGCTCACGCTGAAGCAGATGCCACAAATCTAGCAAACTATTTGAGAAATATAAAAGTGCCTAAATACGCCGTTTGGGCAATGATGAAAAATAAAGAGCCTAATTTATTCATCAGACAATTTAAAGGAATTTTTAAAAAGATAATAACCATACCTATTGAAAATGAAAAAAATTGTATGTCCGCTAAAGATTTAAAATCTATAGGTAAAAAAAATCAATTTAATGTAGATAAAGCTAATAACTTTAATGAAGCAATTAAGAAAA
>Ga0181422_1000383_pt1 | contig 14460 bp, 9 predicted proteins | sample 45SPOviralmetaG_FD_130147 | JGI IMG/M metagenome (GOLD analysis project Ga0181422, IMG submission 130147) | Marine viral communities from the oligotrophic San Pedro Time Series (SPOT) site, San Pedro Channel, CA, USA - 45 SPOT_SRF_2013-07-18 | ecosystem: Environmental > Aquatic > Marine > Strait...
TCCAGGATTAGCTAAATCTTATATTCACGCACAAAAGATGATTGGTTCAGATAAAATTCCTGTACCTAATAAATATGCTACTGATGAGGATTGGCAAGCTGTATATAACAAATTAGGTAGACCAGAAACTCCAGATGCTTATGAATTTAAATTTGATGATAATTCTAGTATTGATGAAAATGCTTTAAAAGGTTTTAAAGAAACTGCACATAAACATGGATTACTTCCTAAACAGGCTGAAGGTATTATGAATTTTTATAATGAGATGACACAAAATTACATCCAGGATTTAAATTCTAAATCAGAACAAGGACGTGTTACAGCTGAAGAAAGCCTTAAAAAAGAATGGGGTAATGCTTATGATAATAAATTAAATCAAGCAAAAGCAATTTCTAATAAATACTTAGATAAAGATTTTAATAATTTAACATTATCAGATGGAACTAGAATAGGAGATCATCCTAATTTTATTAAAGCTTTTGCTAATTTAGCTAATGAGCTTGGTGAAGATCAGTTAGTTCAAGCTAATGGTCCACAGTATATGACACCAAAAGAATTAGATAAACAGATTGCAACATTACAGCAAGCAGGTTCAGCATACTGGACCAAAAGTCATCCAGGTCACGCTGCTGCTGTTGAAGAAGTACAAGATTTACTTGCTTTGAAATTAAATTCAAAGTAGTAAATTAAGTATAACGGATAATCGAAAGACCCGTTTGGCATTTTGGAAAGACAAAAGACCGAGAGGTTTAAAATCTAGGACGACCCGTAAGGACAATCAACCGATTAATTTAACATTAACACAACACTAAAAAGGAGACATAAATTATGTCAACTCAAATAACTACAGCATTTGTAGAACAATATTCTTCAAATGTTACTATGCTATCTCAGCAAATGGGTAGCAAATTAAGAGGTGCTGTTGATGTCGAAACGATCAGAGGAAAAAATGGTTTCTTTGATCAAATCGGTGCTACAGCAGCTGTTGCTAGAACAACAAGACACGGCGCAACTCCTCAAGTAGATACGCCTCACTCTAGAAGACGTGTTTCACTTGCAGATTACGAGTGGGCTGATCTTATTGACGACCTAGACAAAGTAAGAATGTTAATTGACCCAACTTCATCATACGCAAAAGCTGCGGCTGCTGCTATGGGTAGAAGTATGGATGATGTTATCATTACTGCTATGGGTGGGTCTGCTGATACAGGTGTAGCTGGTGGAACTGCGGTAGCTTTACCTGCAGGTCAAATCGTAGGCGCAACTGACCAATCAGACGGTTTAACAATTGCAAAACTCTTAGATGCGAAACTTATCTTAGACAATGCAGATGTTGACCCATCTTTAAGAAGATACATCGTGTGTGGTCCACAACAAATCCAAGACTTGTTGAATACTACAGAAGTTAAAAATTCTGACTTCAACACAGTTAAGGCTTTAGCACAAGGTTCAATCAACTCATTTATGGGATTTGATTTTATCATGTCTACAAGACTTGTTAAGGATGCAACTCACACAACGGATAGAGAAATCTATGCGTTCACAGAAGATGCTGTTAAACTTGCAATCGGTTCTGATGTAAAAGCTAGAATTGATGAAAGAAATGACAAATCTTATGCTACTCAAGTTTACTATTCTATGGCAATTGGTGCTACTAGAATGGAAGAAGCAAAAGTAGTACAAATTAAGTGTAACGAGTAATAATTAGCTTGGTGAGGGGAGAAATCCCCTCATCACTTTATGAAAACAATAAAAGATTTAAAACCTGTATTACATTTTAAAAAACAGAATTATGTATATAGGTATGTTTTAGTAGATAGATTTAAAAATACTGCTAAGATACATTATAATTTTGATGCAAAACTTGAAAAAACAGAAAAAGAAATTTTTGCATTAGAAAATGATAGAAAGATAAGAAGAAAATATATAATTAAGGAGACTAAAAAAGATGGCTAGTGTAGTGGAAATTTGTAATTCAGCGCTCAATCAATTAGGTGCATCAACTATTTTATCTCTAACAGAAAATTCAAAAAATGGCAGACTATGTAATGCAAGATATGAAACAGTTAAAGATAGTGTCTTACGTGCGCATCCATGGAACTCAGCAATTAAAAGACAAACTTTAGCATCAGATACTGAAAACCCAGATTGGGGTTTTGCTAAACAATATACTTTACCTGCAGATTGTTTGAGAGTTTTAGCAATACAAAATTATGACTCAAACTATAAAATTGAAGGACGTAAAATTTTAACTAACGACACAAGTGTTAAATTAGTTTACGTTGCTAGAATTACTGACCCTAATGAGATGGATGTTTTGTTAAGAGAAAGTATTTCCGCAGCGCTTGCTTCTGATATTGCGTATGCTGTTACTGCTAATGCAACTTTACAACAAAGAATGGCAGAAAAATATCAATCAAAATTATCTGAAGCTAGACATGCGGATGCTGGTGAAGGTTACAATACTGATGCTACCTTAGGTCCAACAGATAATATTTCTTCAGAAGATTTTATAAATAGTAGGTTATAAAATGCCAAAGACCTTAGTATCAGTACCCAGTTTTACTGCAGGTCAATTGTCTCCACGTATGGAAGGCAGAACTGATTTTCAAAAATATTTTTCAGCAGGGACATCTATAAAAAATTTTATAGTTCAACCTCACGGTCCTGTTGCTAGACGACCAGGAACATATTTTGTATCAGAGGTAAAAGATAGCTCTAAAGATACAAGGCTCATTCCTTTTTCTTTTTCAACTACTCAAACTTATATTTTAGAATTTGGCAATCAATATATTCGTTTTTATAAAGATAGTGGTCAAATTACATCTGGTGGTTCAGCTTATGAAATATCATCACCTTATTTAGAAGCAGAATTATTTGATATTAAATTTGCACAATCTGCTGACGTTATGTATATTTGCCACGAAAATCATACTGTTAGAAAGTTATCAAGAACAGGTCATACATCTTGGAGTTTAACAGAAGTTGATTTTACTGATGGTCCTTATTTAGATAGCAATATATCTACAACAACATTAACAACAACTCATCATACAGTTGGAACTGGTAGAACTTTAACTGCAAGTTCAAATATTTTTGTATCTACAGACGTTGGAAGATTGGTTAGATTTAGAGATGGTTATGGTAAAATTACAGGATATACTTCAGCAACGGTTGTTACATGGCAAGTATTAAAAGATACAGGTTCTGCTTCCGCATCAACTAATTGGTCATTAGGAGCTTTTTCTGACACAACTGGACATCCAAAATGTGTATCTTTTTTTGAACAACGATTAGTATTTGCTGGCACAACTGATCAACCACAAACTTTATTTTTTTCTCAATCGGGTGATTACGAAAACATGGATGATGGTTTAAGTGGAAGTGTTACTGATAGCTCAGCTATGGTTTATACTATTGCATCAAATCAAGTTAATGCAATCACATCTATTAAAGCAACTAGAACTTTAATTGTAATGACTACAGGTGGAGAGTTTACTGTAACGTCTGGAGCTACAGAAGACCCTGTTACCCCTACAAACTTAAATATTAGAAAACAATCTAGTTATGGTTCTGCAGGTGTAGATGCTTTGTCTATTGGCAATACAACAATCTTTTTACAAAGAGCTAAAAGAAAAATTAGAGAGCTAGCTTACAATTTTGATTCTGATGGATATATCGCTCCCGACTTAACTATATTATCTGAAAACATAACATTAAGTGGATTAATACAAATTGATTACCAACAAGAACCTTACTCAGTTGTATGGGGTGTAAGAACTGATGGGAAGTTAGTAGGTATGACTTATAATAGAATACAAGATGTAGTAGCCTGGCACGAACATGATTTTGGTGGAACCAATGCTAAATGTAAATCAGTTGCAGTTATAGATATTGATACAAGTGAAGATCAAGTTTGGGTTATTGTTGAAAGAACTATTAATGGTGCTACTAAAAAATATGTTGAGTATTTAACACCGTCTGATTTTAATTCAAACATAGAGGAGTTTCATTATGTAGATAGTGGCTTAGCATACAATGGTTCTGCTACTACAACATTAACTGGATTAGATCATTTAGAAGGTGAAACAGTTAAGATTATTGCTAATGGAGCAACACATCCAGATAAAATTGTATCTAGTGGTTCTATTACTTTAGATAGATCAGTAACTAATGCTAAAGTAGGATTAGGCTACAATTCAATTTTAAAAACAATGAGATTAGATGATGGAGCTGGCATTACTGACCAAACTAAAACAAAAAGAATTTATGATGTAACAGTTAGATTTTTTGAGACTGTAGGTGCTAAAGTAGGACCCGATGAAGATAATTTAGATATTATTCCATTTAGAGATAGTTCAGCTGCAATGACGGCACCCGTGCCATTATTTACAGGTGATAAAGAAACAGAATTTCCAAGTGATTACGGTACTAATGGTTTTGTAGTTGTTAAACAAGACCAACCATTACCAACGACTATTCTTGCAATTTATGCAAGATTGGAAATATATGATACATAATGGAGATTATACCGTTTAAAACAGAACATGCTCAATACATATTAAGTCAACAGCTTAATGCTAAAGAATTGTATTTAAGACCAGAGCATAGAAAATATGCTCTATATTTAGAGCAAGTTGGGTTGTCGTTTACAGCGCTTATTAATAATAAGCCAATAGCGGCAGGCGGCATATTTATGCTGTGGGACGGTGTAGCCGAAGGGTGGGTCATGGCTACAAACGATGTATGGAAACATAGTATAATTATGGCTAAACATTTTAAGAAAAAAACTGATGTACTTATTGAAACAACAAATATAAAAAGATTACAAACAACCGTAAAAGCAGATTTTAAATTAGGTCAAAGATTTGCTAAATGGTTAGGATTTGAAAAAGAAGGATTAATGAAGTATTACGGTCCAGATGGTTCAGATTATATAAGATATGCGAGGATAATAATATGAGTTTTTTTGGTGATTTAATTGCAGGACAAGGCGCAGCAAAAGCTTCAAACTATAACGCATCATTACTTGAAAGAGATGCTACAGTACAAGAACAAAATGCAGAACAAGGCTATAAAGTTTTTGAACAATATGATTTACCACGATTTGATTACTATGCAGAAAAACAAAAAGATGCTTTAAGAACTTCTACTTTAGCAGCAGGTGTTGAGTATAGTGGTTCTGCTCTAGCAATTGCTTTAGAAAATCAAATTATGATTGATACGGATAGAGACATGATGCAGTACAATGCTGAAATTCAAAAAGAAGCAGGATTAAACCAAGCAATCATGCAAAGAGCTGAAGCAAATGTTGAAAGATTTAGAGGTAAGGTAGCTAAGAAAGCTAGCTACTTCCAAGCAGTAGGTAGTTTATTATCTGATGCTTCAACGGTAGGTGCAATTTAATGGCAATAAAAATTTATCAAACACAAGTTAGACCTACAACTGAAACAGGACAAGTAACAACAACCCCTGGAATGAGAATTAGCCAGGCGACAGGTGCTGCAATTGGTAGAGCTTTTAAAGGCGCTGCTCAACAAGCTACAAAACTTTATGCAGAAATAGAAACTCGTAAATCAGAAAATGAAGTTTTAGAAAAATCACAACAATTACTTGAAGGTAATGAAAATTTTGAAGGTCTATCTATGGCTACTCAAAAAGCATCAATGATGGATGACCCAGATGAAGCAATTAAATATTATAATGATTCTTTTACAATTGCTAAAAATAATGTTGGTTTAGATTTTAAACATAGATTTTCTAAAAAAATGTTTGACCAATATGTTAAAAAACAAAAAATTAAAGATGGTTTAGTTGTAAGACAAAATTCTAATAAACAATTTATTGCAAAATCACAAAGCTTAGATTTAGACAGAATAGAAAAATTAAAAAAAGATGTTGTGTATGGTGAGACAGCACAAATTAAATTATTAGCTAAACAAGACTTAGACAATTATTTAAAATCAGATCAATTTTTAAATTTATTTGGGGGTAAGTCTGAAGACATTAAACAAGGTTCATATTCAGATATAGAATTTTATAAAGCAAAAAGACAAATAGATGTAAATGCCACTAATGGATTAGCTGCTGCTAAAAAAAATAAATTAATTAATTTAGAAAATTACGAAAAATTAAAAGCTTATGCTGGTAAAAATAAAATTACAAATTCAGAAACTAATAAAGAAAATTTAAAAGTAATGGAACAACAATTAAATGATTATACTATTCCAGATATTGTAGAATTGAATAATATTATAGATAATGCAGTTGCAACTAATGATAATAAAACATTACAAAAAGCACAAAAAATATTATTAGAAGGTCAAGTATTATCTAATCTTAAAACAATGGACTACCAAGAACTACAAAAAGCTAATAGTGCAGCCATAAGAATTAAAGAAGGCGCTTCAGCAGAAGATGCTTTAAGGTCTGAAACTATTAGAAATTATTATAACAAAACTTCATCTGATTTAAAAAAAGACCCATTAACAACTGCAAAAAATATTGGTGTATTTAATAATATATCACCATTACCTATATCTGATTTATTAAATAATCCTGGAGCAATTGATGATGTATCAAGTTCTATTAGTCAAAGAATTATTAATGCTAAAGGTGTTTCTGCTTTTTATGGTCAACAAACTAAATTTTTTACAGAAGATGAAAAATCACAACTAACTGATTTTTTTGAAAATAACAGAAACAAAGATCAATTATCAAGAGTTTTACAAACTATTAATAAGGAATTTGGTGCTGATGCTGGAGCTGTGTTTGCAGAAATAGCACCTAAAAATAAATTCTTTGCTTATGTTGGTGGTTTAGCAAATCAAACTAGTCAATATGGCGAAGGATATAAAAAAGCAATTGCTGGATATGATATTGTAAAAAATAAAAAAATTGCACCTGGTATTAAAAAATCTGAAAGCACATATAAATCAACTGTTGCAAAATACAGGGAGGCTTTTCCAAATAATCCAGATACTTATGATGCAATTATAGAAGCTGCTGAGTATATTTATTCTTATGAAATGTATGCAAAAGGTGAAACTGATATTTCTTTTAAAAAGAAAATATTTGAAAATGCAATTAATTTAGCAGCTGGTTCAGTAGGTAATTATGGTGGTTTAGATAAATATAATGATACATTTATTTCTATTCCAACATTTGTAAAACAAGGTCAATTTTCAGAAATAGTCAATCAATTAAGAGAAGACCCAGAATTATTTAAACAAGCATTAGGTAATCAAGAAGGTGTTGGAGCATCTACAAGAGATGGTTCTATAAGACCAATAGATATATTTAAAAACAATCCTAATCCAGAATTTATTGCAGTAGGTAATGGTAGATACATAATCTCGTTAACTGATCATCCATTTAAAGGTCAAGCAAAATATGTAATGACTAAAAATTTTGATGTATTTAAGGGAAGTCAACAACCATTAATTTTAGATTTAAATTTAATAAAATCCAAAATACAGGAGTAATATATGTCTTTTTTTTTAGATGAAGACAAAGCAACTAGAATAAGTCCAGACGAATATGCAACTGGTAATAAAACTAATTATAATGAAAATCTTTCTGCTGCTTGGAATTATGTAAAAAAAACACAATTTTCTACTTCTGAAAATTGGAACCTTATGAACAAATATGGTGAGATTGTAGATGCAGCTCACACTTTAGGTCATACTGATCTAACAAATCCTATGATTGGTGAAGGACCCTCTTTTGATGAAACTAATTTAGACATTTACACATCAGACGATGTAGACCCATTAGAAAATAGAATACAATTGTTTCACGAAAAATTAGATAAAAAACAAAATGAAGATGTTAATTTACAAAAACTTTTACAAGATAAAGGTTTACAAAGTCAAGAAGCACTACAAAAAAAGATTGGTTTTGAAGCACAACAATCATTTGAAAACTTACAAGATATAAGAAGTCGAGCAACTGGTTATGGGACGGTAGGTAGTTTTGTTGGACAAGCAGGTGTAGTTGCAGACCCATTTATACTTGGTACTTTACCAGTTGGTTTTGCTTACTCATTACCTAAAGGTTTTTTAGCAGCTGCTGGACGTATTGCTATGATTGAAAGTGTATTAGCTGCTACTGCAGAAACTGCAATTCAATATGGTTATGTAGGAGAATACAGAAAAGAACTTGGTTTTAAGGACCCAGATATAGAAGTATTTGGTTTAACCCTTTCACCCGAACAACAAAAAATTGCTGCAGCAACATTAGGCGCAGCCATTGGTGGTCCAGCATTACTTGGTTTATTTAAAGGACTTGGCAAAGGATTTGAATTAACAGGTGATGGTTTAAAAATTGTTAGAGATAAACTGGATGAATTACCAACTCATCGATTAAAAAGAATGTATAAAGAGGTAGTTGATAAAAACCCTAAACTTAAATCAGAACCAGCAGAAGTAGTAACAAAAACATCTTTAGCTGATGACGATAATCCTTTTATTGATACACCTGCTAATAATAAAGAATTTAATGAACGAGCAGATGAAATGGCTGATGTTATTCTTGCAGATAAAAACCCAAACAAAATTCTTGAACAACCAACAGCAGAAATAGATTTAAAACTTTTAGATGAATACCAAAGTACAGTTAAAACATTAGACCCAAATGAAATAGAATTTAGACCTGGTGAGTTTCAATACAAAATGGATGGAGACGTTTTTGGTGTTTCTGAAAAATTAAAAAGTGTTGATGTATGGGACCAACCCTCAGCAGGAACTGTATTAGTTTATGAGTTTGCTGATGGAACTAAAGCTGTAGTTGATGGACACCAAAGATTAGGACTAGCAAAAAGACTAAAGGCTAAAGGTCAAGATGTTAAAATTATAGCTCACGTTTTTAAAGAAGTAGACGATATACCAAAAGAGATGATGTTAGTTAAAGGTATGTTAATTAATTTAAGAAATAATACTGGCTCAGCCTTAGATGCTGCAAGAGTATTAAGAACTGCTGGTAAACTAGATTGGGATAAAATTAAAAAATCTTTACCTTTAAAACAAAAGCTAATTAGAAATGCAGATGGGTTATCTAAATTATCTGATGATGCTTGGGGTTTCTTTTTAAACAAAGTAGTTGATGAAGATTTAGCCGCAAGAATTGGTTTAAAAATAGAAAATAAAGCTATTCATAATAAATTATTAGCATCTTTATCATCTCGTAAATTTTCATCATTACAAGAAATTGATACTGTATTAGAGCAAATTAAAAGAACACCTACAGTAAAATCTGAACAAGAAACATTATTTGGTAAAGAGTTTTTTGAAGAAACTTTAATTTTTGAAAAAACAGACTTAATTAAATTTGTTGCTCAAAATTCAAGAAAACTAAAAGATGTATTTAAAACTGTACTTGCGAATGAAAAAGATTTATCTTCCGCTGGTAATGTTTTAAATAAACAAGAAAACTTACAACGAGGAATAGACAATGAAAAAATCTACGAAAGAATTAGCGCAGTCGCAACCCAAACTGGAAGGCTCTCAGACGAACTTAACGCAGCAGCAGCAATCTACAAACAGGGTAACAAAAAAGAAGCTAAACAACTCGCTGAAGAAGCTGTCAGACGAGCAGTTAGAGAAGGCGATCTTGATAGGTTCTCAGCTGGGGGATTACAGCGAACTAATGAAGTTGAAACTCCGTCATCATCAATATCTAAAGAACCGCCAGTTGAAAAAGTCGACATAGCAGAAGACTTAAAACATAAAGATGTTTCTAAAAATCCAGAAGTTGTTGAAAAACAAATAGAAGATTTAAATACAAGTTTGTTTGGTGAAGACCTGCCTGCAACTGGTCCAAGAACTGTTTTAAATTTACAAGAAGAAAAATTAATTGATGAAATTAAAAATGCAGAACCTACAATAGCTAATGCTAATAAGTTTTTAGATCATCCTTTGGTTAAACAAAAATTTGATGATAATGTAAAATTTTTTAATGATACATCAGTTAGAGCAAACTTTGGTACACCAGAATACTTTAAGACTAGAGACTTTGGTAACTTAGGAGTTGGCTTAGATGAATTTATAAAAAGAGTTTATGGAACTGGTGCTGTTAAAAAAGAAAGACAATTAACAATTGTTATGGGACCAACTGCGTCAGGCAAATCTACATTTGTTAATAAAGAAAAAGAAAGATTAGGAGCTATAGTTGCAGATAGTGATGATATAAAAGCATTGCTGCCAGAATTTCAAAAAGGTATCAATGCAAATGGAGTACACGCAGAAAGTAGTATTATTAACTATCAAATTATGAAAATTGCATCTAAGAATGGTGATAATATTATTTATCCAACAACAGGTAGATTTTCAGAAAAATTACAAAAAGTAATTACTAATGCTGAAAAAGAAGGCTATACAGTAAAAGTGCAATTAATTACAGCAGATGTTCCAGAATTATTAATGAGGAACGTAACAAGAACATTTACAAGTAATAGACTTATTGATGGTAGAAAATTAATTACTGATGATGTTGTCAAAGGAATAGAAAACAACTATAATGCGCTTAATGAAAAATATAAAATCGGAAAAATTGACAACTCCAAAAGAAACTTCAGCGGAACTGGCATTAAAGATGGAGAACAAGGAACAGGAATGGTTTATGAAAACAGCGGACTTGAACTTGGTGTCAGAGGATACTCAGAAGACATTGTCGCAAAATTCAGTCCCGATGACAAAATCCCAGACCAAACAATCGTAAATAAAGAAACTGGCGAATTAGAAAATACTTATCTTACTAAGCAAGAAGTATTACAAAACGAACAGCAAGATCAAATATTTTTAGATCGATTAAAGGATTGTATATAATGAGTTATAAACAATGTTTATCTAATGGTTTAAATGAAGGTTTAGTTACCAAAGACCAATACGATAATCAATTAGAGTTCATTGATATGCAAGAAAGATTTTATAAAGGTCAAGGTATCAATCCTACAGAAGCAAGTATTAAGGCTGCTAAAGATGCTTATGATAATTTTAAAGGTCAAGCATTACTTAAAAAAAGACGTAATCGTTTACAAATGCAAAGACAGGTAGAGATTAGACGTAAACTTACAGAGTACAGAAATGCTAAAGGAGAACCAGATATAAACAAAGCAGCTATAGCTATTTATGCTAGAGATGATATGGCAAACTTTCAATCTGTAGAAAGTGCTATCCAGGAAGAAACTGCAATTGTGCAAAGATATTTAGATGAAGTATTAGCAAATCTTAGAGAAAAACCTTTAGAAAAAGTTGGTTTGTTATTTGGTAAAAAAAACAAAAAAAAACAAACTACTGAAACTAATTTATTAAAAGCTTTATTTAATGAAGATACTAATGATCAAGTTGCTATTGAGATGGCAAAAGCTTATCGTAAAGCTAATGATTTAGTTGTTGCTAGACATAACAAGTATGGTGGCAATATTATTGTAAGAGCTGATTATCATTTACCACAACCTCACGATTGGGTTACTATTAGTAAAGCAGGTAAAAACGAATGGGTAGATTTTATTTTTCCATTACTTAATCGTTTACAAATGATCGACAATACAACTAGTAAAGTTTTTGCTAGTGATGAAAGTTTAAGACTTGCTTTAGCAAATGTTTGGGAAACTATTACTCAAGGTGGTTTAAATAAAACTGGTAATATTTTAAAAGAAGGCAAACTTTATAACAAAAGAATAGATCATAGATTTTTAGTATTTAAAGACTCAGATAGTTGGAAAACATATCAACAAAAGTTTGGTACTAAAGAAGGTGGGTTATTAGGTTTAATTATGAAACATCTTGATAGTGTATCTAGAGATACAGGTATGATGAGAGTATTAGGACCCGATATAGATAAAACTTATGTTGAATTAAAAAATACAGTTTTAGCAGCAGGTCGTAAAGAAACAGGTGATGAGCCTATTAGACCATCTGTATTAAAAGCAACTAAAATGGATAAAGCAGAAGCTGCTGTTAAAGGTAGTTTGTTTACAGCTGGTTTTGAGAATTTACATTTATATTTTAAAAACCAATTAGGTCAACCTGGTAGTCCCTTCTGGGCAAGAACTTTTGCAAATTTAAGACAAGTTTTAACTTCATCTTATCTTGGTTCAGCTTCTATCCTTGCTTTAACAGACTTTAACTGGCAAAGAATAACTAATCAATTTAATGGTTTACCTGCATTTAAATCTGCAAGAAAGACTTTAGATTTATACAAAGAAGGTTTATTTAAAAAAGACCCTCAAATTTCTAAACTTGCAATTCGAAGTGGTTTGATTGCAGAAAATTGGGTTCCATATTCTCAACAAGTTAATAGATTTATGTTAGAGGTTAATGGGTCAGAATTTACACAAAGATTAGCAGATGCTACACTTACACTATCTGGACTACAAGGTCATACACAAGCTGGACGTTGGGGTTTTGGTATGGAGTTCCAGGGTTTCTTAGCTGACAATATTGGTAAAACATTTGATGAATTAGATGGTCCATTAAAAAGATCATTTAAAAGATATGGTATTACTGAAGGTGATTGGGACATTGCAAGAACTACTAAGTTGTATGATGCTGGTGAAGACTTAGCTCAATACCAAGGTAAAGATGTTAAGTTTTTAATACCCGATGAAATTAGAATGAGAACAGATATTGATGATTATACAAAAGAAGGTATTGCAGCTAAATTTTTTGATATGATTAAATCAGAAACAGAATTTGCAGTTCCATCTTTATCTGCAAAAGGACGTGTTGCTTTACTTCAAAATGCTAGACCTGGTACCTTTGCTGGTGAATTAATTTTTTCTGCTGCTATGTTTAAACAGTTTCCAATTACATTAATGTTTACTCATATTGCGAGAGGAATTGCACAAAATGGTTCTAAAGGTAAATTAAGATATATGGGTGATTTAGTAGTATCGGGTGCATTGTATGGTGCATTTACTATGGAACTTAGAGAAATAACTAAAGGTAGAAATCCAACACCTGTTGATTATGTAACTCAAAATCCAGGAGAATATTTTTTAAGAGCTTTAGTCAATGGCGGAGGGTTAGGTTTATTTGGAGACTTCTTTATCAATGACACTAATAGATATGGTAAAACTATGGCAGAAACTTTACCTGGTCCTGCAATGGGTTTTTTATCTGATTTGTTAGGTATTCCTAAAAATGCAATATTTGATTACATTAATGGTAGAGATACTAATGTAGTAGGTGATAGTTTAAATTTTTTAAAAAGAAATATGCCTGGTTCATCTGTATTTTATCTAAGACTATTATGGGAGCGAGTAATTATGGAAACTATACAAAGGCAATTAGACCCAGATTTTGATAGTAGAAATAGTAGAATTATTAATAATTATATGAAGAATACCCAGCAAGATTTTTGGTGGTCTCCTGGCGAAAGTAAACCAAGTGAATTACCAAAAAGAATATTTAATTAATAAAATGGTTGATAATAATTATAATATTTGGCATACACAAAGCTATTATCAGCTAAAAAATAATATATAAGGATAGCATGACAATATCGACTACGATTGTAAAAAACAGTTACTCGGGTGATAACTCGACTACTACCTTTAGTTATACTTTTAAAGTTTTAGCTAATTCTGACTTAACAGTTATTATTAGATCAGCTCTCGGAACTGAGACTACAAAAACTTTAACTACTCATTATACAATTACAGGAGTAGGTTCTCCATCTGGAGGAAGCATTACATTTACTTCGGGTAATATTCCAAGTTCAACAGAAACGGTCGTGTTACTTAGAGATACTACTCAAACTCAAGCAATCGACTATATAGCGAACGACCCTTTTCCTGCAGAAACACATGAAGAAGGTTTAGATAGATCAGTTATTTTAGCTCAAGAATTACAAGAAGAAGTAGATAGAAGTATTAAATTATCAAGAACAAACACAATGACTAACACAGAATTTACTGTGGGTCCTACAGACAGAGCTAATAAAGTATTATCATTTGATAGTGCTGGAGAGTTAAATGTTACACAAGAGCTAGGAATATTTAAGGGTAATTGGTCTTCTGGTGAAACATTTGTAATTAGAGATATTGTTAAAGATACAACTAACAATAACATTTACATTTGCCAGACAGCTCACACATCATCTGGTTCTCTACCGTTAAGTTCTAATGCAGATATAGGAAAATGGTCTTTAATTGTAGATGCTGCTAGTGCTACAACAAGTGCTAACAATGCTGCTGCTAGCGCAACAGCCGCTGCCGCATCTGAAACAGCTGCAGCTACAAGTGAGACTAATGCAGCAACATCAGCAACTAACGCAGCTACTTCAGAAACTAACGCGGCTACATCAGCAACAAACGCAGCTAGCTCAGCAACTGCTGCAGCAACGTCTGCAAGCAATGCGTCTACTTCTGAAACAAATGCTGCAACGTCTGAAACCAATGCCGCTTCATCAGCAACTGCTGCCGCAGGCTCTGCTACATCGGCTGCTACTCAAGCATCA
>Ga0181422_1000384_pt1 | contig 14442 bp, 8 predicted proteins | sample 45SPOviralmetaG_FD_130147 | JGI IMG/M metagenome (GOLD analysis project Ga0181422, IMG submission 130147) | Marine viral communities from the oligotrophic San Pedro Time Series (SPOT) site, San Pedro Channel, CA, USA - 45 SPOT_SRF_2013-07-18 | ecosystem: Environmental > Aquatic > Marine > Strait...
CTAGCGGGCCTATAAGGTTCTAATGTCAAATTGAATGAATTGAGATATGTTTGTCCAAAATTGAATCCCGCCAACCTTCCATATAACTCATCTGCTTCCCCAGTTTTGCTGATAATTTGATTGCTATTGCCATTAAGATAAAAATCGGTATTTAAACTAGCTGTTAATGGAGCGTCAGGAAAATATCTGTGCAGTTGAGATTGCCCTAAAGTTCTCATTGGTGGAACTGAAGCTGATACTTGCAGACCCGCACTTGTTGAATAAATATAATCACTTGCATTTGCGTTAACTGGATAATCTGGATAGTCTGCAGCGTTAGCTCTAGAGTGATAGCTCGTGCCAACCGCTCCTATATAAAGCGGTGTTTCTGTATATCTGTAGAAACTTCTTTGGTTGCTCATATTCTATATTACACTAAATTAAAAGTTAAATTCCAATAAAGGAAAAATTAAACGTGTAGTTGTTGGATCCAGCGAGATTATCGTTAATATATAAATTACTACCATTGATGAAAGCGAATGCTTCATAAGTGCCAGCCGCTGGGGCGTCACGAACGAGCCTGACGGCGTCAGCTAAAGATGCTGATCCAGCAAGTACTGGAATTTCTGCCCCGCTATATTGAAAATATCCACCAGTGTATAAGCCAGAACTCTTATGCATGCCGAAAAAGTGATAAGTTTTTGTTGAGTCAATAGAAATGCCTGAAATACCAGGCGTATTCAAATAAGTTGATATAAGCGTTCCTGAGCTTTCGTGTGTAATTGTTTTTTCCCACTTTACGACAGTAATAGCGCCTGAATTTGATGATACATACAAAAGTAAGTCTGAAGCTTTAATATTTTGCGTAGTGCCAGTATTTCTAGCTACAAGCAATAAATCATCATCATGCAATGTAGATACTGTATTTAAGTCTCTTACTTTTATACTTTCGATTGACATATTTTTTCTAATTCTTTAATTCTTTTTTCTTGATCTTTTATGCACTCTATCAATAATGGTATTATACTATTATATTTTACACTTTTAAAGCCATTTTCTTTATCTTTTACGGCTTCTGGCAAAACAAGCTCTACTTCTTGAGCAAGCACACCGTAATCTTTACCAGAATATTTTGGCTGCATTTCTTCTTTCCAGTCAAAAGATATTCCATTTATTTGTTTTATTTTATTTATCGGACTATCTATTGTCTGGATGTTTTCCTTAAGTCTTTGGTCAGAGGCGCTATAGTATGCAACAACATCATTATAACAGAGCAAGTCTCCACTGGCGTCAATTTCTACACTCTTACTTCCTGATGTATAAAAACATATACTATCCAAATCTGGACTTTGTTCTGTTGTTATATAAGTATCATTGTCTGCATCGGATATTCCTGTTAATAAGTCTGTGGTTGCGAAATCTCCCGTTTGACTTGTAGTGACAAACACACCAGTTTCTCCAGTAGTTACAAAATCTCCTGTCAAGCCAGCAGTGACAAACACACCAGTTTCTCCAGTAGTTACAAAGTCTCCTGCCTCTATTCCAGTTAATACGGGAGCGCCGCTAATTGTGAGTTCTTGGCTGAAAGCTCCTATTTGTCCTGTTGTGGTGCCAAAAATTCCACTAGTTCCTTTAAAATTATATCCACTAATATCGCCTGTGGTGGAGATATCAGTCACAGATTCTACAAACATTTCTCCTGTAACATAAAGATTTCCTCCGATAGCTAAATCTCCAGTAACTCTAAAATCATGAAAAAATCCACTGACACCACTCAATTGCTCTTCTGAATATATTAAATTAGAGCTTCCATTGAATGATGAACCGCTTTTGTATTGAATTGAAAAGTCGGGCCCACTAACGGTTGCCGTGGAGTTAGAAAATGGAGACCATGCGTTATTGACGTAACCTTCAAATTGACCAAGTTCTGTATTGTATCTCATTAAGCCATTTGTTGGAGTTGGTCTTTGGGCGGATGATCCTGCAGGGAATTTAACTCCATCAGATGTAAAGATTCCTAATCCGTAATTTATCGGAACAGAAATATTTAATGGATTTATGTTAATCCCTGATTTATTTACAGTAGCAGGAGTAAGTCCATCGCAAATTATTGAGGCGGTATTATCTCCAGTGTGAACGCTAAATTTGGTGTTACCATCTAAATCTTCTATCTCTATATATTTTTTTAATTTATTTATAGATATTTTTGAAGTCCGTGCGGCGTTGGAAGTTTCGGTGCCTGATTCAGTTATGACTAAAAAATCAGTTGATTCATTTGTAAAATCATCTGAAAATGTAGGTAAACCTCTTATTTTAACATTAGCCATATATAGTATATATTACACTTTTACAATTGATCCATTTTTATAATAAAGTTTTTCTTTATCATCACTTTTATTTCGTATAATATTTTCTACATTAATATATTCAGAATCATCTACCACTATAACTTTTATTTCATCTTTATTGTGTGATTTATCTATATATTGTATGGCATCTAATCTTGGCTTTTTTGATTCAGCTGGAAATGCAAAAATAATTTGATCGTTTTTATTTATAAATAAATGTATCATCCTATTCTTCCCTTGAGTGTTGCAGATCCAAAGTTTCCATTGTATAGACTGTTAGAATTAATATTGAATCCATTTTTTCTTAATAAATACCCAGCAGCTCCTCCAGTTCCAGCGTTGCCAAATCCTACTTTCGCTAAATTCCCTCCAGGCATAGGAGCGTATAAATCTTCTAATAAAAGAGCTCCAGGAGCTCCCCCATCTACCACAGTCCCGTCATTTCCATTATTATTCCCCTGCCCGCCTTTCCCTCCAAACATGCCAGCGCCTCCACCACCACCACTATAAAGAGAGCCCGAACCTCCTCCCCCACCACCAAAGATACTGCCCCCATTATTTTCAATATGAATATCGTATTGCAAGCTAATTGCATCGCCACCATCTTTGCCATTTATATCTGTATTATAATTTAATGCGTTGCCGCCATTTCCTCCTGCTCCATAAATTAATCCTTCATTAATAATTTTAATGTAAGAGTTATTTTCCCAGCCAAAGCCCGTTTGTAATGCGGGTAAGGAACTATTTTTAGAATATACGATACCTCTATTTATAAAAATAATAGCCTCAGCCTCTGTAGTATATCCTCTAGTTTGAAATAAAATTGATCTTAAATTAACATTAGCTAATGTAGTCTGATTAATAATATGCACCGCTACAACAGACGTACTTCCTGTTTCGTCGTCACTAACTAAATTATCTCCATCATCTGTCTCTAACCAGCCATCATCAGATCTTTCAAGTAATGTAGGATAATCATCTTCCCCGTCTGCAATAAGATAATACCCAGGGTTAGCATCCATGAATTCAAATTCAGAAAATTTAAAATCTGGACTCAATGTAAATGCGCTTAACGTTTCACCAGCATCACCTATTCTCGGGAAAGATGAATTAAAGGCAAAATTAGAAACATCTCTTGTTGATATGGAGCTTGTTAAGGGTACCCCTCCAGCCTCTCCCCTTATTCTCGCTAAAGAAATTGGCGAAGATTTAGAATTTATTCTGGTCATAATAATTGAGCATAAGAGCCATAATTTGAAGGATTTGCTACTGTTCCATTATTCACCAAAATAATTTCTGAGTCTGTGGGCCAACTCGATTCTTGTAGATATAAATTTTCAATGTTGCCATTATTTGTAAACTCGTAAAAAACTCTTGTGTACGGGAATCCAAAATTTCTACAAAATTCAGCAAATAAATAAACTTCACCGCCGCTGGAGCTTTCTGATTTATGCTTTACAATAGTTTCGTCCCCTACTTTATCGTCAGTTCTTAACGCTCTGCCATCGTCATCTGTGATTAAAAAAGCTCCTGTATCTTTTATTCTGCTAGAATGGGCTTGCGATCCGTCTTCAAGTTCAGAAATTAAAAAATTATTATCATCATATCCGTCAAAGCTATAGAATTCCGAAAATTTAATCTTTGGAGTTTGGCCATACTCATCTACAAAATTAGGAGCATTAACATCTCCGACTTTATATTGATCCGCTAATTTTTTTCGTATAAATTTGTCTTGTTCAGATAGTTGCCCAAGCCCATAAGAACTTTCGCCTATAATTTCGCTGAAAGAAATTGGACCTGAAGGCGGAAGTGTCATTTTATTTGCTTGCTTAAACTGTCAATTTGTTTTTGTTGGTCTTTTATAGCTTCAATTAAAAGACCAATAATATTTTGGTACGCTACAGCTTTCTTGCCTTCAGGCAAATCTTTTACTACCTCAGGGATTACCTCTTCCACTTCTTGAGCAATTAAACCCATATGAACCTTTTCTTTATCTTCAGAATCATTCCTTGTATAGAGTCGCCCGTTTAATCTTTTAACTTTTTGAATAGCGTGAGGAATTGGCCGAATATTGTCTTTAACAGAAACGTCGGAAAACGCAACAATATCATTAGACGCATAAATAGATGTGCTTTGTACTGTATTATGGACCTCAAGAGCTGCTAGAGTATTGTTTCCGATAGATACAGATTCGATATCTGTTCCCCCGTTTTGGCCTATAGAAACGTGATTATTAAAGCCGACATTTTCATCAAAAACTTTTGCGGCTGTAATATCTTGAGCGTCTGCCACGGTTACGAAATTGCCTCCTAGATTATTTAATGCCTGCGTGTTACTATTGACATCTGAAATAATTGAAGACAAAATATCTCCAGTTCCTCCAACTGTAATATCGTTTGTTGTAGTGAGATCTGCTGAGACGACATCTGCGACATCTATTGTAGATAAGCTATCTGAGAATAATGCACCCTCTAAATTTGACTTAGTTATTTTTTTAGTTTGACTTGCGTCTATGTCAACAACTACCAAAAGATCGTTGGTCGCTACATCTAAGCCGTTTAACGGAGGTAAATCTGAAATTTTACTTTCTGCCATATATTATATTACACGTTTAATCATTTTGTTCTAGCAAAATAATAGATTCATCTTCTTGTAAAATAGGGAATTCTGTTTCTTTTAATAAACTTTTTGCAGTCTCAATTTTGTACGGATCAGATTCACAAGAATCTCCTGTTTCATTTGTTGCAATAGCGACAACATAATATTCAAATCCTGGGGCTAAATTACTAATTGAAATAGATGTTGATGTGAAAGTTTCCTCTCTAACTAAATTAGTTAAACTAATGCTGTTATAAATTTTCACATTATATTCATTTACCGAAGTTGCGTTGCTAGTCTTACTTTGAGAAAAAACAGGTATGATATTTATACTAGCTCCTGTTGTTCCACCTATATTTAATACGCTAAATCCAGGGGTGAACGGTTTGGTGAGTACTGTTTGTATATTCGAATCAAGAGAGGTGCCTTCATCATTAAAAGCCCTTACTCTATAGTAGTAGAGGGTGCCCGTTTTTAAATTTTTGACATCCAAAGAGTTTGATGAAGCTCCTGTAATTTCAAAATTTTCCAAATATACTTCTTGATTTTGATTGTTATTGGCTGTGACGAAACTATCGAAAGTTGATTCTTCGCTTAAATCTAAAAAGTAACCCAAGGCTCCTAATTGTGTGTTCCAGTTTATAGTGAAAGATGCTGCTGTGCTTGAGAATGTATTACCTGTCTCAGTGCAATCAATGATGTTATTTGATGCTGCTGTTGTAACTGGAGGGCCAGCTGTTAATGTCGTAGTTTGAGAACTTGATTGACCGCATGTCTCTCCATCTGTATTGTATGCTTCTACTTTAAAGTAATAAACATTTCCAGTTAGTCCTGAAACGGTCACCCGATTTGTAAAAACTTCGATACCATTATATGAGGATAGGATTGTTGAGAAGTCTGAGTATTCTGACAAATAGAATTTAAAGTAACTGGCTCCTTCGGGGTAAGACCAATTCGCTGTAAAGCCATCACTACGGATATCAGAAGATATTCTTGTTGTGGGTATTTCTGTTTGAGTATTAACTGAAATTTCTGAAGGCGATCCTTCTCCGCAATCATTGTATCCTATTATTTTAATATAATACTCTCTACCTTTTGATAGGTTGCATACTTCATGAGTATTATCTCCTGAACTGATGTTTTTGAAATTATAGTCAGTTATTGTATTAGAATATTCTGAATCCAAAGCTATATATAATTTATAACCATTTACTCCTGAGCTAGTGCCCCATGCTAAGTCTATGCAATCATCGCACCCCACTTCTGTAACTCTTAGATTTGAAACTTGATTTGGTAAAGTTGTTATATTGTCTACTGTTGAATAAGCGCCCTCTGAATCTTTATTTTTTGGCTTAATTCTAAAGTAGTACTGAGTGCCTCCTGATAGATTTGAAAATATTACTGAATTTGCAGTTGTTGAGTGCGAAGTATCAAACCCTTCGACAAAAGATGAAAAGGAAGAGGACGTAGATAAGTTTACTTCGTAAGAAGTGGCGTTCTCTGCTTGGCTCCAGGATAAAGTAAACCCAAAATCGCTGCCACTATAATTACAATCAGAGGTTTGAATATTTGAAACTGAAGAGGGGGCGGCAGAACTAGTAGTTACTGAGATTGCAGTTGATTTCAAACCTTCTCCGCAAGATTGATTGGATGCTGAAACTCTAACATAATAAGTAGAGTCTTGAGAAATTCCTGTGTTAAAAGTTGCGCTAGTTGAGCCAGTAGTCTTTGAATCGATAATAGAACTAAAGTTGGGGTTAGAGGATATTTCAACAATGTATTCGTTTGCAGAAGTAGAACTGCCCCAAGAAGTCGATATAGAAGAATCTGTTGAGGATGTAATAGATAAATTTTGCGGGCTAGCAGGTTTAGTTGTTACAGAAAGCTTCGTAGATTCTGAAGAAAGACCATATTCATTTCCAGCTTGCACTGAAACTTGATATTGGAATCCTTCTGATAAATTATTAAATTTTGTCGAGTTTTGGTATACATTTAAGAAAGTTGACAAAACTTCTCCTTTATAAAGATTAACTCGATAATAGTCAGCATCTGAAACATTAGCCCAATTTACCTCAAAACCTCCTGAGAAACAATTAACTTTTGAAAGTCCAGAAACAGAAGCTGCTAAAGATGCTGTAGTAAAATTTTGCTCATCAGAAGCTTGACTGGCCCCACACCCATTATTCTCCGCTTTTATATAAATAAAATATTTTTGACTAGAGTCTAGCCCGCTTATAGTTTGAGACAGTTCTGTTGTAACAATTTCTGTATAAGAGGCTGCTCCTTCTTTTTTGTAATAAATAATATATTTATTTGCGGATTGAATTAAGTTCCAAGAAAGAGAAACAGAATCGAATGTTATTGATCTAATGTTTAAATTAGGCGATGCTGGGAAAGTTAAGAAGTTATTAGGTGCAGAAAAAGCAGAATACCCATAGTTATTTTTTGACCTGACTTTATAAAAATATCTCTTGCCTGGATCTAAATTTGTTAAAACTTGACTTGTGGATGAGGTTAAAAATCCTTGATTGTAGCCTTGTTCGAATGACGAAAAATTTTGATCTTCTGATAGGACTAGATTGTATTCAGTTGCGTTTGAAGCTGCCGCCCATGACAATGTTATTCCAAAATATGTGCAAGATCCAGAAGATAAGCTTGATGGAATAGATGGCATGGACTCCGTTAAAACATTAACAGTGGAAGAATTTTGACTTAAGCCGCACCCTAAGTTTCTAGACCTAGAGCGAATATAATATCTCGTATTAGGGGATAGACCTATAATATTTAAAGACGAATCACTTGTTTTGTAAGATTGGAAATCAGTAATGAAATTAGAAAAATTAGATGTGGTTGAAATATCAATTTCATAAGAGATCACTGACTCTGGTTCAGATAAAGCAAGATCAAAACTTGTTGCGGTTACGTTTGATGTCGTGACTGAAGGGGCGGCGGGAAATGTTAAAATTGAACCTGGGTCTGAATATTCAGTAGATCCGTACTGGTTGTAGGCTTTTATTCTATAGTAATATTTTGTTCCTGGATCTAAATTACTAATAGTAATTGAAGTCGAAGAAGTGCGAAAACTGTTGTTATAGGAACCTACGAAAGAAGTAAAGTTAATGTCTTCAGACAAGTTAAATTCATATTCTGTAGAGCTCGCATCTGCTATCCATGATGCAGTGAATCCATAGTAAGAGCAATTTGATGGCGGATTTAATCCTTTGAGCGAAGATTTTGAAGGAGTAATTTGAGAAACAATTCCACTATATGGACTTTTGCCACAATCACCGTTAGATGATCTAACTCTAAAATAATACTCTGTTTTCTCTTGTAAGTTGCTTAATGAAATATTAGTTGTTGATAATTCAATTCCTGCGTAATTACTGATCAGGGGACTCATCGTCTCTGATTTTGACAGATCAAATATATATTTAATTCCACTACCTGCGGACGCCCAAGACACGTTAAATGAGTTAGGAGTTACTGCAGAAGTAGATAGACTAGTTGGCGTTGGAGGAGCTGTGCAGTCAGTTCCTGTTTCTGAGTTTTGAGATGCACCACAATCGTTAACAGCTCTAATTCTATATACGTAGTTTTGTCCAGCTGTTAGTCCTGTCACTTTTAAGTAATTTTCTTCAACTAATTTCGAATTATAACTTGTTAAGTTAGGGTTAAAGTTGTTTGATTCAAGTGACACATCAACCTCATAACTTTCTGCGCCGTCAACGTCATTCCATTTTAAAAGTATCGAATCTTGTTCGGTGGAGGGAGAGTCTATAATTAGCGGCGCAGGAGGTATTGTAACTTTGAATTTATCAAAAGAATAATCGCCTTCGCCTGTAGAATTGATTGCTCTAACTCTATACCAGTATTTTTTTCCAGCCAGCAAATTTGTTATATCATAACTATTGACTGAAGAATTTTTTGTCAAGCTGTATACTGGGAAACCATTTGCATCAACTGCGTTAGTATACTGTATTTGATAATCGGAGGCTCCAGTAATATTAGGCCATGATAGAGTAAAACCATAAAAGTCGCATTGAGAGGCTGATATATTTGTTACTTGTTCTGGTATTAAAGTTATTGTTTCTGGAGAGGTTCCTGATGTTTCTCCACAATCATTTTCCACATGAAGAACCACTGAGTATGTGCCGCCTTTCTCCAAGCCATTAACCTCCATTGATGTATAAGGAGTTTTTTTGCGATTATATCTACTTAATGCTGTTGAAGATCCTTGGCGGTATACTGAAACCATATACCCTTCATTTAGTTTAGACGCAGACCAAGTTAACATAAACTCAGTTTCTAGAACATTTCTAAAATTTATGTTTGTGGGTTTAGGCGCTCTACTTTTATTTACAAAAACTTGAGAATTAGAACTTATTCCAGAGTTGTTGACTGCTCTCACTCTTGAGTAAAAAATTGTGCCAGCGTCAAGCTCTTGTATTAAATAATTATTTGTATTAACGAGGTAAGAATCTAAGACAAGGTTATTAAAATTTGGATCGTCAGACAAATCTAAAAGATAATGGTTGACCCCTTTTGAAGAGGTCCAGTTCAGCCTAAATCCAAAACTAGGAGAGTCTTGACAGTCAGAAAAGCTAGTAATTTCTGGATCAGCAGGAATCGTGATAGTCTCAACAACATTAGACCATTGCGAATATTCTCCATATTCGTTTTTAGATCTTACTCTATAATAATAAACAGTGCCTGGTTCAAGGGCGCATAACTCATATGAATATGTAATTTGTAAGTTGCCGTTTCCTTGAAAGCGCATTTTATCTAACACTTTATTGTTGTTATTGAAATAAGGATCTTCTTTAGAAACATCAAGTTCATATTCATGGTCTATAACAAAGCCTTTCCAATTTAAGGTAAAGCAAGATTGAGTATGGCTTGTAGCTAATTTAGCTTGAGGTCTATATGCCTGAATAGTTGGCTCTCGACATTCTCTTTCAGGCTCAGGGCCAATTTCTACATCGTCCAGTTCTGCCGAAAGACTTCCAGAAATTACTGATTCATCAAGAAAATTATAATAGCCTTGATACGATAAAGAAATTTCTAACTGCTCATCTGCTGACGCGCTTATATTTTCGGATATAAGTCGTGCATTAGGAATATTATAAGAACCGATAGCTGATGTATTGTCAGAATTTTTAACTAAAATAAAAAGATCTTTTTTATGTGGGCTAGTTTCTTGTATTAAATAATCAAAAATATTTTTAGCTTCATAGTCATCAACATGTATCACTATTTCAGCATTAATTTCATATGGAGGAATAGTTTGTACTTCAACAGGCCTATCTCTTCCTACAACATAAATAGGCTCTCTTGGCGTAGAAAGCGAATAAGAAAATCTTTGAACACGGTTTGTTTCTGTGCCGAATCCTGATATATGTATTGAACCCTGGTCGGGAATTTGAATAATTTCATTTTCTTCTTCAGGGTATAAAATTGGAGTAGCTGACCTAGGGTGGTCTCCAGAGAGATTTTTCCATCCGTAATCAAGCCATTCTATAGCGTCTAGCTTCATCTTGTCTTGATCCCTGACTACACCAGTAGTTAGTATTCCAGTTTCAACGTATTGTTTAACTATGCCTGTTTCGGTATGATGTAAAGTTGTGTTATAATTTTTAACTTTATTCTTTTCTAATGTGCGAGATCTTCCTCCTATATTGCCATAAACAGCAATGTCGGCAGAAACTGAAGGTATAGCTCCTACGGCACAAGAAACAGAGTACTCTTGTAAGTAACCACTAACAAAATCAAAGCTAGTTCCGTTATAATAAATTCCACCATTGAACCCTATTTCACCAGTATAATTTAGAAGCGGATCTCTTGTGATTAAACTTCTTTCTATAGAAAAATTACCTTGCAGAGGTTCAGTGACTAAACTATCAAAATATCCGTGACCTAAAACATTGAGAGGTTCTTCGTTTATTTGGTAACCGCCATCTATCGCTGTAACGCCAGAGACTTCATAGTTATCTATAAAAAACTTTTGTTCGTAATTAAAAGTGCCTCCGTTCATTATGTATTATTTTTGAAGTATACCGCCTAGTCTTTGTTGATCTGTTATTACTTTAATTACAGCCTCTTCAATTTGTTTAGCGATATTATCAGCTTGGTCATTCACGCTGGTGTTTGTTCCGTTTGCTGTGCTTGAGTCGCTCCCTCCTTCATAGGAAGATGATGAGCCGCCTTTCGAGTCAACCGTAACATTAATATATACATCGCCAACGCCTCCACCCCCACTTGAGCCTCCTCCTGAAGGGGAAAACCCGCCGCCTCCTGATGATGGGCTTGATTGTACAGCTATTAATATTTGAGATAAAAGGTCATTTTGTATAGAGGCTTGTTCAACAAAATTTGAGCTATTCGAAACATTTGATACATTGGATGAATTGCGGACAGAAGAAGAGTTAGATCTAGATGAATTATTTATTTCCGTAGATTCAGATGTTTGGCTTTTGTCAATTACATTTTGTACGCTATTTGATATCTCTTGAGAAATAGTAGTATTTTGATTTTTAATTTCTTCTAAAATAGATTGTAGTATTGCCGACTGATTTGTATTCGCTTCACCTGATTCTCCAGTCGTTATATTGTTTGTTGTTTTTGATTCTATTGTTTCTTTAAGTGTCTGGGTTTCACTTCTGGTTGACTCAGCTGTTTCTCCTTGCGTAATTAATGTATCTAAGATTTGTTGCAATAATTCAGATTGAGAGTCCATATTACTTGCCGCAGGCATAGGTATGTTCTTACCTACAACGCCACCTTTATTCAATCTTTGAGCATTAATACTATTAAAAAATGAAAGGCCATGCTTTTTGACGGCATCTTTATTTACTACAAATTCACCTCCAGTTAGCAGAGCTGGCACTCTGTCCTCAGATTCCCCACTGGCTCTGATGACTTTTCCTCCAACAGCCATTTTTCTTTTCCCTAGCAATCTTTGGGATTGATAATTAGTATACGTTCCTGAATTAAAGCCAGCTTTAGTGGCAGTTTCACTACTCGAAAAGCCGCCGCCTGTAGAGAAGTTTGAAGCTGCCGAAAGTCCCATCATTCCTGTTCCTCCAGAATTCATCCAATTTGTTCCCTGCATATTTATCATATTGCCGACTGTATTTCCGCCTCCTATTCCTTGATTAAGGTTAGCTCCTTTAAATCCTCCAAAAAAACCTGTTCTTTGTGAGACAGCTCCCATAGAATTTACTTGGAAGCCACTTCCTTGAAAACGTGCATTTGTTGCGTTTTGACCTCTAGAGAATAAATTTTTAGTAAAACTTGTTGAGCCCCTTGTGTTTCCTCCTCCAGACCCTCCTGTCATTTGTATGTATGCTTGAGGATTGTTAATTCCGTTCATTGCAAATCTTGAGTTTGCTTTTGCAATATCAAAAGAGCCACCTTTACTGTAAAAGTCTCCAGAAGAAAAGCCTAGGTTGCCTGCAGCTGTATCTGTAAAGGAGCCAACTTGTGCTGGGCTAGGAGGGCCCATCATGTCGGGCGCCGACTTAATAGCTAAATTAGTAGCTTCCCCCTGGATTGCTACCGTATTTGAGGCTTTTGCCATTTGGGTACTTTGAACCGCACCTTGTACCGCTGACAAACCAGCGCTAATTGCCGCTCCTATCAATACCCCTTTAATGGCGTCTTTAATCGCTTTCTTTTTCTGTTCTCTGTATTTTCTTAAAGCTTCCACGTTTCTGTCGTAAGCGCCAACAGCATCGAGAGCTTGCTGCTTTGCTTGCATTACTTCATCTGCAACAGGGCCGCTAATTAAACCTAAACCAGAAAGACGAGAGCTCTCATCTTCTAGCTGCATATTTATTCCGCCTCCTGAGCTGGCTGGCATTGCTTGACCGTAATCATCAATAGCGCCTGTTGACTGTATAACATCTAGAGCTCCTGAGGTTCCTGTCTGCTTTGCGAAAGCCATTAAATTGTCTCGACCTTCGATATTGCCAGCTTCAAAAGTTCCAGCTTGGCCAAGAGATGAAATTAGGAAACCTCCTTCTCCTGTTTGATTTTCTAATTCTCTATTTGGGTCAGCGGGCCCAACTGTGCCTCCCTGGTTTCTTTGTTTGACTGTACCTGAATTTATTGATGTTAAAAAATCTTTGCCATATTTATTAACAGCAGACTTTCTAATAACATACTCTCCGCTATTTAGCATGGCAGGAACATCATCTTTTGTTCCACTACCACCGTAAACTTCACCTCCGCCACTCCTTCTAACAACCCCGCCTTTAGAAAAGGGGCTAAAGCCTGGACCCATTATAGAATTTATCCCAGTATTTACAACGCCTAAAATTTGATCAGAAAGCCTTCTCTGGATGGCTTGATTTAAAGTGTTTAAGAAAGAAAGGGCGACATCCTGAAAGGCTTCTTTCCAGGATTTTATACCCGCACCAGCTTCGGTTAGTGCCTTAGCCATGTTATCGGCAAATGTCCTAGGTAGATCCCTACCTATACTCTTGTAAAATCTAGTTTCACTTGTTTTGACATCATTATCATTAAGCGATACGCCACTCAAAAACATGTCTCTACGCGTCATGGGTCTCATTCCGCTTGCTCGCATTACCGCCTTGCCGTCTCTATTTTGCATATCGTATTGCATTTGCTGATCGAGGGCAAGATTCGCCGCTGCAGTTGTATCTCCTCGGGCTTTTGCTTCCATTATTGCACGATTAGCCTTTTGGGTATTGTCCGCTAATTGATTGAGTATGTTTCCTGCTTTTTTTGCGTTTTCTGATTGTTTGTCGATAGTTTTGATGTTATCTTCTATTGTCGCAGATTGTAGCTTTGTGGCATTACCTATTTGTACAATACTATCTCTGGAATTAACTATTTCTGTAGCGAGCTCTGGAAATTTATTATTTATAACTGTAAGTTCCTTTTCAAAATCTTCAAAGGAGTTTATAGTTTTTGGGTCTATACCTGTAGCTTGTTGAAAGCCTTCTTGATTTTTTATAAAGCGTGAGGTAGATTGATCAATTGCGTTTTGTATCTTCTCTCCAATTTCCCCTTCAGGGACTCGTAAAGCTGAAATTTGAGCTAAAAGATCAGACTCTGCTGAGATTGGAATCTGTGATTCAGCCGATACGGTAACTGTATTATTTTTGATTCCATTTGAAACAGCACTTTCAATTTTAGCTTGTGAGTTCGCGATCTCTTTTGTTAGCTGATTGATTTGCGCATCTATAGCAACTATTTTTTCAGTATTATCTGTTTGAGTGTTTGGCGCCGTGGAGGGCGCGCTTTGATCCCATTGGCCTGCATATGTTCCTCCTGGGCCTGTCATTAATTTATTACTTGAATTTAATTGCTGAGTGAATGGATTTGGCTGATTGAGCATTAAAAACCCATTATTATCAAATTGCAATCCAGACCAATCAGATTTTTGACTAGGGGCTCCTGAGTTATTTTGCAAATTTGCTCTTTCATTTTTTAATGCTCCACTATTGCGATTGACTTTGACGACTTAACCGAAGTCCCTCCGCATAACTTGCAG
>Ga0181422_1000394_pt1 | contig 14286 bp, 18 predicted proteins | sample 45SPOviralmetaG_FD_130147 | JGI IMG/M metagenome (GOLD analysis project Ga0181422, IMG submission 130147) | Marine viral communities from the oligotrophic San Pedro Time Series (SPOT) site, San Pedro Channel, CA, USA - 45 SPOT_SRF_2013-07-18 | ecosystem: Environmental > Aquatic > Marine > Strait...
ACAGTACTAAAGGTTGCCGACTTAGCCAAAGCATTCCCCAACAAGTGGGAAGCAATGGCAGAGAATACTGTGATGAAACGTTAAGCCCTCAACGTTCACAGTATAGTACAGCAGACGTATGCCCTCACGCTTTGCTGTACAAACTCAAGCCCGGGTTGAGCAGGATGTGCCCTCGTCCAACGCTCCCCGGGCTTATTCTTATTTAATGGTTGACAACCAGCACAAGTGATAGTATAGTGTATGTATAACTTAAACATAGTAGGGCAACACATATGAAACAGTTCGCAATCAACACAGCAAGTAACCTATTAAGTGCAGCAGCAGTACTAGGCACAGTGTGCTTACTCGCAGCGCCAGCTAAGGCTGATGCTAATGATGTAGTCAAAGGCTTGTTTGCTATAGTACTACTGGACACGCTGCTGAACAACAACAGCACACAGCACGTACAGCCTGTACACGAGCACAACAACACAGTGAGCATCCAAAGCTATAACAACACAGCTCGCACACAGTACAGCACACAGCAGCAGGTGCAGCAAGCAGCAGCTCGCACAGTATGCCATTCAGAGTATAGAGAAGCCAGCAACGGTACAATCATTCGTTATGATTACAACTGTCAAGGCACTGTGCTGAGAGTGATTCGATAGAAAAAAATTTTTGTTCGCCGGGGTTATAAAAGAAAAAAAATAATTTTTCACCCCGGGGGGCTTATAAAACAAAATTTGCTTTTTGTACTAGCAGCTCTTAAGCCTCTAAAAAATATCCCGTTTTTAAAAATGGTGTGATGCAAAATCACCACCTCGAATCTGTAAGTACTTGTATACAAAAAACTGCGCGGGAGATTTTTTTTGGTGCAGGACCCATTTCGGGACATAAGTAATACTATGCACAAAGATCCAGGTAACATGCTTACAGTAAAGATAATGATCGCACTATGCGTTATACTACACTTCGTAGTAATACCTATATGGATGTACTCATTAGGCTTACATTAACCTCTCTCTAATACAGTGCGCTACACAGTTACGCACACAGTAGATATACAGTAAACAACAGTACTTACAGTTCGGCCAACAGGTAAAAAATCTGCGTCCGAAATTTTCTGCGAAAACTACTTCGTAGCTTGGGGCTTAAACCACGTCGTGGCTTCTTGGCTAACTACTTGTATGCATATGCAGTTCTTGTACACTACTATAACAAACAGTCAGGCTCGTGATGCTCTTACCTACAGTAGAGTAATAGAGTTGTATATGCGAGGGATTCATGTTAGTCAAGTAGATGATGCTACTATTCAATTTGAAAGGTCAAAAGACTGTACACTAGCTTGTGTGTTATTTGCTGATGTTGAACATAGAGTCTGGTGAATAAGACTCATCTTTTTGTTTATCAGTGTTTAAGGGGTATTACAGGGCTATGCAAATGGTGTTACTTGCTGGTTGTATAGAAACTGTTTTTATATAGTGCTAGTGTATCGTTGTACTCTTTACCACTTACCTAGTGGACATTCCGCACTTGCAATGTATGCTTTGATAGGAATGAAACAACTGCACTCGCTACAAAAGTGTAGGTCTGTTAGACTAGGACATGCTTCGCATAATGCTCTGCGACCTTGTGTAGTGCTTAGTGTTGCACTAGTTTCTTCACCTGCTGAGGCACTGCCAGTTGAGTTTGTTTCTGCTGTGTCCCAGTCTACGATGCTTAGAGTTTCACTTGTGTGTTTTGTCATGATTGTTCCTAGTTCTTGGTTATAGTTACATAGCCACTTGATGAGTTGTACGCAACGTTTGTTTGGTTTGCGCCTGTGCCTGGGAAACAGCTTCCGCCGCCTCCGCCACCGCCTACGTGGCCACATCCTCCGCCACCTGCATAGCCGCCTCCGCCGCCTCCGCCGCCTGAGTTACCATGTGTACCTGCACCGCCGCCAAATGCGCCTTCTGAGCTTGAACAAGTACCACCGCCGCTTAGTCCAGTACGCCAACCTTCAGCACCTGAGTTACCACAGTTGGTTGCACCTGGTCCGTCTGATGCAAATGATCCTCCAGTACCACCGTAGGGTGAATTGTTTGTTGCTTGTCTTGTGTTTGTGGGACCTGTGTTACCGTTTGATTCACCTGTTCCCGCTTTTGAAGTTGTAGTGTATGAAGCATCTGACCTAGCGCCACCTTGGTTTGTACTTGAGTATGTGCCTCCGCCGCCACCAGCGATTAGTATAGCCTGTGCATTACTTTGAGTGTATGTGGTACCTGTACCTGCGTCATAGCTTTGTACAACCCAACTTCCGCCTCCGCCGCCAGTTGATGTTTGCCCATAACTTGGCACATGGCCGCATACAATATCAAGTTTATCACCCGCTTCTAGTGCAACAGTTCTTTCAATTACAGCACCTCTACCACCTCTGTATCCTTGGGCGCCTGCTGCTCGTATTGTGTATGTAGTTGATGATGGAACAGTCCATCTTTGATATCCGTTATCGTAACCTTCTACAAAGTAGTCAACGTTGTTCTTCCAAGCACCTGCACTTGTATATGTACTTATATAAGAACTGATACTGCTGTGTGCTGTACGTCCGTTTCTACCTCCTGTAGTAAACGTATGTGTAGTAAAGTCGTATAGTGCATCTGGTGTAGGTTGAATTGTTACAACTATTGTTTGACCGCTTGAACCAAACGTAACTGTTTGCTCACCGTCGTCATAAAAATCTAAGTCGCCTCTGTCTTTGGTTGCAAATGTTACAGTAAATTGACCACTTGCGTTTGTAGTACCCGTACCACTCGTAGGTGATGCTGTAGCAATAACATCAGTATAACCGCTTAAACTCCAAGGTATACTAAAGCCGCTTTTATCTGCATACGGAAGTGTAACTGTTACTGTAATAGTAAAGGAGTTGCTTTGTTCAATTGAAGCAGCACTACGTGCAAGGGTAGTAGCAATTGATCTTGATGTAAACAATTCAGACTGCTGTCTATATGTGTAAACACGCCCTGCATCTGAGTTAACACCTACATCTAGTTTAGGCGCTGCTGCAAGAACCATTGCATCTGTTGCTTCTATCTCTGTTCCAAATTCGTCTGCGGTTTCACTAGGTGAATTCATGTCTGCAACAATTGCACCAGGGTTTAATGAAATAGCATATGCTTTACCTTGATTATTATTGTATCCAGGAGCGCCTACCCATGCTAGTTCTGAGTTGACTGCAACACCATGACCAAATTTTAAATCTTGTGCTCTTTCGTTTTCAGGTGCAAGTAGTAGTGTTTCAGATACGTCTGAAAGTTTAACTAATCCTGCTGCTCCAACGTTTGCTGTATCCACACCGTCAATTTCAACTGAACTATTTGGCGCACCCACGATTAAGAAAGTATCATTTATGTGTAGCTTAGTACCATAACCTACACCTGTTACACCAGCAGCTGCTGGAAATGTTAACCAGTTTGACCCAGCAGCTGGAATCATATTCGATGTGGTAATTGGTATAACAGCACCGCCACCGCCAAACCTAGCTGGCGAACCTGAGTATAGTGCTGTACCGGCTGTATTCAAAACTAAACTTGTTCCCATTTGTCCTTGATCGCCGCCGACACTTCTAGCACTATCATATACACCTGTACTTAGAACAAATCTAAAAACCGCTCCATTGTCGTTGTCATGGCCTTTTGCACCAATATATAATTTATTATTGTCGTAGTCCATTGCAACACTAGAACCAAAATACCCGTTTACTTGTTCACCACTTACTGCATCAGCTCCAATAACAGGTTGCGAAATAGTATGTACTAGTGTGCCTGTAAAACTTTCAAATATAAAAACTTTACCAGCATTTGTTTCACTGCTAGAACCTTCTGCGCCAGGTGAACCAATAGCAACATAATAATCATTTATAGCTATAGCATGGCCAAATAAATCTCCTGGAGTATTTGTTAAAGGATTAGTTGCTGTAAATAATGCTTGACCGTCAACTGTCTTAACATCAACTTCGCCTTCTACTATACTTGAAGTAGCAATAAAAGAAGTTGATGCTACAATAGTCTCTCCAAACTGGGCTGATGCAGCGGGCGAAGCAGCAGCAAAGTTATCTGCGAATGCAAGTGCAGGAGCTGCTGTTGCTGCAATAGTATCGTTACTTTGACTTCCTGTACACACAAATGACATTTGGTTAATACTTGATTTGATTACTAACGTATCACCTGTGCTTAACCCAATGCTAGTTCTTTCAAAAGCTGCTTTAGGAAATAATTCTGTAGCCTCTTCTATCCACACAATCTCATTTGCTGCATTTTTAATGCCTAGACCAACGTGTGCATTAACAACGTTTCTATTGGTTATATGTACAGTGACAATGCTAAAAGAATCTGCATCTGTTAGCTTATACAACTCATACACTGTATCGGCTAGAACTACATTAACCTGCCCTAATTTTCCAATTTTCATTTTTCTTTATCTCCGGATAAGCATGTACTTATTTATCAGGAACACACACCGCGTCAGAATGTTTGAGAGCAAAGAGAGTGCCATCTTTACTTTCGTCTACGTCAACATATATATCACATCGTAAGTATATATCGCCTGGCATTGATTGACTGGCACTACGTAGATATACTAAGTTAAAACCGTGTTGATTACATTCTTTAAATAAGTCTTCACCTAATTCTCTGCGTACCCACAAGTGTTCCATGTCGGTGTCTTTGTGTGTCCATTTGTATTCACAAGATGATAGATAATATCTCATACAAAGTATTCAAAATTTTGACACTCATTTCCTTTAGTCAAAAATTTTGCTCCATTGTTTATGTGAAATTTTTCAGCCATCTCAGTCAATGGACTTAGTGTGACATACCGTTCTGTTGCTGTTGTTGCTTTAATATGCGCAGCAGTTTCGTTTACCATCTTACGTCCTGCACCTTTAGAATAACTCCATACTGTATAAAATACAGCTACTGGTGCATTAGGTCTTGCACTTTTATCTAGTTCTGCTTCTGTTATAGGAACACCTTCACAAAAGGATACACATATAACTGCATCTAACTTGCCTTCATTATTTTCTAATGCATACACTTCACGACCGTTCTGTGTTCTCCAAGCCATAGGCAAATGAGGACGCACTGGGTCGTCCTTGCAATGCCCAAGCTGCCAATCAGAATTTACCTTTATTAACTTGCTCAAACCAATCTCCCATAGTGTATAATTTTTGGTCTACACTTTGTATATAGTCTGAATTATTTGAATGTTTAACCATTCCTGATCCTGATACAATATCGCCGTCTCTGTATGCAAACGGGCGTTGTATAGTAACATCTATGTACTCGCCATAGTTTGTACCCAGTGTAAGAAACGTAACCCATTTGTTACCTTTACCTCTAAACACTCTGCCATTGGCAATTACACCTGCATAGTCTACACGTTTCAAAAAGTTTTCTCTTACACCACAACCGGGTATAAATCCGTGTTGCCACCAGCCCGGTTTGGTTTCTATTCCTTTACGATGTGCTTCACATTGGTATACCCACTGTTTGTATGATCCTTGGCAGTGGTTAAGATTTGCTCTCCAAAATGCTTCTGGGTTGTGCGCCTTTTGGTATGCTAAAGCCCATATGAGTCTACCTAAGTTAACCGCATGTGCTCTACACAATCCAAAGCCACTTAGTTCTTGTAGTGCTGCCATTGCTTCTGCTTTTCTAGGATTATTACCTAGACGTTCAACAAACTCTAGAATCTTTTCATCATTCTTTTTAGCAAATGCTCGACGGTACATATCTGCTTCGTACATGTCTACACCTATAATAGATGATATAATGTCGATAGCATCGTCTTCGAACACTACGCTATCTTGTACTGCTTCTTGACTCCAGTCTTGAAACATAGCTGCTTTCTGTCTGCCACTCATAGCAACCGGTCTAATCATTGCTGTAGCAAATACACAGTCTTCCATGCTCGTAGGACGTATTGCCCTAAACAAACGGCGCATAGCAGGTGACTCTCCTTGTGTCACGCCTAGTACATCGCCCCTTGCTAGTAAGGCGCTTGTACGGTCGTCTGTGCGTGGGTAAGACGCCAACGGTGTAATAGGATCTATCTCCATCAGTTGTGATAGTCCTCTGTTTGCGAGTATGTCTACCTTGAGGTGTTCAAGGTCCTCTACTTCATGTTTGTCTAATAATATTTGATTGTCTTGTGATATAAGTGATTTTGGTAATTGCCTTGTAAACATTACGATGCCTCCACAGTGTTTTGATATTGCTCTTTTCTTTCCCATTAGTTTGCGCTCAATCCTTTTTGCTTCTTTTGGATCAACGCCAACTGACTCGTATGAGAAGTTGCGTGGAAGATTACCTGTGGCACCGAGTCGCTTGGCAGCTTCTCTTCGTGCGCTTTTTTCTTTGTAGGTTACGTAGTTGCTTAGTCGAGCTGTCTTGCCGGGCCATTTGCGGAATATTCTTTCCATGACTTCCGTCTGTCGATGATGTTCAAAGTCTATGTCCACGTCCGGCAGGTCGTCCCTCAAAGGGTTCATGAACCGTGCCACAGGTATGTTCCACTCTATAGGATCAACGTCAGTGATCCCTAGTAGATAGCATACAAGACTGCTGCCTGCAGAACCTCTAGTCATATGAGTAAAGTCTGTAGTTAAGTCTATGATATCACAAATTTGAAGGAAGTAATCAGTGAAACGCTGGTTGAGAATGAGCTCAAATTCTTCCGCCAGTCGTGTTTGATATTCGGGTCCGGGTAGGACAGGCCTTTTGAATCGATCGAGTAGCCTCTGTATGTTTTCTAAATCTGTTGCCATTTATAGCCTCTTGTTTGTCTTGTAATGCCTAACGCTATTTCTAACGCAGAGTATTTAGCAAACAGATTTAGTTGGTTCCTAAATTATTGATAAAGGCTTTTAGTTTTGTTGAATCAGCTTCGGCACGTATCTTGCCTACAGTATCACCTTCAGTTGGATCTTCACGTTGTTGACCCTCTTCTATAGGTGTACCGCTACCACGTTTAATTTGATCAAACACTGTTGACTTCCGTTTAGTAAATTCTTGATACTCTTCATCCTCGCCTAAGTCTCTAATACGCAAACTGTCTAGATCAAATTCTAGATCAATCTTTTGTCCTACACCACTTGAACTACGTGTCTTCATTAACTGTATCTGATAACGTCCACGCTCACGCATAGCTCTACTAGTAAAGATACCAATCAAGTTATCTGCTGTATTAATCTTACTAATACCGCCCGAGATATGCGAGTGATCAAATTCAATTTCTTCTACACTGCTTCTGTTCAACTGCGATGCTGTAACAAAAATAGTGTTAAGTTCCATAGCTAAGTTGCGTAGTTCTTCTGATACGTACTTGTCTTTTACAAACAAGTTCTCTGCACTAATCTTAGCTGCAATAGGATGCATCAAGTCTAAGTAGTCTACAAGTAATACGTCTACTTTGCGCCCTGTCTTAATCTCATACTCTTTTAAATAACTTCTAATGTCATTTGCATTCTTGCCTGTGGGCATATACTTGACTTGGAACGCACCTGACTTCTTGCCAATCATCTTGACTTTCATTTCAACATCGTCAATACTCTTAAACACATCACGACTTGGAATGTCTGTAGTCATACTATCAAGACGCATACTAACTAAATTTTCACTAAGCTCAAATGTTAAGTATACAACATTTAATCCCTGCAATGCCCAGTTCACACCCATGTTTGCTAAGAACAAACTCTTGCCCGAACCCGAACCACCTGCAAAGATATTAAGTTCGCCTCTGTTGAATCCACCAAACAGTTTCTTATCTAGCGCAGGCCAACCTGTGCTTATCTGTCCATTCTTATCTTTGATTGCTTCTAGTCTACTGCGTGGATCTGCAAAGTAATCTGTACCTAAATCTTTTTGTAGTCCGATCTGGACAGCCTTCTTAACTAGTTCTTCACACGCACCATATTCACCTTTTTCAAGTAAATCTGCACTGCTTAAAATCGCCGCTTCTAATGCCTTATGTTTGCTAAACGTTTCAAACTCTTTCAGTAACCAGTCATAGTGATTTTCTGCTAAGTCACCTGGGTGTTTTAGATTACTGTCAGTAGCTGCATTAATCATATCAAATGTAGGCAATGCATTATGCTCAGTAACATAATCATTTAAAAACTTTGCAGGCTCTTGTAAGCGCCTATCAAACGTCATAGGATCGAATACTGCCTGTGCTCTAACAAATGATTCGGCGTCAGTTAACATCATCTCAAGATATACTTTTTGTATATCATACCCATAGTCTGTATTCTGTCTTGTCATAAAACTATTATACTTTCTGATACCATTGTTTGTCAAGTACTATCTTTTGTTTACTTTTTGCTAAAACAGCACCGATACAACTGCCAGGGTCACCTGGATTTTGTGGTACATGAACATTTTTCCAATCCCTACGTATACCGTCTACTGCTAGTTTGTTTAGAGCCCCACCTCCTGCTAATGCAATATTATCTGATTTAGTTTCGTTTTTTGTGTAGTCACTTAGCACATGTACACAGGCTTCGAATACCTTTTGTGTAGTTGCTGCTAGATCTGCTATATCTTGGACTGTTTTTATTTCAGGTCGCCAATCTAAACAGCCTCTGTGTAAATTCTTTTTTAGTTTTACTATAGGTCTAGTTTCAATGTCAATTATTTCTTCTAGCATAACATTCATAAACCGACCAGCATTACCTGCTTTTGCATGTTGGGCTATTAGATATTCATCACGCTGTGGTGTAAATCCCATACGTTGAGTCATGGCACTATAAAATAAACCTAGGCTATGTGGATACCCTTGACTATAAATCTTGCGTAGTTTGTTATTCTTTCCATGCCATATTGTTAGGGTCTCAAATTCCCCAATACTATCTAAACAAATTACTGCACAGTCATCAAAAGGTTGTGTATAGTAAGCATAGGCTGCATGACTTAAATGGTGCTGGGTGTATTCAATTTTACATGATATGTCCCAACGTTTTAAATAGGCCCTAATATCATTGTCTTTATATAACCAGCCTTGACCAGCACGCCATTGACGTAATGTTTTTAAGAACGGACGTTCATACCATACTACTTTATTAGGCTTACCAAAACTTTGTATTGCTACTTGTAACATTGTCCAGTCTGGGTCAGGGTCATGTAGAACTCCAGAAAAGTCTTTAGACATAGCTGCCCAAAGTAACTTTTTATCTTCAAATACTGCTAAACTTGCATCGTGGCTATTGCCAACCATTCCCCATGTAATCATACTTCTAAATCTATAAACTGCCCTTGTGTTTCGCCCGGGCTTACTGTTTTACCATGTTGATCATATCTACTAGCAGCTTGGTCTCTTAGAGATTGGATTTCTTTCATACGCTCTTCTACTTGTCTAGTTTGATCTAATTTAAGATCTGATCGTGTAGCTGCTTCTACAACTCGAATACGTTCTTTTTCCATCGGCGGTTTAATATGTTCACTGTTAGGATACACATTAGGATGCCCGTACTGGCTTGCTTGTAATGCTTGTTTAATTTCACTCATTTGTAAATAAACGGATCACGTTTTCTAAGTTCTTTTAGTCGCTTGCGCCAAGTAATTTCTTCCTTGATACGTGTGTATGGCCAAATAATAATTCGCCAAACTTTCTTAATTAAAACCATTTCTTTGCTCTCAATCTAATTTTAAGTGGGCTGCTTTCGGCAGCGTTTGCAATACTATACAATGTATATAGTCTACCGTATTTACTCACAGCATCTCCTACATCGTTAATGTCTGAATCCCAAAGTGGTAGACTAACACTCCATCCTAGTTCGATAGCTTGCTCAACTAACTTACTACCTGCACTATCTCTGTCAGGCACAACTATAACATCTTTTGCAAGTCTATTTAATAGCATTGCTTGTTGGTCATTGATTTCACTACCGCCTAGCGCACATCCATCTATGTGAATAGCATCTACCTGTCCTTCACATACAATAGCAAACACTTTGTTGTAGCCTTGTTCGTCAAGTCCATATACAAAGCCTGGCTGTGTTTCTGTAAGATACTTGGGCTTTTTATCTTCTGTAATAGTTCTAGCAGTCCATCCTACAATACGTTTCTCATAATAAAATGGAATAATAAGCCTGTCACGATACCCTAAGCTAGGGCTCCAGTAGTAATCTGTATCATCTAAGTTTAAGTTACGAGCAGCTATATATTCTAGTATAGCTATACTAAACTTGTTGAAGTCTTTTATATCTGCAATTTTTACAGCATCTGGTGGTAGTGGTACAGTTTCAAACGTAGGCAGTTCTATCTTGCGCTCTGCTACTTCAACACCTTCGTTTATACGCATTACATCTAGTGCAAGTTTATTAATTTCGCTATCGGGTGTATTGCACCATTCTAGTAACTTTTTAAACTTGTAACTAAGACTACGTCCTGGTTGCCAACTAGCTTTGTATCCACAGTTGAAACAGTGATAGCTTATAACATCGCCTTCACTGATAAGTCCACCGCGACCTCTGGTATCAGTAGTGTTGCCATTGTTATGACAGCAAGGTGCATTGAAGCTAGTCCAACCACTAGGTGTAGTTTTACGCTTCGAAGGTAGATAGGCTGTCAATAGATCAGATACGATGCTCATAATATTATTATAGCATTGTATTAATTAGTTGTCAATGATTTAATGTAATTGAATTAATTGTTCCAGCAGTCCATGTATCAACATATGCTCTTACCCATACATAGTTGCCTGTAAAGTTATACATAAACGATCCAGTACTTCCGGTGTATGTATTTTCTGTATCAGCTACATCAAACCAATCTGCTTCTACAGGGGTTGTTGCTAGTGTAGCTTGTATAACTACTCTGCCACGGAATTCATTTGCTAGATTATATTGTACAGTATGAAATCCGTCTGCACGACTATAGTAACCGTCACCTTTGTATTTGTCTCCAGTTGCAGTTTGAGTAGAGCTATCTCCTACATGAGACGATGCTGATAAAATTGTTTCACTATTTGTCATGCTGTATTTACCTTAATTTCTAATTAGAACCTTTGTTACTTTGTCTGTTGGATCAGCAGTTGCTTTTAATCTTAGATAACTAAACACACCGTTTATATTAGTTGGTACAGGCTGAGACTCATTGCCAGTAAATGTGATAGTTGACAATGTCGTCCAGTTGTTTAGTCCTGTAATTTGATTATCAAGTGTCCCTTGTATCTCAATATCGCCAACATATGAATCTGTGTATATTGCAAGTGTATGTAATGCTTCGTTGCCATTAAGCCCAGGCTCGGCTGTAATCTTAGTTGAGTCATCGCTGCCTGCATACCATTGCGAATTTTCTTCTTTAAAATTAATTATTTCTTTACTTAATTTTGGACCTGGGTATGCAACACTGTCTAGCATAATTACGCCAGCACTTTCAAAATCTCTATTTGCATATGTAACAGTATTTGTGGAGCCGTTTGACATATAGATATTATATTTTAAATATTGCTGTTTTACATTTAATAAATCGTTTTCAGTAAGCGATACATTAAACATGCCTTTGGTTGAAGTTGTACTACCGTCGTCTGTAACCGTACAAGCTCTTTCGATTATCTTTGAATTGTTTTCATCAAATATTACTATGTACGGAGTATCTGTTATCCATACTGGCTTTTGATCCGCATTGATAAATCTAAATTGAATAGCGTTATCGATGCCTCTATAAATTTTTAATTGTCTACTATACACTGGTCTATACTCCACAACAAATCCAGTATCGTTTGATACAACGTCTATTTTGTTTTCGACTAAATATCTAGGTATTAGTTGCATTAAAGGATCCTTCTTGTATAAGTATTTATCGGCATGTTATTAAAAGAAATAGAGAATCAGTATCCATATATTAGTGTTGTCGCTTACGGCGGCAACGAATACGTGGGCATCATATCAAATCAAGATGCATTTGTAACAAGTATGTTTATATACACCTCATTAAAAACTATTGATGAAAAGGAATTATTATTAGACCTTGGAGATATTTGGTGGTGGGAATCAAACAGAATGATACCAATTAATATTTTCCTTAAAAGAGAAATGGAAAGATTTAATTATAGTTTGCTTACAATGAATAGTAAAAACGTTAAAGTAGTAATTGGTCCGTGTGTTAATATCAACAACTTGTCAATCAAACGTGTTAAACGCAAAAGTGTTCAACTTATAAAACGATCTGCTAGTACGTAAGACTTTCACAGATTAAATTTACATGTACAACACAAGATAATGCATATGCTACAGCATGTGCTTTCTTAAAATAGTAACTGCCGTCTTCAGGCTTCTTCCAAACTTCTTTGAATATCGTTTGCCATGTTTCGTTTGCAAGATGCCTCTTGGCAGGCCGAATTATCGCTAGTGTCGCTGCTTACTGTTCTACCGTAGTAGGTTTCAATTGCTGCAATAGTTCGCTGTGCCCGTTTAGATGAAAGACTTGATCTGAAAAGTCTTTGTGTTCCAATAGTTGCCATAACGGTTCCTTCTCCATTAGTGTGTTTAAGTGTGCTTCGTTCTTAACGTCTTTGTATATGCTTACGTTAAGAAAGTCTAGTTTAAAGTATCCACGTTCTTCTGCGGTCTTGTGTTCAATAGTAGATAGATTGTCTATAGGATTATGAGGACACTCTGTAACATATACACCAGTGTTGTGTTTTTTACCTGTATCTAATTTTGCCACACGATGTTCTATCTTATCTAGTATAAGATTACGATCGGCAAAGTCAATATCAATATCTGGCATTTTTATACTTTCGTGCTATCAAAACTAAACCAACCCGATGGCACTCTTATATGCCATCTATTGTCTATGATTTTGTAAATGCATTTGTTATCTAAGAATATATTATTTTTTGTTATTTCACATTCATAATTATTAGAAAAAAATCCTGAATGAGAAACATTACTTTTTCTACGTGGAAGCCATTGTAAATTGTTTACATAACCTTTGTGTATATGTTGGTACATTTTTTGATGCAGCAATTCAAACGGCCGGTTGTCAAAGACATAATCAATTGTATATTTGTCTAGTTCACATTCGTCTCCCCAAAGCATAACATTTATTTCTTTGTCTGGAAAAAATTGAAAAAAAGAAAGTCTAGTTGTTCCTGGATGACAAAAATATTTATTGTTAAGATAATTAATACTAATTGGATCTTTCCATTTAGAATTTGCTAGTTCATAAGTTATAAGTAGAGATCTAAATAATGCTTCATTACGAACAAAATGTATGTCATACAATTTTTGTTCTAACACATTTAATCTTTCACATGTTCTTCTATGTGTATCAAGTCCTATAAGATTTGTAATCTTTACAAGATTTCCAAGTGTAACTTTACAAATACGAAAATTATATTTTTCTTTTGCTAGTAAAAAATGTTCTTTTGTTTTGATAATGTTGCTAGTTTGATCACATACATTTCCGTTTACTTTTTTTTCGAGATTAGGCATGTTCTATCCTATAGTATAAACAGTTGCACCATAGCAATGCTGTTCATTACAACAAACCATGCACACAAGACTATTGCAAATGCTGCTTTACGTATTACTGTACTTATAACTCCGAGTATACTGCCTAGCAAATACAAAGGAATAAAAATCTTTGTTGCTGGGTCTAATACTGTAAATGTTAGAATAGCACTTGCAACAATCAATAATGTTGTTTCGACCATTTCGCAATAAAATGCAATAGGTGACAGCCTATAACTTTCTTTGCAAAAGTCTACAATATATTTAATCAAGTTTGCCATTACGTCTCATTTCTGCACGAATTTTTGTTGCACTTATGTTATGTATTGTAGCACCCAAATCGTGTTCTGTCAAGGTATATCCTACACCTCTGCCATAACTAATATCTACAATATTAGGAACAATCATAATAACATATTCTTTGTCATATGTAAAACCTTCTTTTGCTAGTTCTTTTTTAATATTTCCCATAACATCTGTAACAATAAATGGATTATCATCTTGTGTTGCTGTACGTCCACCTGATGCATCAGTGTCTTGTGGCACAGTTCTAATCTGTATACATACTTGTCCTGTTTCAGCAAGAGCCCGCTTAAATAGTTCAGTATGACCAGCATGCCAAGGTTGCCAGCGTCCTAGCATTTGCGTTGTAGGTTTAAATCTATCAAACACGATTAATACCCATCCAACGTTGTACTACTGGCATTAGTTGTTCGTATGCATTGTCAAACCATTTCTCTACATGGTAGTCTACAAGCTCTGGCGTTTCAAACATATCATTTGTGTCTTCAAAACGGCCACGAGAAATAGTA
>Ga0181422_1000396_pt1 | contig 14229 bp, 26 predicted proteins | sample 45SPOviralmetaG_FD_130147 | JGI IMG/M metagenome (GOLD analysis project Ga0181422, IMG submission 130147) | Marine viral communities from the oligotrophic San Pedro Time Series (SPOT) site, San Pedro Channel, CA, USA - 45 SPOT_SRF_2013-07-18 | ecosystem: Environmental > Aquatic > Marine > Strait...
ATGTTCGAACCACTCATCACTTAGTGGAGACCAAGCGGTTTGAAAGAAGATTGTTATTGACTGAGCTTCTGGGTCAAACGAAGGCTCGCAGTCATACGCTCCCCACTTAGTACCCCAAGCTGTGTTGCACCAGCCGTACCAACGTTGATCAATAGATCCGTCAGGAAATGTTGGAGGTTGTGTGAATGGAATCATTCCGGTCCAGAGCCCTCGCTTTGGTACACGCCCGGTGTATCTGGGGCTAGGGAGCCAGCCGTCTTCATTAGGTGTACTGGCCCAGTCAGGCTGAGGGTAAAACTCTTCAGCAAGCTGATTGTTTTCGCACGCTTTAAGAATTCTCTGTGCTTGGGTTTCTGTGACTGGCCCGATGGTCAGTGTGCTGGAGCAATGGTTAGGAATGGTTCTGTCCTCAGTTGATAAACGACTGATTAAAAGTCGTCGGAGTAATAGTCGGTGGATTCTTGTTCGATGCTGGTGTTTGCTTCTTGCTGCTCACGCATCACGAGCATTTGATAAATCTGACCAACGGCTTGACCTACGGCTTCGGTCACTTGGCTATTAGCTGCTAATTGCTCACGCATGTCGGCTACTTCGAACTTGAGTTCGAGCAGTAGATCCATCATTGTTGGTGGTCTTGTAGGCATTTGAGGTGGTGGTGTGCCGTAATCGCCTGCGCTATCTACGATTTGAGCAAGTCTTGCTTGCATCTCTGGTGGTAATGAACTGATGTCAGGTGTGTTCATAAGATCAATATGTAATGAATCATTGGTTGTCACATCCCCTAAATGGGGGAAGCTCCTAGTCCTAATGTCCACTCGGTGAAACACAGGACCAGAATCTCTAGATCTTCTTGCTGGTCTTCGGGCAGCTGACTGATGTCACCACCAGTTGCTGCGTACAGCATGAGCTCTGCTTCATCTGGATGAAAGTAGAACGGGACTTCTGGTTCTGTGTAATCAATCATCGACCTGAATCAATAACGCTAGTAAGACGTCGATCGCAGAAATCTTTGAGCGTCGTTAGTAGTAAGACCTCAGAGACTCCATGCTCTGTTGATATTGCACGGAGGTCTGCTTTGATTTGATCAAGTGCTGGCCATAAGGCAGACACATGAGCGGAAGTTAAAGAGGCACGCATATCGATGATGCTGTTTCTATTTCTGTTAGTTGTTTGTCTAGTGACTTAAGTAAACTCCTGAATGTATCAAGCGTTTCGTTGTCTACTGCTTCTGTTGGCTCGTCATCTCCGTCTTCCCAGCACCGGTATTTGATTACGCGAAGCAGATTTTCAGACATGATGAGTTTAAGCTCAGCATTTTTAATGAGTTCGGAGTGTTTTGTGTACATGAATCTAGATATATTTGTTGACCCCTAAAGTTAAACATGGTCTAATCGTGAAACTTTTGGGGTCATAGTGACTACACAGTGGCCAACAATCCTCGCAATTCTGCGAGCTTTGCAGTTGCGTAAGATTCAATGACTGTGTAAGCAAGTTCGCCAGAAATCATATTCTGATCGCAGTAATACTCAACTGTATCTTCGAGAAGTTCGTTGAGTTCTGTAAGTTGATCGCGGGTAATGTTCATTAGGATGTACGAGGTAAAAGTTACTGCTAACTTCAGTTAGAGCCGCTGGAAATTTTCTGCGTCATTTGAATGACGATTGGTGAAGTGCCACGGCGGCGTATCAACTGATGAGGCTGTGTTTCTTCTACAGCTTGAATTGGACGAATAGCCCCAAAAGTGCGGCGAATGTTGGTAGTGCCGTCAAATGACTTAAGCATTTCATAGTAATCAAAGTTATTTTTATCGCGACAGCTGCGATCCTAAGAAAAATTCCGCGAAGACTTTTCTCTTCATGACCATTGAGTATTAATCAATGTCACGCCGGACCCGATAAACGTGCCGTAAACCAAGCAATGCGATTACGACTGCCAGAGCTACTCAAGGTTTATCAATCCTTGAGGTCAATGCCAAGACTTCCAAAACCATGACAGACGAAGCTCTCGTTGTCAAGGGTGGAACCATTTTGAGGTGCAGCGACCACTGAATGGCAACCAGATAAAAGGCCCGCGCAAGCGGGCCGGCTGTTTATCTTTTGCAGTTTGAAATCAGCTCACATTAGTAGGTAGGGCTTCATCGGAATCGTAGTCGTCATCTACGCTTTGAGCATACGCATCAAAAGACAGCACTGGGTTCAGGGTGTACAGCAGGTGCGATTCAAGATCTAGTAGTTGTAACACTGTTCCGGTATTGGATTCATCCATAATTGCCAAGGCTTTAAAACGATGGCCATCAATGTTTGCTCTCACCATTTCACAGTCAGTTGTTTCACCGCTGACGCGTGGAGGGGACAACACTTCCCAGTGTTTAGTGACTGAAGCAATATCAATTGCGCTTGCGTTAAATCTTTCCATTTAATTGTCGAGTGGTGTTTTCCATAAGGGCGATAATCGCCTCATTGCATTTCGCTCTTCCAAGCGTTTTGATTCCTGCTTTGCACGATATTGAGCATCCATAGCGATTGCTTGTGATTCTCTGATGCGATCTTCAAAGCTAGTTTCCTGATAAGGCACGTATGTAGGTTTGGTCTTAGGTTCTTCTATTTCAACTTTGACAACTTCAAAGGGCTCGGCTGCTGCAATAAAATTATTAAGCAGATCTTGACGCACAGATGAAATATAAGTCTGAGGCTGTGGTTGATACGCTAGTTGCCTAAGCATTTCTTCATCTGTAGTAGAAACTGCACCAGCAGCTGCAATTCTAATATCATCTTGATCGTTTGTTAAAGCAGCATTGCGCGCACGCTTCGACTGCTTTTGAACAGCTTGATCATTAGTTGATTTCAGTAAATTAGAAAGATCTTCAATCTGTCGCTGCTGCTGCTTTATCTTTGATTCCATTGAGTTCACTTGAGAGTGAAGCTTAGATAGTGATTGAGCAAAATCTCTTGAAATGTCACCAGGCATTCTTTTTCCTCTTTATTTACATTTTAAACGCTGGTTGATTTTTTGAAATGTCTTAAAGCAACTCTGACAAGTCTTCGTCCTGATTCAAAATGATCCCATCTTTCAGGAATTACACCGTCAGCAGTAAGTCCTTCCATTTTGTGGAGGATTATTTCTAACTCTGGAACAAGTTCACGCATGGTTGCGGTAAGTTTTTCTGGTGAGACGGGCTCAACTCCCTTGGATTTAGATGAATCAATCAACTGCTGTAGTTTCTTTAGCGAAATTTTCTCTGGAGAACTCATGATGTTCTTGATAATGGCTTTAAGGTCTTAAAGTTAAACATGGTCTAAGCGTGAAACTTTTGGGTCGTTAGCTAGAAAGGATTATGCTTAAAACGTAAGCACGCTTTTAGCACGAATACGTACATAGATATTTTTACTTTAGCTGGTTTTGTCTAATTCACTTTGTAACGGATTGTTAACAGAGTAGACAGTCTATTCTTTGTAATCGTTTGGGGTACAAGCGATCTCAGCAATCGTGATTTTACTGTCTAATTAAGCAATTTCTTGCCTAGACAGCGAAAACAACTGCGCTGGAGTTACTTTCGGCTGCTGTCTACCTGTCTACCCTCTTATATAAGAGTTTAGGTAAATAGAAATAGGAAAAGGCAATAAACAAATACTATATATAGGAGTCGTAGGTTAGACACCTAGACATTTGATGCAAATAATATTTAAAAGCACTGCGCCGCAGGCGCTTACAGCTAAGGCAAGCTGTCTAGGCAAGGGTAGACAGCAAAGAGACAAATGCAGATCGATTGGTACGACTGTGTTGCTTGTCTAGGGTCTGTCTACTTTTGTCTAGTTAACGGTCATTAAACACGATTTATGCGTGGGCACAAATCCGTGTATAGCTCAAAGTCATCTGGTGTACAGAACTCATATTTTTTCTTTGAGCTTATATATCTAGAAAGTGTTGCAAAGAAGTGAGAAGGCTCTCTGCATATCTGATAGCGAGACCTACTGAATGATTGATATGTACCTTCAGTTCGTTCACTCCAGATAAATCCGTGCGCCGATCCATAAAAATTTAATCGTCGCTTGGATGATGCTGTGTCATAAAGAGAAAATAGCTTTTGAGATTTAGATTCACCAGATAAAACTGTTAGTAAGTAATCAGTTCTGGTTTGGTAATTTGGGTTATGCATATGCTGCACATGACTATATTGAATTTCAGTAGCGCCTCTCCAGAATGCTTGGGCTTTATTCAATTCTTCAAGTGATTCAAATACACGAAAGTCAAGCCAGTTTGATATGGCGACGTATAACCCAGCATGACTGATACCAAAGTACCAATCGGTTACTCGACCACGTTTGTTTTGTGGCATGTACCTTTTGATGTGCAAAACTTGTTTGAGCAAGTTCATTACATTTTCAGGCAGGTCGTGGTTTAGTTCAAGTTGCTTGTCTTCTGATCTTGCATACCAGAAAGGCTGAACCATTGGGCATCGTTCTCTAAATAGACGTGAACGGTCTTCGGCTGCTTCTAGACGAGCAGTTAAAGCTTTATTTATGTCATTGTCTTCTACAGCAGATTCATCTGGCTTAGAGCGCTTTCCAAAGACAGCACCTACTAATGCACCAATATTCAATGGAGAGGGGGCTAGAGCTATTTGTGGTTGATTATTGTTTTTAGCAAAGGCTATTTCAGCTTTTATGCTGGAGATTTGCTGCATTGATATTTTGAAACTGCGTTTCATATAATCAGGAAACTCTTCACATCTTTGGTTATATGTGAGCGCTTCTTCATGAGAATCAACTGTTGCAGGTAACCATGATTGAAGTTCGTCTAACATCGGCTTTGAGATGACTTCATCAGACGAAGTACTGGTGAAAAAGTGCTTACCATCTAGTGATAAATAGTTTGGCCCAAGTTTGTACATATTGTTGGCTCAGTTAGTAGTTAGAAATTCTTTAACGGTTGTTACTTGTGTTTGGTTTAACTCAAACCATTCCACGCCGTAGTACGTGAAAACACGCTCTCTATCAAACTTTTTGTGGAGATTGCTTTCGACTTCTAAGGCGTTATCTTTTGTGCCTACATACAAAGATGCAAGCATTGATGCATTAGGTACTCCATAATCTTTCTTGATGTCTTGCAATCGCTGTGCTTTATTAGATGTGTATCCAATTTTATAGGTGTTGTCGTGATTTCCACTATCAATTAAATATACATGGCAAGGTTTGCTACAAGTTCTTGGTCGTTTGTTTATGTCAAACTTAATTAATTCAACATGCCCTGCAGACTCTGGAATTTCGGTGTAAATCGATCGATCTACTCCTGTCATTGAGCGTAGAAGTAGCTCGGCTAAACTTTTATAATCTGGAACTCCAACAGATTTCGCACATTTAGTCGCTAGTGCGACTTCTTCGAGTGTGTCTCCTTCGATGTACATTGCTTTGGCAATGTCTACTAAGGATGCTTGTGAAGTGATCATTGGTCATATGACTATGTGTAGAATTTTTGATATTCATTGCAGAGATTTATCTCTAAAAAAACAATAAGAAATCCCCGTATACACGGGGCAGATATTGATTTAACTTACTTACAACTTAAATAAGCCCCCGCGAAGCGGGGGCAAGCATGTGAGCAGCTTTTACCTAAGCAGCAACTAATTGTTGCCGATCGGCATGACGACGAGCGTCAGCCATATTACCTTTACGTGTGTCATAGCGGAGGTTGTAAAGACAATTGTTGTCTCTAGTTCCATCGTTATGACAAGTATCCATTTTTTCAGGCAGAGGTCCAATGAAAGTAAGTGCTACTAGTTGCTCAACGGCAAATGTTCTACGCACTTGTTTTTCATTAGATAGTTTCACTGAGTAGCGGCGATGGAGATTGCCTCTCGTTGGCTTGAGCACATGTGAGTAGTACTTTCTAGTTCTCATATGCCCATTGCCCCAGTGATCTTTGACCTCATAATCTTTAGTCTTTACTCTACCTAAATTTGACACTTGATACTTGAGCTCATATCCTGGAACGTCTAACCATTCTTCAATTCCATGCAATGAAAGCACGGAATAGTAGAAGGTATCTTCAGCTGTAATCATGCAATATGGATGTAGATAGTGTCTGGTGCATCTCCCCAAAGGACTTGCACGAAGGGACATAACCAGCATTCTTGATGAAGAACGCCGTCGGTATAGAAATTAGATCCTTCCCACAATGGGTCAGGTCTAATCTTTGAGAAAAATGTGGTCATCTCATCTAAAGGCTTTCGGCTTACAGTTAATTCAACAGTGTCACCATCAACTGCAGGAGCCATCTGCATATTTAAGAAGTGCATATCTAATGCAACGTTAGTACCGCCTACTAGAAGCTCGCCAAATGTTTGAGCTTCGGGTACATCAATTGACCAAGCACCATCACTGACGCGAGTTGCTGTGAACTTCCATTCGTCTTGATCAGGGATGCAGGCAAGGACCTGCTCTTGGACTTCCTTGGGTAAAGCCCACCAGCCACCTAGCTTGACTTCGTCGCTGGTAGCTTCTGTGTTGTTTGTAGTAATAGTAGTAGTTGTTGTCATTGAGTTTTTGTAGGAGTGGAGTGGACATGCATTTAAATATTTAATTTGGTGCTTGGTCTTACACTTCACAGATGCCAAACGAATTAATCTTTCAACAAGGATTGAATAGCAGTTCGCATTTGATCACGTGATGTAATCGCACTTGAAACATCTGTATTCTCCTTAATCTTTTTCTTGAGTTGTTGCTCGACGTAATCGGAAGTAAACACGTTGTCTACTATCTCTTTAACGTAATTTTCGAGCTTCTGTGAGATTTGAGAGTAAATCTTTTCGGTAATTCGCTTAACGAAGTCCGATGCAACGTACGATTGAATGAGTGCTTCGTCGGCATCAATCAAGTCTTGACGCATGTCACGGAAGAACTGCTCGGAGATCTTTTTGCGTAGAACATCACTCGCAAGTACTTGCTCTGAAATACGAGACAGTGTGTTGTCGTCGATGTCAATAGTCTCAAGCTGCGACTTTGCTTGGTCGAGGATTGTGTTGTAAGAGTTATAGAGGGTCTCGAGCTGTACGAGAGTGCCGTCAATTTGTGTAGTTGTCATAATCAGTTAGCAGTAAGGGTCATAGATCGTCCGTTGTAAAACAAATGAGATGCCTGCATAGGCATGCGGTCATCTAGAAAGTTTTGGACGATGGTGATTGTGTAAGCAGCTGCGAGTGCATTTGCGGCAATCAGTTGAGGAGATGAAGGCGCGTGCTCCATGCAGCTACCTTTCTTAGGGATGCCGTCTTGAGGCGTCTCGATGTTGGGGAACAACAAGTCAGGACGGATGCCAATCTCTTGGCCACCCACACGTCCGAACCAAAGGACGTTGCCTTTGATTGCTGCATCTGGATCATCAGCTGTGCTGTTGCCAGGTGTGACGAATAGGAAGTCACCAGGGATATCGCTGAGGACATCAATGCACATCTTGCGAGTGGCATCGTTGTCTACAGCTGCGATGACAAGCAAAGTGCCTTCAGGGTTACGTCGTCTGATGGACTCGAGCTTGGTCTTGCTCATGTAGCTGTCACGGCATACAGCTGGAAGCATCTGCTGCTTGAGCAGTGCATTCATACAGCTGGCTTTTGTGCCACTGGTGTTGATTTGACGTGCACCGTTGTGCTCCTCAAACTCATCTCCGTCATAGACAGAGACGTTTGTCGTACCACTGTCGTGATACGTGAGCATGCGCATCAGACCAGGGATCAGGAACTGACCAGTTCCGCCTGCTCCGATGACAGTTGTTGCTGAGATTTGCATGGTTCTAAGTTAAAGTCGTTATCAATTTGTCCGAGATAAATCGAACGGAATCCCTCGTCTTGTCCGTACATGAAAAACATCAGACGCTTACCAATTGGCATCTCGTCAGTGACCCATACGTCAAGTACCGTGTCATCGTCGATTGCTACATTTTGGTAGAGCATTACTGGGACATAAGCAATGCCAGTGTCATTCGTCTTGGCACCAGAAGTAGCAAGCAAGATGTACGCATTGGCGTATTCAGTCGCATTGGCGCATACAAGTGCACGAGGTCGGTGGTTGTACTCACCTAGCCAGATCGCTGAAGGTAGTTCGTCACCTTCTTCAGGTTCTGAGAGATCGTAACGATTGTCGTCATGACCATCGAAGCTCAGCAGATCTTCGTTAGATGGTGCTGACTTGTATAGGCTTTCGATCTCTAGGAGGTTCTCGCCCTCGTCGTTACTGCCCCAACAGATGTTGTTGCGTCCGTCAAATGTATTGATGGATCGTTCAGGCTCACCGACGATTACTTCACCATCGAGATACTCGACCCACTGCTGTACGGCATAGTCATCAAGCTTGTTACCAAGTGAAGTGACATGGATGCCGTAGGCCATGTGATCAAGAGACAAGGTGCGATTAGATACTTCATCACTGCTATTAGGACCATCATGTCCAGCAGCACAAGGGAATGAAACTTCGCCTAGGCCGTCGTTGTAGCAAGGGCAAGGTGAGTCAACTCTGATTTGACCCCATACACGAAGTGATCCGTGGTCGTAATGATCGATGGTGTAATCGCCATCTGCATCAATCTCGTAGTCTTCGCAGTGATACTCACAGTCGTAGCAAGTGTCATTAACAAAGCTTTCTTCAGTCTCACCGTCAATGCAGCTCAATCCTTGCTTGGATCGTGTCCATGCAGTGATGAACATGCCAGGTGTTACACCAAGGGAGCTCTTGCTATTTGGTACATAATCTTTGACGACTGCGTCAACTGCGATGGTGTTGGCAGGCAACATCTCAATGTGAACAGATGGTGCTTCGTTTGGCCTGAAGAACGACATCAATAGCTACTCCAATAGAAAGGATCATCGAGAACAGGTGTGTTCTCCATTGCGAGCTCTTCGATTTCCATGCACAGCTCCATAAGAGCCTTGGATGGATCAAGTCCACGAGCATCGCTGTGAATAAGAAGCATCTGCACTGCATCGCGTACAGCAGATACTTCAGGATCTAGTGCACCAAAAGACTTTGCTTCAGGCAAAGGCGTGGAAACTGTCCAATCTTGCAGGGCTGCAGTAGGACTGAATGCACGTGGGGCACGACCAAGTGGCAGTTGAATGACATCAACTACTGATGGGTGATAGGTAGTGTCGGATGTGGATAGATCAACGACATCATCAGGATCAACATCAAAACGTCGCTTGTTAGCGGTGACACTTGCTTTGAGTGTGTAGGTGCCGTCGTTTGGATCAATGGTGCCAACAACGATGTGCAAACCAGGATCACCTAGTTCGTACTTGTCGTCTGTACCAGAGAAGAATGCAGCCATCGAATTGTGTGAGTGGCTAGATCCACAAGGCCGCCAACCTTCAGGAGGCCATTGAGTAATGACCTCGCCAGTTTCGATGTCTACTGATTTGTCAAATGTGTCTACTCGAACGGCTACGCCAGTGACTTTTTGTACAGGTACAACAATGCGGTAAATAGATGGATCTTCGATGTTCCGTAGAAGGCGGCAACTGACTTCAAGATCACCTGTGCCACGCCGCATCATCTCGATGCAGAGATTGACCCATCGTGACCATAGCGATGCTGGTATTCGTGGGGTATTAGGCAGTAGTTCAAAGCCTTCGTACTGCTCTTTGGTAATTACCGCAGTGGCATCTGGATCAGGTGTTGGCTGAAGGAAGGAGCCCCATGAGTTGGTCTTAACTTCCCAGCAGCCATCAGTTCTTGTTCGTAATACTGTCATTTTAGATTTGGCTTCCATTGTGGATTGGTGTTGATTTCGTTTACGGCATCTTCATATGCTTGGGTTCCTTCTTGTTCTGTGGAAAAAGACCCAAGCCAATACAGACGTCCTTCGATATTTATATATGAACCAAATCTCTTCTTTTGCTTGTAGCAGCCTTTAACTTTTCCGTTTAATAATCGAACCATGGTTCTAGCGTTTTCTCTTTGATTTGAATCTTCTAGATTCCAGATTTGATTATTAAAACCATTGTCATCAAGATGTTCTATTATCCCTTTAGGATCACTCTTGTTGAACCATTTGTGAATAAGACGTGAAGCATAATAGCCGTTTCCATCTAATTGAATCCTGATGTGAGTTCCTTTTATAGAACCTGCAGGAGCACCTTTACGTTTTGGCCCACGTGGTGGATCTGTTTTCCATATAAGAATTCCCTTGAATAAGTTGTAATCGAAGCATTCCCATAAACGTGAGGCTTCAGGTAAAGGGACCGATGAGTTCGGCCCCGAAGGTGCTACTGCCATCAGGCTCCCTTACTCTCGCTGGCGATGGCACCGGAGTAAATCGTTCCAGCCTCTGCTTTGGAGTCGCCAGCAACGATTCGCCCTTGACTGACGTAGCGGTTGATGCGGCCTGTGTCACACAAAGAGCTGGCGAACTTGGCGAATACTTCGCGAACGCTCATGCCTTCTGCTTCGACAGCAGGGATGGTGACGGTCTCGTCGTTGATGAGTAGTTGAATGTCCTGACCAACAGATGCGTCAGGCTTGGAGAAGGAGAAAAGTCCCATGATTATTTGTTTTGTAAGTGGATAAAAGCCTTAAGGCCACGACAAAAAAGCCCCCACGTGAGTGGAGGCAGGTTTATCAATAGATATCAGCGTTAATTCGACGGATGTATAGTTCGTCTCGCTGCATCTCTTTCTCTTTACGGGCAGCTCTTTTGGCTTGAGCTTTGATGAAGCGGAGTTGTACAGTTGTCATTGTTAGTAAAAGTATAGTGATTCGCACTCTCAATAAGAGTGCAAAAGTAAAAAGCCTCCGCCAAAGCGGAGGCAGTTAAGTCAGAGTGCTATCGCTTAAGCAGCGACTGCAGTCCTCTTGAAGGAAACGATTTTGTTTGCGTTTACTTTGATTGCTCTTTCATCGAGCAGATGTTTCGCTTTAGTCTTAACTTCCGGTCGAATACCAGGGCAGGCCCAAGAAAGGCAACAATATTGGACCACACAGGGGATATTGTTGCACTACCTGCGTACAAATAGCAGGCAAGTGGACCTGGCGAGAATCGAACTCGCGTGTCGCAAGCCAGTGGCTTTAGCTAGTAGCAGCTTTTAACGTCATCACTACGTAGGACGTACTAATTACAAGAGAATTAATAGGGCGATATAGCCAGTGAATGATGTCCAGGCTCTTATCATCTCCCAGTCTTCAAGTATTAGCTTTGGAAGTTTCATTAGTACCGCATTTCTGCAGTGAGTTCTCTAATACCGGCGCGCAATTCGCAAGTAGATGGAGCAATAATTGCTATTGTATCTACGAGTTCTACGTACTCAGTTTTAGTGAAGTAAGATGGGTCCATTGAATAGACAATCTTTTGTGCTTCAGCGCAGCTAAGTACAGCCGCGGTTGCAATTGCAAGCATATTTATTTCCCTAAAATAGACGAAAAAGGGGGCATAAGCCCCCTCCAACGCTAACAACTAGCAAGCTAGATGTTATTTGCTTCATAGTTTTAATTGCTGGCTGCAGCTCATACGAGTTGCTTTGGTTGCAAGTATTAATTGCTGTGAGCAGCTAAAGCTAGTTGCTACAAAGTGAAGTTAGTTGCTGGGTGCACCTATAACTAGGTGCTCTGCGTATAGTTTTAATTGCTGGTTGCAGCTCATACGAGTTGCGAAGGTGACAAGTGTTAGTTGCTGGTTGCATCTGAACTAGATGCTTTGCGTATATTTAGATTGCTGGATGAACCTGAGCTAGGTTCAGTGCTAGATACCCTACCAAATGGTAGAAGAGGCAAGTATAAAAGGTTGGATTGCTGAGAGTATCTAATGGTGTGTCCAATCCACATGGCGCCTCGTCGTGCTAATGCAGAGCTCCCGCAGCTTGGGATCGGACAACTGACTAAAGGACCCGCGCAAGCGGGTCGGCTGTTTTAGTTTTGGCGATTAGTAAAGTCGTCTTCTCCGAAAGATACATCAGCAAGTAATGTAGATGCTGATTGTAATTTCCCTGCATCTCTCAGCCAAGCAACTCCAGATCGGTTGTCGTCATCGAATGAATCACGACCTGCAGCTGTGTGCCATCCGATTCCGTTGGCGAGAATTGTAAGTGCCATTAACTTCTGACCCATAGGATGTCCACAGCGCTCATCAAAAGCATCTAATGTTCTTTTTACTAACTGAATTAATTCTTCTCTATCTAATCCATCGTAAGGACCTGAAGCTGCTGAATTTTTAGTTGGCGCAGATTCTAAAAGTTCTTGAAGCTGCTCAGGATTGATTGACTCAGGGATGTTGGAAGATTCGGGTGTTGATGTAGTCATTAGGTATTTATATAAAGGACATTTGATAAAAAGACCCGCGTAAGCGGGTCGGCTGTTAAGCAACAAGTGCAGGACTTGTATTGCTTGCATTCTTAGCGGATCGTTTTCTAGATCGTTTTACTGGAGCTGGCTTTGTAGGAGCAGGTTTCACTGGAGCAGGCTTTACTGGAGCTGCTACTGCAACAGGATCAGGCATAGCTTCTAGCTGTTGTCGCTGAGCCACTTGACCATACGCTTTAAGATAGCGTCTAGGCGTTTTCGCAAAGTCACGAATGTAAAGACCAGCGGTATAAAGGTAAGCAACAAAAGAGGCATAGGTGTATACAATCGATTTGATCGTGTTGGCATAGTCATCGGTGCTTGCTCTGGTTATAGGTTTAATCGCATCGAGCACTTGCTCGTTAGTTACTTCAATTTTCATTGTTGATATGCGGTTGTAATTAGGTGCGGGTCTTACAACGAGATGTCATCCACCCAAACATCTCGAATGCCCAGTCATCAAAACACGCCAGGGATTAGCTGGCCTGTCATAGCATAAGCACCGATAGCAGCGATAACTCCGAGCATTGCGGCACGGCCATTTAGTTTTTCAGCAAATTCGTTCATGGTTTCAGTTTGTTTGGTGTAGTAAATAGGGGGTTCGATTGCGTAGACGTTGTGACGTCCTTTCTCGTCTTGGATTACAGTCATTTAGTTACTGTGATTTCTTGTGTAGAGAGCATTTGTTCGTATCTATTGATTTGATACGTCTCAATTCCAATCATTCCTGCTAGTACGGCTAGCAGTATCCATTTAGCGATTGTATGTGTCATTCAGATAGCACTAGATAGAATTTGGTTTGATCTACTGGTGCATTCTCATAGGATGAGATGTCGCCGTATTCTTTATGGTCTTTATAACCGACCATTCGACCCTTCGTGTTCTGAAGGGCAGGCATAAATGCGATTAGAAAGAATACTGCAGGTGCTCCAACAAGTAGTGCACCACCGATTACGTAGTAGGTGAGAAGTTCGATCATTATCTTTGTTGTTTAGTTGGGACTTACGCTTGCGAAAAGCACTTAACGCAAACTGCCCAGATATCAACCGATCGCAGGTGCGGTCAGTGCAACTTCAGTGGCGTTGGCAGAAGCCAAATCCAGTGGAAAGTTGTGAGCATTTCTCTCATGAATCACTTCTAAACCGAGACCAGCACGGTTGAGGATGTCTCCCCACGTGTTGACTACATGTCCTTCAGACGATTGAATCGACTGATTAAAGTTGAAGCCATTCAGGTTGAATGCCATGGTTGACACGCCAAGGGCGGTGAACCAAATACCAACGACCGGCCACGCAGCTAAGAAAAAGTGCAGTGAACGGGAGTTGTTGAAGCTGGCATATTGGAAGATAAGACGTCCAAAGTAACCATGAGCGGCAACTATATTATATGTCTCTTCTTCTTGTCCGAACTTATAACCGTAGTTCTGGGAAACGTTTTCAGTCGTTTCACGAACCAGTGAACTGGTAACAAGTGAACCGTGCATTGCACTGAATAATGATCCACCGAACACGCCAGCTACGCCGAGCATGTGAAACGGATGCATCAAAATGTTGTGCTCTGCTTGGAAGACAAGCATGTAATTGAACGTTCCGCTGATACCCAAAGGCATTGCATCGGAGAACGAACCTTGACCGAAGGGATAGACAAGGAAGACTGCAGAAGCTGCAGCTACTGGAGCTGAGTAAGCAACACAGATCCAAGGGCGCATTCCTAAGCGATAACTAAGTTCCCACTCACGACCCATATAGGCATAGATGCCAATGAGGAAGTGGAAAACGGTTAGCTGGAAAGGACCTCCGTTGTAAAGCCATTCGTCAAGCGAAGCGGCCTCCCAAATCGGATAAAAATGAAGTCCAATTGCATTGGAACTAGGAACAACAGCACCAGAGATGATGTTGTTACCCCACATCAG
>Ga0181422_1000400_pt1 | contig 14127 bp, 16 predicted proteins | sample 45SPOviralmetaG_FD_130147 | JGI IMG/M metagenome (GOLD analysis project Ga0181422, IMG submission 130147) | Marine viral communities from the oligotrophic San Pedro Time Series (SPOT) site, San Pedro Channel, CA, USA - 45 SPOT_SRF_2013-07-18 | ecosystem: Environmental > Aquatic > Marine > Strait...
TACTTTAAGTTCATTTTTAAAAACAATTAACACCATAACTGCTTATTTGACAAATTCATTTTATATGCTACAAAGACAGAATAAAATGAAGTATTCTTTACCTCTTTTTCTCCGTCTTTACAGAAATGTAGATGTCTTTGAGGTGTAATAATTTGTGTATTTTCTAAATCCATAATCTCGTGAAAATACTTCGCAAATGTATTCATTGAGTTCATAATAATAATAAAGGGTTTTCCTATTTCCATTAACCTCGTCAATACCTTTTTTTTGATTTTGTTTTCAAACGGAATATTTGTGATTATCATATCGCATTCTGGAACATCACAAGTCAATATATCCCATTCGGTATTTCCCACAACTTCATATCCAAAATCACGCCATATATTCATAGATTTAGAATTAGTCGCATTCAACATACACGCTTCCCATATTACTTTCCCCTTTGGAACTATTGGAACTATTTTCTCCCACACCCACTTTGGCGTGTAGAAATCGTCATAATTATTATAGTTTGATAGTGCTTTACAATCTCCCATATTTTATATTACATATATATCTTATAATTTATTTATATCAATTTTTTATTTTATTTATTTATTTTGTTTTGTGTAGGTATTCATAGCAGTATTCAAACTCGTTCCCATATCTTTTGCGTCTTGAATGATGTCTGTTTTTATATCTCCGTATTTGTGTGAATAATACATATTTCTCAACATATCTACACTTATCTTTTTTCCAAATATTTTATTCAATCTTCGTGTCATATCGTTTATGATATTGAAGGGTTTTCCTCCGTAATTAGTAATCAAAAACTCTTTGTCTAAACTTTCTGTCTTATCCAAATACATAGCAATATCATTCTTTACAACCTTCGGCACTTGGACTTTTTCTTGTCCATATTGTTTCTCTGTCTTGTATTGATTTAATATGAATTGAGTTCCATCATAATAATTATATTTTTTATCTTCTTCTTTTTCGTCATCTTCTAATTTCATAAGCACATAGTCTTTCGCCCTACGAGGAGGCATATTCACATACATACTCAATATCATATTTTCTAACATTATATCATAATCCTTTCGTCCTACTTTTCCTTTCACTACTTCCTTTGCCTTCTCACTATATTCCTTCTTCAATGTTTCTATCTCTTCTCGTGTAATCCAATTCTCTTTTTGTTTCTCTGTCTTATCACCTTTCACTTTATTAAACGAAGGCATAATATCGTCTGTCAAATATTTCAAATATATATCACTTGCTTTCTTGTTCGCCTTTATCGGTTTCAAACCTAATACTGATATGATTGTTCCTAACATACTCTTTTGAGATGAGATTGCGTATTTCTCTTTCAGTAGATTTAGCATCGTTTCTGTATCTCGTAAAAATACCAAACTTGTCCATTTCTTATTTCCATTCAATACATATATACGTTCCATATAATTTTTGATTGTTTGTGGAGTGAAATCCTTTTCCTCCATTTGTGTAATCATCGTCTTCATATATTTAGAGTATATCATCTTATAATAGATATGTAGATTATATTTAAGTTCATTTTTCTAATTAAATATAATTCAATTTTACATTTTATTATTTACTCGTTTCTCTCTTTAATCAAATACAGATTTAGAATTCAGCAATAGAAAAATCAAATGCGTTCTCTTTACTACCTCCATTTGACAAAGCATATTCACTCACTCGTTTTTCAAAGAAGTTCGTTTTACCATCAAGACTTATCGCCTCCATAAAATCAAATGGATTTGCTGTGTTATATATCTTTTCATATTTCAGTTGAACACATAGTCTATCGGCAACGAATTCTATATATTGCGACATTAGAATATTATTCATTCCTATAAGTCTTACTGGTAATGCTTCCGTAATGAATTGTTTTTCTATTTTTACTGCTTCTTTTATCATCTCTGTAAATAATTGTAGAGAGAAACGAGAACAATAAGTATTGTAAAGGTAAATCGCATATTCAGTATGTAATGCTTCATCTCTACTAATCAATTCGTTTGAAAAGGTTAATCCCTTCATCAATCCTCTCTTCTTTAACCAAAAGATAGAACAGAATGCCCCACTGAAAAACAAACCTTCTACTATCGCAAATGCTACTAAACGCACACCGAAATCATCTTGCGATGTAATCCATTTCTTTCCCCAATCAAACTTCTTCTTAATCGCCTCAAACTTCTCAACTGCCTTGAAACATTCCATTTGTTCTTCTTTGTCTTTGATATAGGATTGTATTAATAAAGCATACGTTTCTTGATGTATCGTTTCCATAAAGTTTTGAATTGAATATACTGCTCTGGCTTCTGCTAATTGAACCTCACTACTAAAACGATTTACAAGATTTTCATTCACAACACCATCAGCAGACGCAAAAAACGATAATATCATCTTGATAAAAAAACGCTCATTCTTAGTCATATTATCCCAATCTTTATCATCTCCCTTAAAATCTATTTCATCGGCAACCCAGAACGCCGATACGGAGTTTTTATAGAAATCCCATATCTTCTGGTCTTTGATTGGAAAAAGTGTATAGCGGTCATCAGTTTCTTTAAACAATATATTATCATCGGTCATTTATATACTTTTAGAAAAAGTATTTCAAAAACAAATTCGTCGTGAGGGGGCGAAACCCCTATTGAAATGACACAACAAACTCCCCCCTCTTAATTGACAAAGGTGAAATCTTTGGTGGCTTCGGTTCTGGTCTTACATATTCACCATTTACCATATTATGTTTCTTTTTACGATAATACGATTTCATATATTCCCTTCTCTTTTGTTTTATTTCTTCCTCCGTTAAATCATCGTATTTCTTTTTCCTACCCATATATATAATGAACAGAGAAAAGTGTCTGGAATGTGGGCGAACCCTCCGCAAATACGAAAATGGGAAACCCAAAATACACCGAGCGTGTTGGTTAAAGATTAGAGATAAAGAAGAACGATGTGTTGATTTCTTATTTTGTCGTGATAGAAGAAAAGAAGCATTAAAGAAAATGAAAGTAATTGAACCGACCACCACTTTTGAGAAAAGTGAAACAACACCTATTCTATCTCCGTCGTCTGGGGACGGAACTCTATTGGATATTGGTGGGAATGAAGTTTATGTTCCTCCTCATTTCTTCAATGGTGTTGAACAAGAAGAAGAAAATAAAATTATAGATCAAATCATAGATGTTGCTGGTAATTTTATTAATTCCCCTTCCTCATCTCCGCCTCCTCCTCCTCCATCTCCGTTGTCGCTGACACGAAGTTAGGTAATATTGGACTTTCTATTTTATACACTATTGTCGTATTGTCTTCAATATCGGCTGGTAATAATTCACTCGTCAGTATTGAACTCTTGATATGTGTTAATACAAATGATTTCGTTGCGATAAATTTATAGTCAGTAGCGAATGAAAATACAAAATCTCCACTTCCATACGCACGATTACATATAGCAACTACGTTTTTAGGTATTCCATCTACATAGTATTTTACCGCTGGTATTATATCACTCTCTATTAACCAAAATGGAGTTGCTAATTTCTGTGGTTTATTACGTGCGAGTATCTGTGCCGTTTCAACTGCGACATTGATATTCGTTCCATTTCTCTCTAAACTCAAATCAAATGCCGGAAAATTCTGGTCTGTTTCATTTATACTTATATTGAACGCTGTATCTATCTGTGGATTACAAGTAAGAGGAAATGGAAAATATTGAGGATATTCTACTTGGGCATTACCGAACATTTGACGTTCTTGATATATCACATTAGGCAATCCAAAATCATTTCCAAATAAATCAAAATATTCAAATCCTATTCGTTTTAGAAATGAACCATCATATTTTCTTTTTATATCTTCATCGTCGTCCCCATCAATCAAATCATATCCACCAGTGAAATTTTGAACATATAATCTATAAAACCCTAAACCACTCTGGGCATATTGGTCATATATTAATTGTGAGGGATTTCCAAATACCGGAGGTTTATAGTAATCTGGGGGGCTTGTCTTGATTTTATTACAAGTAAATACTTCTTGGTCTGCCGATGGATTTGCCTCTGTTCCGTCATTACTATCATTCCCAATATAATTACTCCAATACATCTGCTTCCAAGCAAATCTGCTTCTATCAGCATTAAACGCTAATTCTATATTTGGACTTCCAATATTGAAACCTTTTACCATATCGTCTATTGTATGTTTGTTTCCACTTTGTCTTAAATCTGGCGACATTATCATACAAGCGTGAGCCACATCTCTACTAAATGCTAAATCAACCAAAGCATAGTTTCCAGCGAAATAATATGTATTACCTAAGAATTGTGATTCTAATACTAAACCGATTACTGGATATATAGAACCACCTACTTCCGTATTCACTCTAACTATATTTACATCGTATTTTTTTGATATATCTCTTGGACTTAATCCTCCTAATGTTGTATCATTATCAATAGATAAACCGACTTGTGTTGTGATTGTTCCAGTTGTGCTTATCTTTGCCGAACCCCAATAGGTTTCATTATAAAATGTTTTAATTCTTACTCTGCTGGGGTGTCTTGTATTTGGAATAATAACTTTGGCTGGAAGTGATGAATTACTATCGTAAGGTGTATTTTGTCCATCATCGTATTTACCGATTGGAAATGGACTACTAAAACTATCTTTATCTTCTATCATTTCCTCTTGTGTTTTATTTACAGATTGATAATACTTGATTGTGTGGATCAATTTTGATACTTTCAGTATTGTTTCCTCATTATAGGGTAAATTCAATATCATTACATCGCCTTCTTCTACGACTACATTCAATCCGTCCCAAGCCAAATCGTTCAAATTTATTATATCTGCTTGTGTCAATGTAGTTGGATTTTGAACTGCGAGATTAGCATTTGCCCAAGTATTTTCTTTGGCTGAACCTTGCGGTGCTGATGCGTGTAATCTTGAACCCCAATACCAATAGTAAGGATTTTTTACTGCGAGAAAATTACTATATGTTGAATACCAATATGGATTTGATGAACTTGCCGTTTTACCGAAATATTGATTAGGTAATCCAAATATCGTCATTACAGATGAACCAGCACTCGTGGCGGTTGCTTGTTGTGTTGCTCTATTAGTATTGCTATAAGAAAGGTTTTCTTGATAAAAGGCTTTTGGGTTTTCAAAGACATTCGCATTATTGGGAGTGATCATAGCACTATGTAATTGTTCCGTTATTTTTGATGCGATATTTTGAGGTGTGTTATATCCACTATCAGCATCAACTCCAATTGTGGTTGTTAGAAAATTAAATACTTCTTTTCCAGTTGATAAGTTTTCATCGTCTATTGTTGTAGATTTAGAAGGCGTTATAGGATTACCTCCATCAATTCCAAATGTTCCAATATACAATCTTGTCCCAGCGTATCGTTGTGTTGGAAAAGCATTTTTAGGGACATAATCCGTATTACTTGTTCTAACAAATACATTTGGTTTAACACAACCATAATTAAGTAGTGTTTGATCTGTTTCATATATATCTTGACCGGCAACTGGTAATACACAACAATATCTAAAATTTGCGTGAATATAAAACATAAATTCTATTTTCATTTTTGTAGTTGAATATTCATAGTCCGCTTGTTGTCTTGGGATTTCAATAACATCTGCCCCAGTTCCGTCTGTTGATACGGCAATACTTTCAACAGAAACTAAATCCCCAGCATTTACTATAACAGAAGGAGTTTCACATAACCAACTTCCATCAGTATCATTTTTTACAACTGCTTTGCCCTTGTTTGTATATATAAGTGATGTATTCAGCATTTATATATATAATATATTTTTTTATTTATCATTATACCGCCTACCTTTTAGAAAAAGGTATAACCAAAAGGGGTTTTAAAGGGGAGTATCCCCTTCTTCATCACTCTCATACTCATCTAATTTAAAGTTCTTCGCATCTTTGACGTGTTGTTTCCAGTTAATCTCTGTCGTAAAATTAATTAACATACGGACTGGTAATTCTCTTGGATATAAGGTCATAAACATAAATTTTTTATTTATATATTTCTTATAGCAATACAGCAGAGTTCCTCGGTAAATATCTCCTACCTCATCGTTCAGTTTCTCTAACTCACGCATATTATATACACCATTCATTATGATTATACATTTTGCGTTGTTTCTTACTATACTATTACAAGCACGATAATTTTGAACCGAAACGATAATATTTGCGTTCATATGTCTGTTTCTCGTCGCCCAATAAGTAAGAGCAGACTTCGTTTTCAAAACGTCCAATCCCACACTATCATCTATAATCAACAACAACTTACCTCGTTCTTCCTTCTTCAAAAGTAATTGATTTTCTTTTATTGTTTCCAAATCTTCATCTTTAAACGTATCTCGGCATACAAAATCCTCCAACATAAAACGTGATGTATCATCTAAATATATAGAAGGCGACCATACATAGACCTCATCAAATCGTCCGTTTGGGTGTTTCTGTGTCCTACCCCACATAGATTTATTATAAACTAAATTATTTATAAGTGTGCTTTTTCCAGTGCCAGTTGGAGCGACAATGATTATAAGACTGCCATTATTGCGTTGAATACAAGGTAGGTTAGGGTGTAGATCGGCAATATCATCTTTTATCTCCAATCTCTTTACTGGTTTGATTTCTAATTCACTCATTATATATATTAATAAAATAAATTATTTTTATTTCTTCTTCTATTCCCATATAATAAGTGTGTTGGATAATTATCTGGGAACGGAGATTGACGAGGTTGTTGTTGTTGTTGTTGTTGTTTCTCTCGCTTCATCTCTTCTTCTTTTTGTTTTGTGATGTGTGATTTCATCTCCTCATACTTCATCATATATGACGAGAATGTAGCAAAATCCATATCATTATTTACCTTCTTCGTAAGGTCTTGTTTTTGAAAGTTATTTAATTTACTCGTTGTTTTTTCAATAATCGCTTTTGGAACTTCTTTTTTATTTTCAGCCTTTAATGCCTCTTTCTTTTCTTTCTCTTTCCAATAGCGTTGCCTTGCCTTCTCACGATTACGCTCTGCCGTTTCAAATTTACGTCTTTCACGTTCTTCTTGTTTGGCTTTTCGTTCTGCTTCCTTCTTTGCTTCTTTCTCTGCTTTTTTACGTTGTGAGTAAGTAGGTGGTAATGTAGGAGTTTCTTCTTCATCACTCGCATTTACAAGTGGAGGACGAGGAGATGGTGGAGATGGGGGTTCTTCTTCCACCTCCATATATACTGATGGTTTTGGTTTAGATGGTTTTGGTTTAGGTTTAGGTTTAGGTTTAGGTTTTCCCTTTGGTTTCTTGGGTGCTTCAAATACATCTTCGTCAGCGAATTTTACTTCTTTCACTACTGATTTCCTCTCCTCCATATCTGCCTCTTCATTCAACTCTTCTGCCTCTTTCGCAAGTTCATCAATATTAGGATTAATCTCTAAAAGTAAATCCCTTGATTTATTAGGTAAATGTTCCATACTTTTATAAAAGTTATAGAGATTATAAAATATTTTAATAAATTATATTATAATATCTTTTCATATTAATCGCTACTCTCACTCTCGGTTGTTTCGTATTGTGCCTTGATAGAATTAATTAGTTCCATTCGTTCCAACTGTTTTTTGGATTTACGATGACGAGGACGAACTTGATTACATACAATCGCTCCGCATTCACATTCCCATTTCGCTTTTTGATATTTAGTTAAACTCGCCAGCCATCTCTCTGGATTGTTTTCTCTGTATCGTCTATTGCTTTCTGCTGATGAGATTGTCATCTTATATTATTATAGTATATTATGTTATGTTTATATTGTTTTTACAATCATATATTATCTCAAAGTATTATAATTACGTTTCCAAGTTTTTCCAAGTTTCCAAGTTTTTCCAAGCATTTTGTAAAAAATATATTGAGTTTCATTGATTATAGAAATAGTTTTGGGTTTTCCTTGGAAAAACTTGGAAAACTTGGAAAACTTGGAAAAACATCATAGTCAAATATTCTTTATTAATAACAGACAAATTTGTTAGGTTCTACAAAACGGAAGAACTGATTGAGTTCTCGGCAGAAATATTTATCATTTTCTACGAGATTAAATTCTCTTGTTTCTCCTTGATAGAATACAACACGAGTAAGTGAAGGTGTATCATCATAGTCTTCTTTTTCCTCTTCTTTCTTTTCATCTTCGTGGTAGTAGTTCTGTGTGTTGTTTCCCATCTTCACACAAAAACCTCTATAACCTCCTATATTTTTCTTACCGGTTTGACTTAATCCACAATACAAACTGCTTTCATATTTAAAACCTAATCGTTTCATATCGCTTCTTGGATTTTTACCTTTCTTACCATCTTTATCCGTTTCAAGTCTATCTTCAACTTCCGCTTTGGAACATTTACCATTTGGGTCAATATCAAAATTCTCGTCAAACCAGACACGGAAAGTATCATTGCTTTCTAATAGTTCATTCGTTTCCTTTTGGAATTCACTTGGATATGGTTTCAGTTTCAAACCATCAGCATAATAATCTTTTGCGTATTTGAAGATAATATCAATAATCGCTAATTTATGTGTAGATCTCCATTTATCCGCAATATCATTATCAACCATAAACTCTAATTCACCATAATTATCTTCTTCAAAATCTTTACTAAATGTGCTGTCAAATTTCAAAACTTTTGTTCTGTTGTTTAAACCTCCGTCTGTGTGAAAAATCGGTTCGTGGTTTGTAATCATAAATAATTTGAACCTATTTTTGAGTGATGCGGTTTCTCCATACATTACCTTATAATCAATACTCGTTCCTTCACCTAATAATTTCAACATTTTCTCATCTAATTTCTTTTCTTTAACCATTTCATCTAACCAAACAAATCGTTTTCCTTTTAATCCAGCAAGATATTTATGTTTATCTCTTCCGTGTCTTTCAATTAATTCACTATCGGTTTTGTAAGCATAAATAGGCATAATATCGGTTAATGCTTCAAAGAAAGTTGTTTTACCATTATTACCACCTTCACCAATCATAAAATATAATGATTTCTCTTTTTGTGCTAATCCAGTAAAGGATTGAGCAATAATAGACAAATAATAATCCAAGTTTTCTTGTTTGTTATTACATATTTTTTTGAGTGCTTCAATGACTTCATCTTGGAGTTGTTGATGTGATGGAACGTAGTTGAAATCTAATGTTTGTGAAATATAGTCTGTGATGTATATATCTCGCATATAGCCTAATTCTAAATCCCATATACCATTTTTGAATGCTATGATATGTGGAGAAGCATCTATTTTATCAAAGAAGGTATGATCATATAGAACACTTTTGAATTGTGTTTGAATATTGGATAGAAATGAAGATTTACCAGTTGTATTATAATACTGATGATAAGCATCTCGTTCCTTTCGTAATGTTTCTTTTTCGTCTTTTGATAAATCATCTGTATCTAATTTATTCGCAATTTTCAAAATGGAATTATCAATACACGTATGAATTGTATTCACTATGATATGAAAGCAATTATCACTTCTAACCCATATATTTTGATCATTACATATATAAAAACGTTTTTGTGAATATTTGATTTTTGGACGCAATATTGGAAGAATATTTTTCATAACTCCATTCTCACCTTTTTTTAATTCTTCAATTGGAATAGTATCCATAGATGTTAAATATTTGGATTTCCACATTTTCCATTCATTCGGTTTGAGAGTTTTACAAATCTTATGAAGTATTCCCATAGGGTAATTTCTGCTATGGAATTCCTCCCATTTGATAGGAATGACATCTTGGTTATTTTTTTTCCAATAATCGTTAGGTGTAAGTTGTCCCCAATCATACCACAACTTCATAGGATAATCATTATTTTTAAGAGCAAGACCGATAGAAATAAACTTACCATAATTAATTTCAACTGGATTTTTCATATAGTTCAACAACAAATCAACATATTTGTCATTCAAATCATAAGAAGGGGGTGCGTCCCCTAACGACGCTTTTTGAGGAGTTTTTGGAAGGGTTTTTGGAAGGGTTTTTGGACTAACCTTTTTTAAAGGTTTTGGAGGTTCAATCTTTTCGGCAATGTCTTCATCACCACTTAATACTTGAAGTAAAGTATCTTGTATATTACCGACAATTAATTTCTTATATCTATCTGGTTGTTGAGTGAATTTGTATGAATTAACACACGAGAACTTTGATACACCTTTACGATAGACAACAGCATCAATATTAACATAATTCATCAAATCACCCAATTCTTCTTTTATTTCATCACCCATAATCTTCATAGAATAGTTTTTACAATCCTCCATATTATCACATACATTTTGATAATCAGTAAGTCGGTATGATATTTTTGGAACAACCTTTTTGATTGTCTTTTTATTTACTCTATCCCATCTGTAATCCTCTGCTTGATAATGTGAAGAATGAAGAATAGAATAATGATCAAGTTTAGATATTAAAATTTTCTTGATTTCATTATCAATACGATTGAAGTGTTCTTCATTGTCAAATACAACATCGCTTTCAGTATCCAAATCAATAAAAGGTCTTGTAGGTTTATCATCAGTAAGATATTCAAAGTAGTTATTTCTACGTTTCAAATCATCAATACTGATATAGGTTGGTTTTGTTTTTTTAACGTCAGCAGTTAGACCGGAATGAACTGGAATTGTCCTTTCAATCGTCATCGTATATAATATAGTAGTATATAATAGATTGTATTTAAATCATTTTTGAGATTTATTATAATATAGTTCGGTATTATAATAAATTATTTACTCGTTTCTCTCTATGATTAATTACAAGAAAGGTAAAATGAAGAGAAAAAAAAGAATTACCAACCAACAGAAGCGGTATTGTGTGGAAGGTCATAAGTATCCATAGATGGATTGACTGACAAACCTTTTTGTTCGAGTGTTTTAGGTTGTGTGGGGACAATTGCCTTATCATATTGTAATGGGGCGTTAGTATGAAGTATATCTCTACCTACGAAATCGGCAGTTGTTTTCGCACCTTCAAAAAGAGCAAATAAGTCAGCACCCACTTCTAATGCTCCACCGAGAGGTGCGAGAACGCCAGTTGCTCCAAAAACACCAGCGGTCGCTTGTAATGCTCCTTCTGTTGCTTCCGCACCAGCAAGTTCTCCGGCTTCACCAGCAACATCACCAGCAACATCACCAGCAACTTCGCCAGCAGTATAACTACCTTCACCAGCGACATTAACACCTTGCGGTGCTTCCATTTCAACGTCAGCAAATCCAGAACTTTTAGCACCTTCCGCCATTTCAACTTCACTTGAAGAAGATTTAGCAATATTAACATCAGCACTATCACCAGATAGATTTTGAGGTTGTGTGCTATTCATTGGATTTTGATATAGATTTTCAACTTCAACTTGATTAACACTCAAATTCGTTGTTGTAGGTAAATTACTTTTCGCACTCGTTAATGGAGGAGGAATATTTGAACCGGCACTAAAAACTTTATCTAATCCCTCGTCTAAATAAGAACCGAGTAATTTATCTGTTTCACCACCAACGGCATCTCCAAATGCTTTCTTTCCATATTTCGCAACGAGATCTTTTGTTTGTTTAATACCGAATTCTTGACCAATATCTCTAATCGTATCCAAGTCTGCTTTTTGTTTTGCTTGTGCTTGTAGTTCTTTGTTTAGATTTTTGGTTTCTTGAACTTGTCCTTGAAAGGTTCTAATATCATCGTTGATTAATCGTGAAGTATCCGCATACGCACCGAAACCTAACATTATTTATATTATATATTATAAAAATAAAAATAATTTAATCAATCATTTCAGTTTTAGTTTGTTTTACATCGCCGATGTTAATATTGATTGAATTCTTCATTTCGGTTTCTTGTTGCGTTGTCAATTTAGTTGTCTGTTCTATTCCTTCTGCTATTTCCTCTTTATTGTCTTTCAAACACTCTATCATTTTTGTTAATATACAATCACTACCCTCAAAGCATTTGACTAAACATTCTGCTATTCCGTTATTTTGACCTCGTAAAAAAGGTAAGACTTCACTAACTATAAACATAGATGATACAACCGCAAGACTTACTATCAAATCAATACAACTTTCTTCTGGTGAAGGACAATCGCAATTTGTCATAGTTGAACCGCTACTCATATTCATTTTATATTTAATAATTATTATATTTTCATTTTGATTAATAAGTTGGTGGGTATATGTAAAGTATTTGATTTTATTCCACCACGTCTATTATTTATCAATTCTCTCTTCTCACAATCATTCGGTAAGTCATCTGGGACAGACCAATAAAATATTCCATCGGTTAGTTTAAACACGAAATAAGCATCGTATCCTTGTTCTTTAAATTTCTTCATAACCTCGTATTTATTCCAACCGATTAATATAGTTAAAAATGCTTGACTACTTATACGCCTTGTTTTTAATTCAATCACAACTTTTTTATCTGTATCTATAAAATCGTAAGGAGCATACATATTAGCATCTGTTTTGAAATCACAATCAAAAAAAGTATTAAGAATTGGGTTTAGTTCGTTTTCGGCATCTATTCCTAATTTTTCGTCTTGTTGTCTAATGGATTGATACATTGTTAATATTCCTTGATATGATAATATGATAAGTTAAACTCACCATAATTTCGTCCAACTGAAATAAAGGGGGGTGTAGTAAGTATTCCAATCTTGTTTTTGTTTTAGACCACTAAACCGACTGCGAAAGTTTCTACGTCTTTGTTTATCTCCGTGAGTGAGTTTAGGGTAAGCATTCAATCCAGTTTTATCTTGATAATTTCCTAATTTATTATCTCCAAAATGTATTTTGACCTCTCTATCGTTTTCTTTATTTTTGAGGATTGCTGAATACATCTTACCAGCCTTACTTGACTTTTCGTATCTAACAAACTTATATTGGGATTTGGGGTATTTAACCATTTATATTTTCACGAGATAATATATATAGTTATGTCTTATATCCCCACTTTAATACCGATTTTAGAAGAAAAAGAGCAGTTAATAGATACACGATTTCCTCCCAAAAACTCCAAACGAGATAGGAAACGATATAAACGAAACATAAAAAGACAGCGTAGATCATATTTTAAAGATGCGGTAGAAAATAAAACTTGGAATACAGACGATTTTGAAGACAAGTTATTTGAATGGTTTGTAGTTTAATCTTCTTCTTTTTTTTCTTCTTTCGGTTCTTCTTTCTTCTTCTTTCTCATTTGAGAGAAGTTTTCATAGTGTAGTGCCATTTTCTCGGCACTTTCTTTCGTCTTGAACGAACGTTTGCTCATCTCTTTTTTGGTAGTATTATACAATCCAAATTTTCCGTCTTCTGTTTTCTTAACCTTGAAAGGCATAGTTAATTATATATATTACTTGATACAATTAATTAACTAAAATTCAACGCAATAAAGGAATTTTATACTCCTTAACAATATCTTTATCTACGCTTCTTGCTTTTCCACCAAATAACACGCTATACAATCTTGCTCTTGCCCATTGTTCGGCAGATACATTTGGACGACTTCCAGCAGAATAATACGCTCCACGTCCTTTTGATAAAATTTTAGAAAGTCCAGTTTTGCTTACGCCTATGGTCTTTGCTATATTGGATAATGACGTATTGCCTTTAAAATACTTATCTGCCTTTGTTGTGTATGATGATTTTCTCGTTTTCGCAGATTTGAGTTTTGGTCTGTCTTTTCCTTCTTTGATGGATTTGACTTGCTTTTTTTTGTCTGCTTCTGTAAGAGATTTTGGAACATACTTTTTATTAAGTCCAGTATCCTTATCCTTTTTTGGAGGCATCTTTATTTTATCTTGTTATTTTATCTTTCTTGTAAAAATTTGTAGAGAGAAACGAGTAAATTAATCAACAACTTCTACCAAACCACCAGTAATATTCATTACACGTTGATAGAGTGAGAAGAAACGAACATTACGAGATGTAGTCGTAGTAGGATTTCCAGTTCCATCATCATTACCAGTTGCTCTACCTTTGGTTGTGAAAATAACTGGTTGAATTCCCATTTTGTGTCCTTGACCGAATTGATTTTCAATTTTAAGACCCACCCAACCTTGA
>Ga0181422_1000401_pt1 | contig 14033 bp, 11 predicted proteins | sample 45SPOviralmetaG_FD_130147 | JGI IMG/M metagenome (GOLD analysis project Ga0181422, IMG submission 130147) | Marine viral communities from the oligotrophic San Pedro Time Series (SPOT) site, San Pedro Channel, CA, USA - 45 SPOT_SRF_2013-07-18 | ecosystem: Environmental > Aquatic > Marine > Strait...
GAATAGCTCGTGTCCATTGAATATCTTAGTTAATAAATCCTCAAACAAAGATTCTGTTGTAAAAGTACATAATAGTTGTGTTCTCACTCATTCTCTCCGTATTTACATATCTTTTCTATCACTATTAAAACTAGCGATTAACCCACCTGCTCTACTATCGTATGCTCTCCATGTGAATTTCCAATTCTTTGGATTATCTGTACCATCTTCAGCAGTATCGGTATGAGATTCATACTTACCATCTTTAATCTCTTGATGATTATGTTCAATAACATCTAAACCATTACTGGTTTTTAATGTAGATACAAATGTTAGTGCACTGACCATAGATGCAGGGTTTTTCATCATTATTTTTGCGTTATCCTTACCTACTATAGATTCTAATTTATCGATATCAATGTGTTCTTCCATTTTTTTGGCCAAAGCTTCTTCTAATGCTAAAATTTCTTTCTTTTTAACATTTAATTGTTTCCATGCTGGTGGTTTACCTGAACTTCTCTTTGGTTTTTGTTCATAATCAATTTCTTTTTTTAATTTTTCAATTTCATCCAAATTTTCTCTAATTACAGAGAATAGTTTATCACGGTCTTTTATTACATCACCTAATCCACTTTCATCTACAATTTTATTCATCTTTTCATCATCTCGGATTATTTCATTCTTTACACCGATTTCATATCCATCATCACCAGGTCTACTATGTAATCTATCTCTGTACTCTGGGTCTGGATGATATTTTTGATATTGTCCTGTTTCACCTGGAAAACCAAATGAACCATACTTACCACTTCTACCATACTTCACACTTACGGATGCAACTCTTTCTACTTTACCACCATCACGAGTCACTTTTAACTTATCACCACTTGGGAATGAACCATCCGATGGTAGGTAAACTTCTTCACCATTCGCAACTTCAGTATCATATAATGCAAACTCAGCGAGATTTTTCATCATAGCACCAGCTAATGTAGGACTTTCGGTGTTTATTGATTCTGCCATAACAGCATATGAATCTCCAATTGCTTGTGCCGCTTGTTTAGATGGAATTTTCATTGTTTTAATGATATTTTCCATATTTTTTTGATGTTGTTCAAGTGATTGACGTACCTTTGGACTAACATTTTCTGTTTTTTCTAACTCTTCTAACTTACTTATTGTTTTTCTAATAGAGTTATTTTCATCCAATGATTGTTGCAAAAATGCTTTTGAGTTTTTACCACCACTTGGGTAAATTAAATTACCACTTTCATCAGTTGGTCCAAATACTTGATGAAAGTTTGGATTCAATCTATCATATGGTGATTTACTAAATAATTCTTTTACATTTTTATCTTCAACTGCTGTACGTTTAGTTTCTAAATCTGGTTTAGATGTAGTAGTAACGGCCTGTTTTACATCTACACCCTTTGCAGCACCTTTAAGTGGTTCACCTAATGAGTTTTCAACTGTATCTTTTATAAATTGAGTTGCTTTGTTTGCTCCTAATATTTTTCTAGCTTCAAAGTTAATATTTCTCATATAAACTTTTTTACCATTTGAACTAATAGTTAATCCATATTTCTCTACCATCTCTTGAGCCATTTCTTTAGATGGATTAGAACTTAATTTTGTAAAATCATCTTTAAAATTATCAAATAATTTTTTATCATCATCACTCATATACAGTAACCCATCTCTAACTGATGATTGAGAACCATTAAAAATCTTTTCAACTTCTTTTGGAGAATTTGTTGTGTTCTTTTCGCTATCATCCGATGATTTATCTGATTGGGTTTCTATCTCATCATCAGATACACCCATATCACCTAAATAATTTCTACCTACTTTATAAGCAGAAGGGTCTGATTTCTTTTTACCTAATAATGTTGATACTTGATTTTTGTTACCTGTAGTTGGATTGGTAAGTTTATGTTTCAACAACTTATCATCAATTTCTTTTAAATTGTCTTTTTCGTAAGCAGTAAGAGCATTTTTTGATAAGTCTTTGATAGCTTTTTCTTTATCATCCCCACCATCAGGTCTTTCTTCATCTTTTGAATCTTCTTCTTCATCTTTTTCTTCCTCTTCTAATGGTTCATCGTAATCAATAGCACCATCTTTATCATCATCTTCATCACTATGTAAATGTGCCGATACTGCTGTATCATTTGAACCCACCTGCATACCTGATTCTCTATTTCCACCTAAATGAAAATTAGTAGGAGTTTTAACTGCAGATTCTATTATATATTCGATTGTTTCTGAATCAAAGTCATATTCTTCTTTTAGGATTACTCTCAATCCGTTTAATGACTTCTCTGATATTGGGTTCTTTAGTTCCGTTCCAACTTCAACCCACCATAACCTAGCTAATTCGTTAAGAAATTTTTTCATATTTGTTCCGTTATTTCTAAATCAATAGATTTCATTTCAGAATATCTATCTCCGATTTCTATTTTTGTAGGAAATCCATTCCCTTCTATAAGTATCTTTAAATTTTTTAAAAGTTCATTTTCAGAAGGATGTACATCCAATAAATATGAATCATAAGTATATAAAACCATTTTTGATTGTTTTTCTTTTAAATACTCCATTACTTTACTTAATATCTTCATATTTAACTCTGTTTCGGTAGCTTGTAACATATAGTTGAATAATTTGTTAGCATTCATATCTCTAAGGTTAGATTTTGATAGTTTTCTACCTAATGGAGTTTCAACATAACCCCTACGATTAAATTCCATCCACATTTTATCAATTTTGTGTGAAACTTTTGAGAATAAAGGAATATGTAGATATTCCTCTTGTACTCCACCATACAATTGTCGGAATGTGATTGCTTTTGAATCGTTGTAAGGTACTCCATACATATCTGCTAAGGTTTGGTGTCCACTTACATCCATTGGTATAGGTTCACCTACCATTTTACCGATAATACGAGGATGATAAGCATCATAATCAAATTGTACCAATTTACCCCCTTCGAACCTACTAACAAATCTATCCCTACTACCATCATCTTTGTTAAGTGCGGCATAATTCACCCCACCCCAATTGTTTGAAGGACGAGAAGTTATTGTGAACGGATGATATTGAGTCCACTCTAACCCATTTGTAGTATGTATCCCATTTCGTTCCACTAAGTGTAATGACTTTATATAGAAATTGGAAAATTTCTTCACACAATCGAAATATTCCCCACCCAAATCGTAATACTGTAGGAATTCATCTTTCACATCTCTTATTGATTCTATGTGTTTTGATATAGGAATAAGATTATTAACACCTTTGAGAGAATTGAATCTACGATGATAAAAAAGATGTGTTGGTGTTAGATTAGATTGTAGTGGGGAATTCGATTGTAAATATTTTACTAAACCTGCATCAACTGAGTTCGGTATCTGAAGAATGTTTAAGAACGATTTATCATCGTATATATATGATTCGTTGAACTGAAACGTAAACTTATCTAATGTGGTTGTTTGGTTGTCTATATTTTTTAAGTTGATTACAACTTCTGTATCGTTGGTTATATCGTATATGTACAACATAGATAAACTATCTATGCATGGGTGTACGGATACACTCTCCCATATAGGGTGAATATATACCTTATCCATTGTGATATTACCACTGCTTAGAAATTTAACCATATGTAAATATACGAATTTATTTTGATTTATCCAAACAAACCTTACATTCTTTTCCTAAATATACTTTTGTATTTTTACAAACTCCACAATCAGTAACCTTACCAGCCGTTTTTACGAATAGTAACATTTCATCTAAAATTTTGGATATTTCTTTTACTGGATTTCCACCGAACATATCATCTAAATTACTCATATCTTAACTACAAAAAAGGTTAGTAGGAATTTCGATTCCTTTTTGTTTCTTTATCTGATAGAACACATTGAAGAACGCTTTGTAAACTTTACCTGCATGTTCTAATGAAGTTGAATATGGAGATTTCCACATCATCTCACCACCACTCATATGGTGTTTATTAACAACTTTGATTTCATATCCTTTAAGGATTAAATCAACAATCTTTTTTTGAGCTGGAGTGAACTTAACACCCTCAATACTCTTTTCAAATTCTTTTACTTTATTCATTTTTTAATTATTAGTGGATTAAAAACTCTCAACCCTTATTACACTACTAATATACGAATAATATTTGAAACTACCAAATTTTAATGTTAAGAAATTGTTAAATTTTTGTTAAAGTTTTAAACAGAGAATTCTGTTAAATCAACCAAAATATCTACTAAATCAGGATATTCTTCGGATACTAAATCAATAGTTCGTTGATTAGTATCTATTATACCAGATTCCGTAATTATTCCAGTTTTAGGGTCTACTAAATCATTCATTCGGCCTGATATTTTCCATCTTAAATTAAACTTTTCCCAAATAAATTGAGGTAACCCTTTATCCGTACCAACTTTATCGTAATCTGTTTTATTTAATTCTAAAATTTGTTCATCATTTACTTTAGAGGCAAAATATCGAACCATCCACCCTCTTTTAATATCTTTATCGGAAACTTTTATCATTGCCAATGATGGTGATTTAGATTTTTTTATTTGTACTGTTTTAATATCATCATATATAAAATTTTTACCAAAATCAAATTTAGAACCACCAATTAATTCAACTAACTCACCATTTTCAGTTTGTAATCGAACATAAGGTATTAGTTTACGTGATTTATCTTGAACAAAATTTGATTCTGTAAATACTTCACCTGTGGTGTATTTGTGATACTGACCAATGTACTCAGTTCCATCCGAAAACATCCACTCCTCTCCCTTTGTAACTAACCCATTAGTAATTTGAGGTTTTGTATAAAATAATCGTTTTCTTTTAAAATCACTCATTATATATCCCCCATAGTCATTACAGCTTTAAGATTGGTCTCCCACTTACCTTGTCCATCAAAAGAATGTTCAGTTGAAGTTACTAAAAATTTAACCCCAGCTTTTCTAAATCTTGATGGTAATCTATCAACCCCAACTGGTGCTAAAAATGGTATTCCATCTATTCCAGGTAAAGTTATATTTAATTTTAATTGAAATGGTAATACAGGTGTTATTGTTTTTTTTGGGTCTTTTCCCTCTGGAGTTGTAAGAAGTAATTTCATAGTATTTGCAATAGTACCTGCTTTATGGTCATCTAACCCATCTTTACCTACACTAAACTTTGCGTTTGTAGCTTCATCTTCGGCCTTTGCTTTTGCATCTTCGGCCTCCTTTGAAAGTGGTATATCTGGTATCTCTTTATAAACACTTTGAAGTGGCCCTAATGGGATATTACCATTTTTAACATTACCCTTTGTCATAATTAACATCAAATCAGCATCAAACTCAGTTTCTATAGATATATTTGTTACATGAGATTTTTCACCTACTGTAATAAATCTATGAACTGCTTTTGGTTTCTGAGCCTGTAGTTTACTTACTTTGTTTACAATTAAATACTGTGCTTGTGCATTACCATCAACACGCTCTACTCTTAATTGAACTAACCCACCTGTTACGTTAGCAATTCTACTACCGAGTTCATCTATAACCTCTTTAGCAGTTGGTGGTTGAAAGATTTCATTTACAGTTCTTCCTTTATTAGAAAATATTTGATTAATTTCATCAATAGATATTAATATATTATCTATTTTTGTGTCACTAAATCCAGCTCCTGCCAATGCTGATTGAAATTCATTTTCTTCACCATAATCTGCAAAAACACCTGGTAGAATATACTTACGAGGGTCGGATGAACCAAATTTTCTATCTACAGGTTGTATTCCACCATAATGACCACCACCTTTAGTATCTATTACAAATGTTTGTTTGTTTGAATCTCCTGATGTTTTATTCAAAAGATATATAAGTGATTTAAGAGTTGTAAATGCGGCTCTGAACGGGTCATCTGCACCTATTCCCAAAAAACCATCAGATGCACCAACGTTTTTTATAGCACCCATAAATAAATTTACGTTTGAATCACCTTCGGCTACCTTATGTTCTAAACTACCGTTTTTAATTCCATCATCAGCTGGTTTTTCATCAGAATCTAACCCAAATGCATTTTTATACATTGCAATTAAAGCACCAGCTACATCAACAGGATTGGTAGGTTTTTCACCCATTGCCTTAATTTCACCATCATTGGTTAATTGTATCAAACCACCAACTCTAGGAGCATCGGCCATAAAATCTCCAGAAATACCTGACATAGTACAATTAAATGTACCATCCGATTCCATTGTGAACCCAAAGTTATAAACTGTCATTGCAACCGAACCTTTTTCGTGCTTTGAATCTAAAGGTTGTAACCATCCATAGTTTAGTGTAATAGTTGAACCTAATCTAAATAAATCATGTTCTATTTTATTCATTTGTGCTAGTGAGTAAGCTTTGAATGCGATATCTATCTCTCTTATAAATGAGTTATATACATCACCACCACCACTTTGGTTCATAGTTACACTTGTTATCTGAGGTTTTAATCTTCTCTTCCCATTTTCAATATCATATAAACTTAAATGACCTCCTGATGGTGGTATTCCAATTGTTAATCCTTTTTTTTCATATAAATCAAATAATGAGATTGAATCTCCATCACTATCTTTAGGTGCCTCTGGTGCAGATGCTGCAGATGTAAGATAGATATAAGCGTATCGTTTGTAATTGAAATTTAATTCCTTTTCCTTAATACGTTTACCTCTCGCCTCTAGTACTTTCGCAGCTCCTGATGGAAATCCTGGATTTAATTCGAATGTTTTAGCCATAACTGTTATTCATTTAAAGTATTATATTCATCTACTATTGATAGATAGTCCGATGGGATTCTTATTTGTTTACCAATAGGAACTGTTAAATCACCTTTACCTAAATAATTAGCTCTGGCTAATATCCACCATAATCTAGAATCACCAAAATATTTATAAGCAAGATTATCCAACCTATCACCTTGAATAGCTATGATATAGGTATCATCTACAGTTTTTATCATTTTAGGATATACTACAGTTTTTTTGTATCGTTTACCCTGTTCGGTTTTAATAATTTTTATATCGCTGTATCTATTTTCCATCTTATCTCCACCCTAAATCATAAACTTGAGCTTTGTACTCAGGTCTTACATCATCTAATATTTTAAATCCGATTGAAATATCGATACCCATAGGTCTAACTCCCAAATCACTTCCATCTAAATTAACATCCCAAGGTGCTTCATCTGGAAATGAATATGAAAGTGATTCAATAAATGTTAATTTATCTACATACAAATCACCTAATGTCATTTTTACTAAAATTCCTTGATAAGCTTTTGAACCTCTATACAATGGCATTGTAAATGTAGAAAGAGCTTCTAATTTTTCATACATAGGTTTCATCTCAGTACGAGAAGTTGCCCACATTTGAAAATTAAAAGATACACTTCTTTCAAATGAACTATATTTGTATCCTTGGTCTGCTCTACCACTAAATTTTAAAGAATCCCAAGATGGTGAGAATGTTTCTGTTATACCATTCACAGTACCTCTGAATTGATAAAACTCATCACCTGTATCTTTTTTACTAATAGGTTGTAAGTAAAATTTAACCAAATCATTTTTTAACTCGGCTTTAGTTGCAACTGGCCTTAATGCCTGTACTGCATCAAATCTTGTTGTATCTTTTGTATAATCTGTTCTATCCGCTCCAACTAAACCAGGAGTATTAAATCCACTCTTTACTTCTAATCGATTTTCTGAATATTTAGAAACGTCAGCCCTTTTCTTTTCATTACCAGTTAATAAACTTCTAAAATCTATTAGACCATCGTTAGTTCCTCTTTTGGGTATATTACCATATGCGATTGTTTCGTAATCTCTTATAGTAAGTTCCGTATCACTCCCCTTCTTTTCTAGATTATGAGGGTCACCATCTTCAGTTCTTATTTTATTATTTAAAAACGAAGCTGGTAAGTTATTTGCGTTCAGACCTAAATCAGTTTCTTTTGCAAAATCATCTACTGTACCTTCTGATGGGGTTGTTTGTGTGAATCTATACGGAACTTCGTTATCATATTTTCTTCCAGCAAAATCATCTGGATTTTCCTGCTCATTACTATCAAAATATCTTCTTTTAAGATAATCAGTTCCAGATACCTTATCTACAGAACCTATTTCTTCTACTATATCTTTACCTATGGGTGTTTCACCTGGCTCAAACGTACTACCTTCTTGAACATATGTATCTCTTAGTGATACATCACCTGTTTTCATAGTGGCTGTTAAAGGATTAAACTTTTGTTTATATTTGGCCTTTTCATCTGCGTTATCTTTTGATTGATTTGCAAATGTATTTACATATCTTCTATGTTCACTTGGACCTGTTATGTTTATACCATATAGTGAATTAAAACCACCTTGTTTATCAGATTTCCAAGTATGGCCAATACCGTTTTTAAAATTAAAACCTTTTACAGTTTTTCCATATACTATATCTAAAGTATCATACTGAGCTAATATGGTAGCTGCCTTTTTTGCAAGAAAACCAGCATTTTCTGCAACTTCATATCCTTTTAGAATAGTTCCGTATTTTGTAGTTGGGTCATCTAATGGTATTAGACCAGCTCTCATAGGTTTTAAACCAATATGTTGTCCACCAATTGCAGCCAACATATTAACAGGTGTCCATACTTTTCCAAACTGTTGTTGACGTTGCATTCCGAATTGTTTTGCTCCCCATAGAATACCTGGAACGGATGCGAACCAACTACCAATTCTAGCAACATCTATAAGTGCTCTAACAGTTGATGTAACGATACCACCTCTGATAGCACCTTCATCATAATTAAATCCACCCAGTCCCCAAACCTGTGGTTCTCCTTTAGAAACTTTTCTTCGTTGGATACCTCTTAATATAAATGGTTGTCTGAATAAACCTAATCCTCTATTAAATGAATCATCTTTAAGATTAAACTTACTGTACATTTCATCTAAAAATGATGGTGATTTTCGTTGAGCATGTCCTTTACCAAGTCCAAATCCTTCTTCTCCTGAATTCAATCCTGCTACATCATTGAATGATTTACTATATGTAGAACCTAATGTAAATTTACCTTTATGTAAAAAATTGTTAGGATTAGAATACAATGAATTTGTACTATCAAATACAGTATTGTTAGGATTTACACCAACAAACTTACTTGCCTCAACTCCACCGAATCTAGATGTGAATCCTTTTGAATGAATATCTTGAAAATAGTTTACTTCTTTAAAATCTTTTCCTTCGTTCTCCAATTTCTTTTTAAATGAAAAATCAGTTGGTGTTGTTTCACCCAATTCATTTTCACCATTTGGAATATTCATTGGAGTTGGTGTTGTTTCACCTAAGAACTTAGAACTCCTATCTGATGATAGTGGAGTGGTTTCTCCTAAGAACTGAGATTGGTTATTCATCTCATTTGGAGTAGTTTCACCTAAAAACTTAGAACTTCTATCAGATTCGTTTGGAGTAGTTTCACCTAAGAAGTTACTTTGATTATTCATCTCAGTTGGTGTTGTTTCACCTAAGAACTGAGATTGATTGTTTGCTTCAGCTGGTGTTGTTTCACCTAAGAACTTAGAACTTCTATCAGATTCATTCGGTGTTGTTTCACCTAAGAACTTAGATTCATTATCTGCCTGTTTAGGAGTTGTTTCTCCTAAGAACTGTATTTTATTATTAGCTTGTTTAGGAGTTGTTTCACCTAAAAACTGAGATTGATTGTTCATTGATTTAGGAGTAGTTTCTCCTAAGAACTGTTCTGAGTTATTTGCTTTTGTAGGGTCGGTTTGACCTAAATATCTTTCTTCTAAACTCATTGGTTTAGGAGTTGTTTCACCTAAGAACTTTTCTGAGTTATCCATAGGTTGAGGTGAAGTTTCACCTTTAAACTTTTCTGATTGGTTTACTTTTTGAGGATTTACACCTTCTTTATTAACTGTAGTAGTAGAACGTGGAATCTTAGGAGCAGATTCAGCCATTGAACTTAAAGGTGTTTTATTTAAGTTCTTATTAACATCAACTCTTTCTTTAGATTGTAAAGGTTCTTTCTTTGGCATTCTAAATTTAGACAAATCCGATTTCATATCTTTAAGTGCCATTATTTATTTCCCCCACTTTTTTGAGTATTACCAATCGATTGAGATTCTTCAATTTTTCTTCTTAGAACCTGTACTGTTTTATTATTAACCTGTAACACTATAGGTTGAGTTCTTACAGCTTCATCTAAAGATTTAATAGCACTAACTACTTCACTCATACCACCACCATCTGTAGTTCCCGATGAAGAGGATTCTGAATCACCACCACCGAATCCTAAAGCATCAGCGATTATAGGTAAGGCCATACTTAATGCCAATAATACAGGTAATGATAAACCAACGGCGGCCAATCCATAACTCAATCCTGCCAATCCTAAACCTAATGCTCCAAATGCAGCTGCCAGAGAAAATAAACCAGGAACTAAACTTACCAACATTCCTACGGATTGGGACATTCCATTTAATATATCCAGTCCACCACTCATTGATGATAACGCTAATCCTACTAAAATTAAACCACCAGCAAATATTAATAAACCAGGAAGTGCACCTGCCATTAAACTCATAGCAAATCCAAATGGAATTAATGCCACACCAAGTAAACCTAATCCTAAGGCCAATGATGGTAATTCACCAGCGATACTAGCTAACGATGTTAATCCTGCAACAAATACTGGTAAAAGAGCACCTATCACTCCCATACCAACACCTAATCCAATTAATGCCAATCCAAATGCTAAGAACCCAATTCCAGCAATTAAAAGAAAAGGAGCGGAAGCGGCGGCCATTATGGAAAATGCCAATAGTGCCACTCCAATTGGAACTAAAGCAATTGCTACTAATAGTAAATCACCAAGACTTTCAGATAATCCGGCAAGTACTTCTAAACCTTTACCAATGGCCTGAAGTGCGAATCCAAATACTAACATTGCTGCTGAAATTGCTAACAACCCAAGTCCACCATATATTAGAGCCACAGTTGCACCAGAAAGTGCATACCCAAATATGGCCATTGTAACACCGAATAATAATAAACCACCTACTATACTACCAATATTGTCCATATTAATAACTTCACCAAATTTACCCATCGCCATTGCGAATAATAACATTGAACCAGCTACTAATACCATAGAGGCAGCACCCATAAGTACATCTTTAGAACCAAAATCTCCAATAAAATCTGTAACAGGATTGCCTAATTTAAAGAAAGAAAATAATTTTGATACTCCCCATAATGCTAACATTGCTACTCCTAACCCAGCAACGGCCAATAGAATAGTTCCTACTATATTACCCATACCATCGAACATTCCGTTTAACATTCCAGCTTCTTTTGTATTCTCTGCCAATGCATCACCTGCTTCACCTGTGGCATTTGAATAGTTCAACATTTGTTCTTTACTTAAACCGGTCGCTTCACCTATCATTCTTTGAAGTTGTAGGTTACTACTCAATGCTGGGCCCAAAGATTTTACTAACTTTGCTTCTTCTCTTGCAATTGCCGCTCTATCACCAGATACTTGAGCAGCTCTGAGAGCATTCATATTGATATCTTTACCAGTCATCATTCTGAGTTTCATCTCATTTTTAATAGATGATTCAATATCTAATGCCTCACTTGCCTTTTTATTAAGGTGGTCCATATCAGCACCCATCTTTTTTAAGAGGATACCTTCTTTTATTCTTTCTTCAATCTGTGCTTCAGTTAAAGTATTTAGTTCAAATTGATTTGCCGCTAAGTATTTCATACCTTCAGAACCGATACCACCAAGTTCGGTTGCAGTTTTATCAGCAAAATCTAATAATTTTTCTGTATTTTGTCCTGCATTATCTAATGAACGAGCCAAACTTACTGCATCATTTGCGGCAACACCCAATTCACTTAATCGAGCTACATTAACAGCCATTTCTCCAGTAGCTAATTTAATATTACCCGATTCTTTTACTATGGATTTCATTGCAGCACCAACTTTTTCCTGACCTAGTAGAAATCCATCCATATTTAGCATGGCGGCTTTGGTTTCCAATCCTAGTTTAGCAGCTTCATTACCACTTATACCCAATTCATATGATAAGTTTTTAGCATCTGTTGCCATCGATTTAAATAAGTCATAAACCTCTTTAAGTATCAATAGAGCTATGGCCGCTTTTCCGGCTTTCATTAGGTTACTGGCAAATCCTGATGAAAATCCCAAAGAACTAGCTAAGTCATCTGCTATATTTTTTCCAAAATCCTTTAAATTTTCTGTCTGATTCTCCAAATCGGCCGTTTTTTTGGCCATTTTAATCCGTACATCAAATTGTTTTAGCATTTCATCTGAAATGTCTCGATTTAATCGGAATGATTCTTCTATGTAGTCCTTTTTTTCTTGTTCAAGGATGAGGGCCGCATCTGATAAATTATTGGCCATTTTCATTTTTTCAACAGACATTGCCAGAGCTAATGTTTCGTCTTCGGTTAAGTTGTTGATTGTTCCTTGCTTATCAATAATATCATCTAGTGCACTGCTCATGTCCTGAACAATGGTTCGATTGGTTTGCATACTCTTTGCAAATTTATCAGCACCCTTATATAATCGATTGTCTTCGGCCATTGGTTATTCCGTTTATTTAAGTCCTAATATTTTTTTAGTTCCTGATGGAATTTTATCTTTACTACCGTATAAGGCAACTGCAAGAGCTATAGCTTCTTTTTGTGTCGCCTTAATTTTTCTTTGTTGTATTTTTACAAGTATTTTTTTCAACAGATTTTCCCTTAACTTAGGATTTTCTAATTGTTCTCTTATTGTAAGCTTGCTCATTTTGTTCCCTTAATAGTTTTATTCGTTTATAAATATAGAAAAACCCAACAAATAGTTAGGTTCTTCAATTCTTATCGTGATTTTGATTTAGCTTTTCTCATTTCTTTATCATTGGCCTTTTTTTCTTCTTGTTTGAATTCTATTATCTTACCGATATAGAACTTACGAACCCATATTGGCATATTGTAAACATCCGTAAAGTTGAATCCACCATTCCCATGATAAATGAGGTCAAAAATGTGAGTGTGTAAATGCTTCCTATATGTTTGATGAAGGCCAAAAAAACCCGGCACCCATTGGCAGTAGCATTTCTCTCCTTTCCCCAGTCTCTTCAGATATAAATTCATACTGTAAATTAATGTCTGGAACAGAATCCTTAATATACGCTCTGAGAGATTGTGAGTCTAACGCAAATAATTCATTGTCTACAAAGTTTTTAATAACTTTTTCATCATAATCCCCATCTACTGAAAGAATCATATTCTTTAATCTTGTAGTTAGTTCTCTTGATGTTATATCTTTAGTTTTTCTATTTGCCTTTTCTAAGGCCTTTATTTGATGTTTTACTTTTCTTTCTTTCGATTCAGTCATTGCTTGAAAAGTAATTTTTCTCTTAGATTTAGGTAATTCAAACTCAAACTCATTTTTATGTAGTTCTATTTGATTAGAACCATCATAGTCATTATTTTCAAATTGAGTTAAATCAATAACCTCTTCTTGCTTATTATCTGAAAATGGGTCTTGAATTTCTACTTTGTAATCTTTACCATATCCTAATACTCTGGCAGCAATCATAATTGCATTTTTATCACCTGTAGTTATATCTGCGTATTTGACTGGAACTCCTTCTCCATTACCTATGATTAGTGATTGAAATAATCTATCTAATACTGAACCATCTTTTATATATGATTGCGTAGTAAGAATATCTTCTTCTTTTGCAGTCATATATTTCATCTCTAGTTTTCCACTTGATAGAGGACTATCTTTAGGATAAATTAATCCTTTAGATGGTAATTCTACTATTTCAGTTGGAAATTTATAATCGGATACTTGCTTAGTTTCGTATTGTTTCTTAGCAAGTTCCACCATTTCATCATTAGAAAGATTACTCTGGTATTCATCTGTTAATTTTTCTTTACTCATAACGTTTCTCGTTTTAAAAC
>Ga0181422_1000402_pt1 | contig 14022 bp, 14 predicted proteins | sample 45SPOviralmetaG_FD_130147 | JGI IMG/M metagenome (GOLD analysis project Ga0181422, IMG submission 130147) | Marine viral communities from the oligotrophic San Pedro Time Series (SPOT) site, San Pedro Channel, CA, USA - 45 SPOT_SRF_2013-07-18 | ecosystem: Environmental > Aquatic > Marine > Strait...
AGACGCCTCGACACCGTTTAGACAAAGCGACGAGGGTTTTTACATTATGGCCAAGCAGGTCGCCCAGCGGCAAACCCGTGACAAAGGTGTTATTAATTTTAATGTAGCCTGTTACAACGCCACAGGTAAAAAGATAAAGATGCCACAAGTAGGCTCAGGGTCTCGCATTAAGTTAGCACTAGAGCCCCATGTCTGGGTTGTGAGTGGTAAGTTTGGGGTGAGCCTTCGCTTACGTTCTGTCCAGATTATTGAGTTAATTGAATACGGCGCTAAAGATTCGGTCTTTGGGTCAGTCGAGGGCGGGTTCGATGGCGGTGAGGATTTCACCACAGAACTACACGATGAGGAGACACAGGGCAAAGAGAACGGGGATTTTTCGTTCTAGACTAGAAAAGCGTGTGGCCTCGGCCCTTGAAGGGGCTGGGGTCAACTACTCTTACGAGAGCCAAAAGCTCAAGTATCTGAGGCCGCAGACTTACACGCCTGACTTCGTGTTGCCTAATGGCATCATGTTAGAAGTCAAGGGTTACTTTGAGGGCTCAGACCGCACCAAACACTTACTTGTTCGTGAGCAAAATCCTGACGCAGATGTTCGTTTTGTATTCCAGAATGCAAACACGACGCTCAACAAGAACAGTAAGACGACCTATGGTCAGTGGTGCGATGATAATGGCTTTGAGTGGTGTGACGCAAAGAGCAAGATACCAAACGAATGGATCAACTTACCGCCGCCTTGACGCATCAGCCTTGCCCAGACTGTGGCAGCAGCGATGCATTAACAATAAATACTGACGACTCCACTAAGTGTTATGCTTGTGGAGTTTTTCGTGCCGGGAATGGAACACCGAGAACAATGGAAAATATAATAAATAATAATAATAATGACTTTATCGACGGGGAATACACTGCGTTAGAGTCTAGGGGTATCGACGAGGCTACTTGCCGTCGTTTCAGATACCAAGTAGGCCACCTTAACGGTAAGCCTTGTCACATCGCAAACTACTACGACCTGCCGGGCCAGAAGATCGCCCAGAAGTATCGCTTCGCAGGTAAAGACTTTCGATGCGCCGGAAAGCCCGATCACTTTTTTGGGCAGCACCTATGGGCTAACCCGGTGCCAGGGTTTAAGCTTGTTGTAACCGAAGGAGAAATCGACGCGATGTCTGTGGCAGTAGCCCAGGGCGGTGAGTTCCCTGTGGTGAGCCTTGGCGCTGGCGCTCAGTCTGCCAAGTCGATGTTCAAGAAACACTTTGACTGGCTCTCTGGTTTCCAGGAGGTGATCTTAATGTTCGACATGGACGAGAGTGGGCGCAACGCCGTCGAAGAGGTTGCCCATATGTTACCTGCGGGTAAGTGTAAGGTTGCTCACCTGCCACACAAAGACGCCAACGAGTGTCTTATTGAAGGCAAAAAGTCTGCGATTATCGGTGCGATCTTTAGCGCTAAAGTCTGGCGCCCTGACGACATCTTGTCTGGCGTAGAGCTCTACGAGAAGATCGCCGAGCACCACGAGGTCGAGGCTTTAGATTATCCGTTCTCCGGGCTCAACAGGATCACACACGGACTTCGCCAATCTGAGATTGTGACGCTCTGTGCAGGAAGCGGTATCGGCAAGTCACAGGTTTGCCGGGTGATCACGCACCACCTAATGAAAACTACTGACAAGCGCATTGGCTACATCGCGCTCGAAGAGTCAGTCGAGAAGACAGCCTTGAGCATCATCGGTCTTGAGATGGGCAAGTGTTTACACTTAGAACCGTTTGAACGCGACGACGCCTTCAAGGATGCCTTTGATGCGACAGTAGGTAGCGGTCGTTTTTACGTCTATGATCACTTCGGTAGCCTTGCGTCAGACAGTCTGCTCAACCGGATTCGCTTCATGATCAAAACCTACGACGTTGACTTTGTTGTTCTCGACCATATCAGTATTGTTGTCTCGGGCATAGGTGACGGCGACGAGCGTAGGCTTATCGATAACACAATGACCGCACTGCGCTCTCTTGTCGAAGAGACCAAGGTTGCGTTGTTACTCGTGAGTCACCTTAAGCGTCCTGAGGGCCGAGGTCACGAAGAAGGACGAGCAGTTAGCCTGGCGGACCTTAGGGGCTCCCAAGCCATAGCTCAACTGTCAGACATGGTCCTGGGACTGGAAAGGTCGCAGCAAGCCGAAGACCCAGAGGACCGCAACAAGACAACCGTGAGGGTCCTGAAGAACCGTTTTAGCGGAGAGACAGGCGTGGCGTGTTCGTTGGCTTACGACAAGGACACAGCGCGACTCACTGAGACTCATGTCATGGACACCACTAACCCATTTTAAATGATGAACACAGCAGTATTTGACATAGAGACCAACGCGATCGGCAACTGGAATACCCTAGAGGGACTAGAGGTTGTGCATTGTATTGTCATCATGGACAACGAAGGGACCCACCGCTATCGCAACAACGGTGAGTGTAATAATATTAATGAAGCACTAGAGAGATTATCTAAGGCTGACTGTTTGGTCGCACACAATGGCATAGGGTTCGACCTTCCGGCCCTGCGTAAAATGTATGGCTTTGAGCACCCTACTATCATCGACACGATGGTCTTGGGTAGACTCAACCACCCAGACCGTAAACGCGAAGACTGGAACGAAGCGAAGCTCCCTACGTTTTTGCGTGGGTCGCACTCGTTGAAGTCATGGGGTATGCGCTTGGGTGTCCACAAAGACGAACACGGTGCCACCGAGACCTGGGAACACTGGAGCCAAGAGATGGAAGACTACTGTGTCCAGGACGTGGTGGTCAACGATGCCCTCTTTGCTTACCTCATGAAAGACCGGACGCACACTGACCAAGACCTTGTGCTTGAGATGGACTTTGCGCGAGCCATAAGAACCCAAGAAGAGAACGGGTTTCCGTTTGACGTCGAGGGGGCCAACAAGCTCCTCAGTAAACTAGTGACAAGGCGGGCTGAACTTGACGGCGAACTACAGCACACGTTCCCGCCACGCGTCGTCGAAACTAAGCGCCCTTGGTGGATAACACCAGATGGCAAGAAGTGGCTGACAAAGAAAGAGGCGAACGAAGCAGGACACAAGGACGTCAAGAAAGGCGAGATGCGAACCAAAGAAGTTCCGTTTAACCCACAGAGTCGCGATCAGATCTCAGAGAGACTCATCGAAGGCGGGTGGAAGCCTGAGTGTTTCGAGGGTAAGCGACCTGCGATCAACGAGGCAGTGTTGCGTGGGATCGACACACAGCAGAGCCTAAAGTTACTAGAGTATCTGTTGGTTGCTAAACGGCTCGGTCAGTTAGCCGAAGGTAAAAACGGTTGGCTCAAGCTTGTTAATAATAATAATATTTATGGCTCAGTGAACACAGGTGGGACCGTCAGTGGCCGCTGTAGCCATCAGTCGCCGAATGTCGCACAGTGTCCTTCAGTGTCTGCTGAATATGGCTACGAGTGCCGTGCGCTGTTCACTGCTCCTCCAGGGCGTGTCCTTGTGGGTTGTGACGCTTCAGGGCTTGAGTTGCGAATGTTAGCCGCTTACCTGCACAAGATCGACGACGGGCGATACACCAACGAGATCCTAAGTGGTGATGTGCACACAGCGAACCAAGAGGCCGCTGGATTGCCTGACAGAAACGCAGCGAAACGCTTCATCTACTGCCTAATCTACGGTGGGTCAGACTCGAAGATCGGAGAGGTCGTCGATGGGACCGCCCAGGATGGCAGCAGGCTCAAGGCTCAGTTTTTCAAACAGATGCCAGCGATCAAAAGGTTACGCGAGGCCGTCAAAGACAAAGTAGAAGGCTTTGGTTTTCTCAAAGGACTCGACGGTCGCACACTGCCCTGTAGGTCCCCGCACAGTAGCGTTAACCTTTTGTTACAGTCGGCCGGGGCGATATGCATGAAGCAAGCACTGGTGCACTTTGTCAACGACATGGCCGGAGAAGACTACACGCTCCACGCTAACGTCCACGATGAGGTCCAGTTTAGTTGCCCTCCAGAAAAAGCAGACGAATACGGCCAGCGCTTTGTCAATGCTATCCTCAAAGCTGGTGAAACCTTTGGTCTCCTGTGCCCACTAGACGGAGAATACAAAGTCGGAAACAACTGGGCCGAAACACACTAAAGATATGAAATTAATAATAGACGGAGATATGTTCCTTTACCGCGCCTCGTTCTCTACTGAGGTCGAAATCAAATGGGACGAAGACACATGGACACTACACTCTAGCGAGAAGGAATCACAGCACAGCTTTGACTCTTGTCTTATGAGTGTGGTCAGAAAGCTCGACAAAGACGCAGAGTTTATCCTGGCGTTCTCAGACACCGAGAACTACCGCTACGATATATTCCCTAATTATAAATCAAACCGGAAAAACACGCGTAAACCTCTAGGCCTAAAAGCTCTACGCTCATGGGCCATTGAGTCCTACGATTCCCGTGTGTTCCCGAGACTCGAGGCTGACGACGTGTGCGGCATCATGGCCACTGAAGACCCGACCTTTGTGGCTGTGAGTGGTGACAAAGACTTTGGGACCCTACCGATCACCTGGTATAACATGTTGCGAGACGAGATGCGCAGTGTCACCCCTGAAGAAGCCGACAAGTTCCACCTCATCCAGACACTCGCAGGTGACCCGACCGACGGCTACATGGGCGTCAAAGGGATCGGCACTAAGACCGCCGAGAAGATCCTAGAGAAAGACGGATACAACTGGGAAACGGTGGTGGCGACCTACGAGAAAGCAGGGCTCACCGAAGACGACGCACTGGTCACCGCCAGGCTCGCCAGGATACTCCGCGCCTCTGACTACGATGGCGTTGACATTAAACTGTGGACACCATGAGACACCTACTGATCCTAAGTGAAACCATGAGACGCGCTGGTGTCACGACGTTCTACCGGGCGAGCCTGTGTATCGCTGTGTTCGAGCGGCCAGGCATTGAGAACAGCCTTTTGGCTCGACTCATGGGCCTTAGCGGTGAGAACATCACAGCGGCCATGCGTTATCTCGCTAAGCACAACTTGATCCACAAAGACACAGTCATTACGTCAGACAAGAAGCGTATTAATAAATATTATCCCACACCGTATCTAAAAGACACCCTAGTTAACTTAGAGCACGACCTAAAGAACCACTACCATGAACAAACAAAATAATAGCGTGTTACCTGACTCAGGGGAACGCAGTGAATTCGACACGGGAGCCGTGCGTGACGCCATGATCGGCAAGGGAATGCCTAGTTGTATTCCTGTTGCTGCGCTCCAGGCTGTATCGCGTCGCTTCGAAGACGGTGCCACCAAGTATGGCAAGGACAACTGGCGCAAAGGCATCCCTTTGTCTCGGTATGTTGACAGCTTGTATCGCCACTTGTGGTCGTTTATGCAGGGAGACCTCAGCGAAGACCACGGTGGGGCAGTAATCTGGAACGCAATGTGTCTTGTAGAGACGCGCAAAATGATCGACAACGGTGATTTACCAGAACACCTAGACGATCTTTCTTGACTCATGAGCTTATATGAAAACACCGAGCACTGGCCTACAGTGCCGTTGAGTTTGCTTGAAGCTATCGAAAAGGCATATCCAAAGCGAGACTTTGGGCCTACTACACCTCTGAGGCATCTCGACCACCACTATGGACAGCGCTCGGTTGTTACGTTTCTCCGCACTGTTCACGAAGAACAAAACAAGAATATTCTCAATACCAACCTAAGACAATAAGCCATGTGTATGTCAGCCCCTAAGATGCCTGAAATTCCTAAACCTCCGGCACCCCCACCGCCGCCCACTAAGGTCGCACAGAAAGCTCTTAGCCCGGTCAGACAACAACGTAAAACTAAGGCATCACGTCGTTCTCCACTTACAATCCCTCGTTCTTCAATTAGCACACCTAAAGGAGGAGCGGGGGTTAATTATTCATAAATATATACTAAACAGAAACCATGCCTGAAATTACAAGAATCGGAACTGTGTCTCGCAATGTGACCAGCGCCGCTGATATCGACATGACTTGGAATGGAAGCTCTGGAATGTTTGCTGTCATTGGCACATTCGGATCTGCCCAAATCAAGCTCCAGCACAAGATCGCTGATTCTTATGTTGATATCGGTGAAGACGTAACGTTCACTGACGATGGCCAAGCACTGTTCACGACGTCCTCGAAAGAGCTCAAAGTTGACCTTAGTGCTGCGCCTACCAACGTAGACATCATCGTCGCTCCTGTCGCTGATAACAAAGCATTCTAATAATGTCTCTAACCCGACCACTCACGCGCCCGCTTACTAGGGCTCTTAGCCAATCGGAGCTAACCCAAAAACTGGGAGGGGGCTTTAGCATATTTGCGCTAAACCCTTACCTTTTGTTTGACGCGCGTGACTCGATGGTCGGGACCCTTGAGAACCCAACGCTCGACTTGAACCCGGCGTTACCTGAGACCCTCGACGTTATCACAGCGACCCGCGCAGGAACCGCGACTTACACAGATGTCAACGGTCTCATAGCGTCAGCCAGTCCCAACACGGTGCGCGTTGACCAGACACAGGGAGCCGAGTTGACTCCGACGAAGTTTCAGAACATTGGACAGACTGAGTTTGACCAGTGGACCAGCGAAAACGCAACAATCACAGCAAATGTTGTCGATAGTCCGTTTGGTAATCAAGACGCATCCAAATTGGTAGCGACTTCGACATCACAGCGTCAAGGAATTACCATTGTTACTAGCGCCTCTGATTCATTAGTGGCTAGTGTTTATGCAAAAAAAGGAGAATACGATGTTTTACAAATAACTGACGCAAGGAATGGCTCGTATTTTGTTAATTTTGATTTAACTAATGGAGCAGTCGGTTCTTTTGGTGGGGTCATTGGAGAAATACAAAACATTGGCAATGGTTGGTTTCGTTGCATTAGCAAGTTTACTTCTTCTCTCGACATTCTAAGATTAAGGCTTTCCATCGCTCAGTCTTCAACACAAGCGCGGCTTGTAAATTTTGCAGGAAATGGAACTGACGGTCTTTACATCTACGGACCACAGCTTGAAGAAGGCACAACCGCGAGTGACTTCGTGGCTAACACAACGGGCAGCCCGAAGTTTATCACAGGGGCTACCTTTGGCCCACGAGTGCCGATGATTCTGGTGGAGCCGAGTGCGACTAACTTGGTCAGTTACAGTGAAGACTTTAGTAACTCATCATGGGGAAAAAGCGCAGCCGGAACTGGTGTGGCACCCGCAGTCACTCTTAACGCTGCCGAGTCTCCTGACGGAACTCAAAACGCTACCAAAGTAGTCTTTGATTCTGGAAGTGGAACCTCATCGGGAGACCTTTCATTGTTTGAAGACTTTTTCAATGCCACAAGCGGGATTAGTTACACTCAAAGCGTTTACCTAAAAGGTGAAAATGGTGGAGAGAAAATTCTTTTAAGAAACGCTGGTAACAGCGCTTACACAACGGTAACACTTACAACCGATTGGGCTAGATATGAAGTCACGGAAACTTCGAATCTTAATTTTGGTTATTTCAGCATGGGGTTAAGACAAGCAGTTAATGGGTCTATCAATTCACAAATAACAGTCTATGCCTATGGCGCACAAGTCGAAAGCGGAAGTGTCGCCACGTCCTACATACCGACATCAGGTTCCACCGCGCAACGAGCCGCTGACGACCTTGTGATTTCCGGCAGTGCCTTCACGAACTCCTTTAACAGCGGAGGAGACGGCACGTTTTACGCTGAGTTTATTACGCGCAGTATTACAGGCGCTCAAGTGTATGTTCTCGCGGGTCACAGCAGCGCCCAACGCTATATGTATAAAAACCCCCAAGACACGTATTTCGGAGCTTTTGACGGGGTAGCACCTTTCCTTATTTATGGAGACCCTCAAACAACACTTAACCGAGCTTCGATTTCTTACAACGCAACGCATAAAGAAGGCTCGTTAAATGGGTCCACGGTTAGCAACGTCACCTCCACAGGTGTCCTTCGGGATTCAACTAAATTAAATATCGGCCAAGACTATAATAGTAGCCAACAACTCAACGGCCACATCAAGCGTCTCATATACTGGCCATACCATAGTGATAGCCTGTAATTAATAATATATATTTCAAACAATGGCACTCAATCTATCCACACTGACTTCCAGCGCGACATCTGGTGACGTTCTAGCAGAAGCCCTGACGACCGCTGATTTCCTTGAGCCAGTTCCGGTTCTTCGCAACTTGGCTCGTGGTTCACAAAAGGGCGGCGATGCGAAACAAGATGTGGCCCTAAACCAGCCTAAAGCGTTGCCATTAGACGCCAATGGTAAAGGCTATTGTTATCTTCCGGTCACCACTGGGAACGCTCCTGCTGTTACCTTTCCGACTATCGGAGCCAGTGATGACTTCGTGTTGGAGATGGTGGCTTATGTGGTTAATAGTGATAACTTTCATATCGTATCAGGAGCTAATAGTGGCATACGGTTCAATGTTTATTTTAGTCATAGCACTCCGCACTTTTATGATGGTTTTTCGATCATACCTTTAACACAACTTTCTTCTGGATTATCAACACTTACTATTAAACGGTCTTCTGGATTACTAGAATTTAAACAAAACGGTGTTGTTAAAGCAAGTCAGCCAAACAATACTCGCATTTACGGAGGCTTCACCCATCTCTCGTTTAACGGCCAGTTTACGACCAGTGTTTCTACACTCAACGGATACATCCAGACCTGCACGTTATCTATCGGCGGCACTGAGGAACTTAAAATCGACTTCACGGCCACCAACGTCCGCCACGGTGACACCAAGTTCAAATGCGCGACTGGCCAAGTGGTAACAATCAACCAAGCCGGCAACGACCCAGCCACGGTTATCAAGAAGAGTGTCTTGCGGTTCGATGGTGTTAACGATGGGCTTCAAGGTCTCTTTGCTAATAACATAAACAGCGGCTATATGTTTGCAGCTTTCAGTGTGCTTGGAGATGGCGGTGACGATTATGGTCGCATATTTGGAGCTAACATAAATGGAGGCTTTGACTACCAAAACACCGGCTTCGCACTTCGCCGTTTAGTCTCAACGGAAACTTTGAACTTAAGGTATTCTGGCGGTTGGGGTGAAACTCATCAAAATCTTTTTGACGATGACCGTGGGGATTTGCTATTCGAATCTCGCCTTGCACCTAGCTCGCAAAAAAGTAAAGTCAACGATGCAGATGGAAACAATGGTGTGACCACACTTCCCGACACCGGTGTTGCTGCAACGGAATATTCTATTTCATCAGATTCTACTGGTGGTTCCAATCTCGCCATCGACCTAGAGTTCCTTGCGCTCTTCCCTGCGTCCATCACCGACGACCAAGCTGACTCAGTTCGTAATTATATTAATAATAGGAACAACGTCTTTAGTCTCATTGACTCACAAGGCTACTATTTCTTTGACCCGCAGATTTTCCCTATCGTTGACCCTGCTGATTTTGTTTCTTACTGGAACGGTAATATTGTTGGTTCAGATAATACACTTAACGCTTCTGTTAGCCAATCTACAGTCAACGACCAGCCGACACGGGATGGCTACAAGGTTACATTTAACGACAACGCTGACCACCTTGTGGTTGCAAGTCCACTGTCAGGAGGGCAAGCTGGCTGGCAAATCGTAGGGACGAGCCTCGGAACCTTTGCGTATCGCGTGAATGCCAATGCGGTCACTGAGTTGAATCTTTTGGGTAACTTAGGTAACGCATCGTATCGCAAAACTGGTGATTTGTATGGCATTATCCTTTTGCCAGAATCGGCAAGTTCTGCTGATATTGAAGCAGCAAAGAAACTGCTAATAGACAGGGGCGCGTTAGAGTCGTTCACTGGAAGCAACCTATATTCAGCTTGGTATCAGCGAGGCGATATTGTTGAGTTTAAAGCCGTTCCAATGCAAGAGGTGACGAATATTGGTTACGCATTTGCATCTAAAACAGCACTAGTGTCATTTCCAGCAATGAGTTTTCCTGCTCTGACTTATGCGGTAAATGCTTGGCAAGGTAACACAAGCATGAGTGATTTCGGGGCTATCCAAGCTCCACTATGCACTAACTTCACGTCAACATGGCAAGGCACTTCGGCCCTAACGTCATTCCCAAGCGGCGCAAAGCTCGGCACGGAGGCGACCAATGTGAACTTTAGTAGTGCATGGCGGTCTAGTGGACTCACTTCGTTTAGCACTCCGTTACCTACAGCAACTACAATACTCAGTGCTTGGAGAAGTTCATCAATTACAAGTTTTAGCGCAGACCTTCCATTAGCTATTGACGCTCGCGAAGCTTGGTTAGGAACCCCACTTACAAGTTTCAGCACACCGCTTCCATTAGTAACCAAAGCAGATTATTCATGGTTCGTCTGCTCATCAATTACAAATTTCAGCGCACCGCTGCCGGTAGTCGAAAGCGTCTTTCAAGCGTGGCTTAGCTGCACGTCACTTACCGATTTCTCAGCAGACGTATTTGCTAACTGGAATCCATCAAGCATAACAAGCGGAGTCTTTAACTTAGCATGGGACGGCTGTTCCGCATTATCCGCTCAATCGGTCGAGAACATTCTTGTCTCCATCGACGCATCTGGCAAATACGCAACGACTAACGGAGCATCTGGTGGTTCTGCTTTGGCTGACGCTGGTATTGATATTGATTATAATGTAGCCACTGGCTCACTCAGTGCCGCGACTAACTCCGCAGTAACATCACTCAAGGCCAAGGGCTGGAGCATCATTGTTAACAACGTAACACTTTAAGTATGACAGACGAAACTCATCGATTCTTTAGGTTCAGCAACGAGGCATCTTATGACACCTTGACAGACGCTGGTAACACCGCAAGGAACCTACCAGACGAACAAAGTGAACGCTGGCTTGCTCTTTGGGATAAGACTTTCTTAGACCCTGAGACCAACAGTGACCGCTTATATTGTGTGAAACGCAGTGGTATACTGGAATCAGACGACTTTGACCTAGATGGTATTGAGGAAATCAACCTTGAGACCTACCTTCAACGCTTGAGCTGGGAGCCGCCTATCGAAGAAGACCTTGAGCTTCTCGACGAACTTGAACTGATAGACTAATGGACGAACAACAAGAACCACTTACAGAAATCGAACAGTCACGAGCTGACACAGGGTTTCGTTATTACGTAGTGCAGCCCGACGAACTCTACACGGGACTTGTTGCAGCCGTAGACTCAGACCGTGGCTATCCGAACAAGCAAGGCACAACGATCACCGGACTTCCACCTGTTGAAAGCCTGGCTGAAGCCACCGACGGCAGTGGACGACTCATAGCCATCGACTGCTGGCGCTTTACATCCAACGACGACGCTATGCTAGAGGGGTCCGAGGGTGTCCAAGAGTTAACTCAGTTAGAGTTCTTGTCGATCAAGCCTGAGCCTGAGGAAATTATTTAATATTATATCTTTATGAAATTCACCACTGCCCAAGCGGTCTACACAAGCCTCGAAGGACACCGCTATCAATACCTAGATCGCGCACGGTCCTGCTCGAAGCTCACGTTACCCTACGTCATGCCCGACGAAGGCCACGGACCACACAGCAGACTAGACACACCTTTTCAGGGCGTTGGGGCTCGCGGAGTAAATAACCTCGCCTCTAAATTACTGTTAGCACTCCTTCCGCCTAACGCCCCGTTTTTCCGATTGAACATCGACAGTTACGCCCTGGCTAACGAAGGGGCACCTGAAGAGTTGATTTCTGAGATCGAAGAGACACTCCAGAAAGTCGAAGAGTCAGTCATGGATGAGATTAGTCGCGAGGCGTATCGCACAGCGATTCACTCAGCGCTTAAACACCTGATTATCACAGGGAATGTCATGCTGTATCTTCCTGACGAAGGGGGTATCCGGGTGTTCCACCTAGATCGCTTTGTCGTCGATAGAGACCCAATGGGCAACGTGACCCACATCGCTACCAAAGAGAACATCAGTTACGACGTGCTCGATGAAGACATCAAGGCCCAGATTGCAACTAACGGCGGACAGCCGACCGATGAGGTTCACTTGTATACTGCTGCTTGTCGCGATGGTGATGAATTTATTATATATCAAGACATTAACGGTGTCGCACTGGAGAACTCAGGGTCACGAGTTAACAAAGCGAAGAACCCGTTTATACCGCTGAGGTTCTCACGGATCGACGGTGAAAGCTATGGACGTGGATACGTCGAGGAATACTTAGGTGACCTACAGTCACTTGAGGGACTCTCTAAGGCGATCCTTGAGGGTTCTGCTGCGGCGGCTAAGGTTATGTTCTTGGTGAATCCTAATGGCACCACGCGTGCTCGGACACTCGCAGAAGCCCCGAGTGGCGCGATAGTCCAGGGTAACGCTGCGGACGTAACGACCTTACAGCTCAACAAGATCGCAGACTTCAGGACCGCTGAGTCGTCGATTAAGGTTATTGCTGACAGGCTCGGCGCTGCCTTCTTGTTAACCTCGAATGTCGTTAGGCAAGCTGAGCGTGTTACTGCAGAAGAGATCAGGATGTTATCCCAAGAGCTTGAGTCAGCGTTAGGTGGTTTATATTCATTATTATCAAACGAGATGCAGTTGCCATTTGTTAACAGACTGATGGACGTAATGAAGAGCAAGAAGAAGCTCCCTGCGTTACCTAAGGACATTGTTAACCCAGTGATCATCACCGGGGTCGAGGCGCTAGGACGAGGGAACGACTTACAGAAACTTGACTTGTTCTTGGCAGGCGCTGCTCAAGTCGTAGGCCCCCAGGCGATCGCTGAGTTCGTCAATGTGAGCCAGTATTTCCAGAGACGCGCTACGGCACTAGGCATCAAGACTGCAGGACTCGTGAAAGACGATGAGCAGATCCAAGCTGAGAAACAGCAGGCCCAACAGATGGCCATGATGCAGCAAGTAGCCCCACAAGGCGTCAAGGCACTCGGCGACCAAGCTTTAGAACAACAAAGGCAACAAGGAGTAGAAGAACCCACTGAATAAAAATGGCAGAACTACAAACGAGCGAGACCGTTGAACCGTCCGTTCAAGAACAAGCAGCTGTTGACTCTACGGACTCAATGGCACAGGCCTGGGATGATAACCAGGAACAACTAGCGCAACAGCTAGGACAACAAGAAGACACACCGCAACCTGACCGCCCTGAGTGGTTACCTGAGAAGTTTTCGAGTGCCGAGGACATGGCGACTGCCTACCAGGAACTAGAGAGCAAGCTTGGGAACCCTGAGGCTACACCAGAGCCTGAGGGTGAACAACCTGAGTCTGTTAGTGCTATCAACGCGGCCACTGATGAGTTCATGGAGTCCGGTAAGTTAAGCGATGAGACCTTTGAGTCCTTAGAGAAATCTGGGTTACCAAAGCAACTTGTTGAGTCTTACATTGCAGGACAACAGGCAATCGCTGACACCCAGGCTAACGAAGTCTTTGGGGCTGTCGGTGGTCAAGAAGGTTACCAAGCGATGGCTGAATGGGCCACAGAGAACCTAGACGAAGGTTCGCTTGATGCGTTTAACCAGATCGTAGAGACTGGGACTGTTGAGCAAGCTAAGGTGGCAGCACAAGGCTTGTATTCACAGTATCGTTCGGCCAGCGGAGGCGCCCCTCAGTTAGTCCAAGGGCAAACCAACGGCCAAGCTATTACTCCCTTTTCGTCTTCGGCTATGGTCTCGCAGGCTATGAGTGACCCGCGCTACAAGCAGGACCCAAGTTACCAAGCTGAAGTTCACCGCAGACTCTCTGTGTCTGACATCCTATAATAATTAATAATAATAACCCCATGAACCTAATCAACTACATCGTAGACAACAAAGACACCCTCATCAGCACACTTACGGCTATCGTTGCGGCAGCATCTGCGATCGCAGCGTTAACACCGACGCCTGTTGACGACGGTTGGGCAGCGAAACTCTACAAGGTCGTTGATTGGCTCGCTCTTAACGTAGGGAAAGCCAAAGACAAATGATTGGGTCTATCGTTAGATTACTTATAGCCTTCCCGTCACTGGGGAGGCTTTTTCTTTCTATAAGAG
>Ga0181422_1000403_pt1 | contig 14018 bp, 14 predicted proteins | sample 45SPOviralmetaG_FD_130147 | JGI IMG/M metagenome (GOLD analysis project Ga0181422, IMG submission 130147) | Marine viral communities from the oligotrophic San Pedro Time Series (SPOT) site, San Pedro Channel, CA, USA - 45 SPOT_SRF_2013-07-18 | ecosystem: Environmental > Aquatic > Marine > Strait...
GGCTTCTTGTTCCGTTCGTTCCTCCCAAGCGATGAGCAGGATGTTCCCATTTGGCATGGGTTCAATATCATGGTGTGAAATGTACAAAGCATCGTCATATCTCCATGACCATTCCAATGTCCCATTCCATGCAATCCGTTCGATTTTCCCGCTGGTGCCTCCCCCCGAAAAATTGCCAACCGAATTGTCTTGATTGTTCGCCGTCCGGAGCAAATCCCCGTTCGGAAGAAGGTAGGCTGAGAGTCCTGGTCGATGCTCTCCGGGGGATGTCCAATTGTGGACATGACGTCCTTCATGGTCGATCAGATAGGTGGTATTGGATGGGATGGGCGAGATCAATGTGTACGCCGAAGTCGCTCGTTCATCGCAATAGACGAGCCCCATGGTCCAATTGGTTCGGTCGGCATTGCAAGACGGACGTTGCTTGGTTTCCTGTTCCGTTTCTTCTGCTGATAGAAGGGGTGCGTACCCAAGCAGAAGAAGGGTTACCAAAGCGACCGCAAGGGGCATCAAACGGGAGCGGTGCATGCTCAATTCCCCTCTAGGAGTTCTCGGGCCTCAATGAATGTATTACGGAGTTGTTCTTCTTCGGTTAGGCCCGAATACACCTCAAATTTGGCCTGACCCTTGACGGTTCCTGCGGCTGAACCGATGGCCAATTTTGGTTTCCCTTCAACCACCGAATCAATGGTCAGACGAAAGTGAAGAACATGGTGTTCGTCCATGCGTAGCACCATTTCTTTCTGGAGCAATTCAAGATTGGCTTGGCCTAATTTTGTGAATGACTGCAAGGCTTTCCTCTTGTTTGCGGTTGAAGCTGATATGAGTGTGAGTTCCGGTCCGTGATAGGAGGTGCTGCGGTCCAATTCCACGGCCTCTTCATCGCCAATCAGCCACGACATTGCCTCAGCGAGAACGTCAGCATTCGACAGGGCGCTGGCTGTCGCCCTCCATGTGATGTGATGTAGGCCCACATCTTTCCGTGGAGCATGGAGGTCATGAGGTTGCCGAATCGTCGTTCGTGATGGCATTCGTGAGATGAGGCCTATTCAAATAGGGGAGGTGAGTCGGGGAATTGCAAGAGGGGTAGCCCCCTCAAGACACACCGAGTTGATCGACATGGCAAAGAAAATCACCGCAAAGGCACGCGCAGCGGCGCGCAAACAACGTGACAAGTGGAAGACAAAGCGATGGTACACCATTCGTGCACCTCGTCATCCATGGGATTTCAAGCCAATTGGCGAAACAATCGGTGAGTCCGATGAACACATCATTGGCCGTGTCTATGAAATGACGCAGCAAGAGTTTGATGGAAACTTCTCAAAGATGCACGTTGTCATGCGATTCCGAGTGACAGAATGTGTGGGTCAAGATGCCATTACCACGTTTATTGGTCATCATCACCAGACCGACCACACCCGACGTCAAATTCGTCGCTACCGTGGAAAGGTCGACGATGTGGTTGATGTGGTCACCACCGACGGGTACCTCGTTCGTATGAAACCGTTGATCATTACTCAACAACGCGTCCAGACTTCGGTCAAGCAAGACATGCGTAGCCGAACCCGCGACATCATCATCGCCTTCACGGCGAAGAACACCTATGCTGGTGTGCAACACGCTCTGCTCGATGGAAAACTTGAGGAAGAAATCGAAAAGGGTGTCAAACCCATCTATCCGGTTCGCTCTGTCGCCATCCGCAAGAGCCAACTCTTGCAAGAAGGTGTGGTTGTTTCCGACGGCCCAACCCTCGATGAGATTCACGCTGAAGAAGAGCGCCAAGCTGCGGAGATGAAGGCCAAGAAGGCCGCCGCCCTTGCCGCTGCCATGGCTGAAGAAGAAGCAGAAATGTCCGATGATGAGGCTGACTCAAAAGCAGACGGCGACCAAGGTGCGCCCGCACAGGAAGAGGAATCCGTTGAAGCAGCGCCTGAAACGGCCCCTGCTGAAGAAGCTCCTGCTGAAGAGGCACCTGCCAAAGCAGCTACCAATGACGCCGATTACGCCAGCATGACCGTTGCAGAACTCAAGGAGTTACTCAAGGCCGCTGGAAAACCCGTCTCTGGCAAGAAAGCCGACCTTGTCGCTCGTCTCAGCGAGTGAAGTCCTCAGTACCATCGATTTGATGGCCTTTGGCCCTTAGGGGTCATCATGCAGCGGCTTCAGGTGGTCCTCCTTTTGGTTGCGTTCATGACGCTGCCAGGTTGTACCACCCTGTCCAACGAGGCGACGGAAACAGTGCAGGTTCAGGACCTTGATGATGGGATGATTTGCAACGGATGGGACGTCTTGTGTTCCCGAACCTATGACAACGTGACCTTTCCAGAAACACACAATGCCTTTGCAACCCATGAGGATGGAATTTTTTATCCCGCAAGCAACCATCAGTCCGGCCTTGATGCTCAATGGGATGCAGGCATGAGGGCGTTCATGCTCGACACGCATTATGCCGATCCTTCCAATCCAACCTCGGAGGGTGTTCGCTTTTGCCATGGAAACAGCGGAGGGGCCATCAACCCCTGCAGTTATGGCAATGTGGATGCTCGAGCGTGGCTTACTGCGTTGCAGTTGCACATGGAGAGCGCACCGACTGATGTGGTGACACTTCTCATTGAGAACTATGTCGAACCCATCCATCTTCACGAGGTCTTGAACGACTCTGGACTTATAGAGCATGTTTTCGTTCATGCCATGGATGAACCTTGGCCAACGCTCAGAGAAATGATTCAAAATGGAGAGCGGATGGTTGTTTTTTGGGAACAATCTGCTGATGAAGCGTTTCCATGGTTCCATGATTTCCTAACCCATAGCTGGACCACGAATTATGCTGAAGAAAGCAAGGAAGAGATGGATTGCACTTCACACCGAGGGGACGAAAATCAAGTTGTGTTCCACATGAACAATTGGCTCAGCGGTCCACTTGGGCTTTCAAGTCCAACCAATGCTGATGACACCAACGATCCTGAATTCTTGGTCAACCGAGGCATTGAATGCTGGGAGATGCATGGGAAACGGCCCACCTTCGTTGCTGTTGACTGGTGGGAGGATGGCGATGTTGTCGCTGCTGCCCGAGCCATCAATGAATTGGTTTTCAACACGGAAGATTCTGAATCGCCGTAGACTTCACAAGTCATTACCGGGTGCATCGGACATGCGACTCGGCGTTATTGGGGGAACTGGCCTCATCAATATGGACCTCACCAAGCGAATCGCCGATGTTGGCGGCGAAGTGCTTCGTACCGATGATGTCCATGTTGACACACCCTTTGGTAGCGTGCCATTGCGCTGCTTCTCCCTGGAGATTCAAGGGCAGTCTCACGAACTGATTTTTCTTCAGCGCCATCATAGCAGCAGTGGTCATGGATGTCCACCCCACATGATTAATCACAAAGCCAACATGACCGCTATTTCACAATCCAACGTTGATGCCATACTCTCGGTGTGTTCGGTTGGAGCCATTGCTTCCACTTTTGCACCAGGCAAGGTCGGCGTCGCAGAACAATACATTGATTTCACTGGGGTGGCAACAACCTTCCACGACGATGAATCCACGTTCACCTCTGCCACCGTTCCCTTTGATGAGGAAATGAATTCAATCCTTGAGGCGGTTCTTCGTGATGTGCAGGACTTCGATGACCATGAAACCATGGGCTACACCTATTGGTTGACCCAAGGGCCTCAATTTGAAACGGTAGCTGAGGTGGACGCCATCGAGCGCCTTGGCGGAGACATGGTGGGCATGACCATGCCCAGGGAAGCAAAACTGGCCCGGGAACTCAGCATGGCATATGCAGCGGTTTGCATTTCCTCAAACTGGGCGGCTGGTCGAGACCCGGCAGATGCCGGAAAGGCGCTCAACCACGAGGAAGTCTCTGCTCAGGCCAACGATCGACTTGAACCCGTTTGGGCCTGCATCTTTGGTATGCTTCGCTAAGCCAACCATCAAGGGCTGCTCTGTTGAGTACCAACCATGGAAGGATTCTCGGTTGAAGATTGGATGGCGCATGAGGCATCAAGCGAATGGGACATCATGATGAAAAAGGTCGCTGCATTTCACCACAAACACGACTTTGCCGGTCAAAACGGCCATGACATGGGCTACAGGCTCGCTTTGACAATCGAAGAACTCGGCGAATTGGCTGCGGCCATCACCAAAGGCAAACCGATTGAAGAATGCGTCGAGGAGATGGCCGATGTTTTGATTCTCTTGATGGGCCACAGCCTCGCTATGGAAGTCGATTTGAAAGCCGCCTTTGAGAAAAAATACGCTCGAATCATGAAGCGAGAAGCCCTCCAAGGTCGCCTTGGGGTCCGTGTCACTGAGTACCGTCCCGAGTGATCAAACGATCCAGTGCTGGAAGGTCATCGGGAAATCATCCCGTTCTCCAGCGGGGACATGACGCTCCGTCAGCAAGTAATACCCCTCAGCCTCTAGTTCAGGCGCAAACGTGTCGGCATCTTCGACCGCCGTGTGGATGATTGTACGGTGAACTTCCTTGGCATGGGGCAAGAACAGTGCGTAGATTTCCCCCCCACCGATGACCATCACTTCCTCTTCTTCAGCGAGTGCCATTACTTCTTCGTAAGGCATGACCTCAACCTCATCTTCAATCCCCTGTCGAGTCATGACAATGTTTCTTCGCTTTGGTAGCGCCCTGCCTAAGCTATCCCATGTCTTTCGGCCCATGACCACGGTTTTGTTAAGCGTCGTTCGCTTGAAGTGTTGAAGGTCGGAAGATTGGCGCCAAGGCAAGTCTCCATCCTTCCCAATCGCTCCATTTTCATCGCATGCAAAAATCATGGACAGCATACAAAGGCCTCAGACGGAGATGGGTGCTTTGATGTGCGGGTGATGTTCATAACCCTCGATTTCAATGTCTTCGTAGGTAAAACCGTCGATGTCGGTGATGTTCGGATTCAATTTTAACGTGGGAAGTGCAAGTGGTTTCCTTGATACTTGAAGCTGGGCTTGTTCCAGGTGATTGTTGTACAAATGGGCATCACCAAGTGTATGAACAAAGACACCCGCTTCGAGATCGCAGACTTGAGCCATCATGTGTGTCAAGAGTGCATACGAGGCAATGTTGAACGGGACGCCAAGAAAAACATCGGCGCTGCGTTGGTAGAGTTGGCAGTTTAGTTTTCCGTTGGCTACATGAAACTGGAAGAAGGCATGGCATGGCATCAGCGCCATCTCATCAAGCTCGCCAACGTTCCATGCAGAAACAATGATCCGGCGACTATTTGGATTGGTTTTGATGGCGTCAATGGCTTGCTGGACCTGGTCAATGATTCGGCCATCTTTTGCTTCCCATTTCCTCCATTGCTTCCCGTACACGGGGCCAAGGTCTCCGTTTTCATCGGCCCATTCGTTCCAAATCCGCACGCCGTTTTCTTGGAGGTAGCCTACGTTGGTGTCTCCCTTCAAAAACCAAAGCAACTCGTGAACGATGGAAGGAAGGTGGAGTTTTTTGGTGGTGACCATTGGGAAACCTTTGGCCAGATCAAATCTCATCTGGTAGCCAAACACAGATTTGGTACCTGTACCAGTTCGGTCGCCCTTGTCGGCTCCGTGGTCGAGGATGTGCCGCATCAAGTCAAGATATGCTTCCAAGTTTCCACCCAACAGAAGACAGCAGAGGAAGCACTTAGGCGTTGTTCACGCAATTAATCCTAAATCTGGAAGAAAGAGGAGGTCAGCTGGTGTGCTTGGATTGAAGGCATAGGCCTCAATATCGCTCTGAGTGATGCCTTCGTAGAGGGGTTGAATGTAGCGCTTTACCACTTCAATCTCCATGCCTTTGCAGGTGTAGCACCGGCGCGCAAAACTGCATAGCATATCGATGGCAGCGTGAGGGATGCCCAACTGGATGGCCTTGCGAATGTCTGAGATCTCCTCAATGTCCTCTCGTGATAACTCAATTAAGCCCAACTTGAGGCGTCGGCCCATACGTTCTCGATAGGCCGCTTCAGCGAATTCTCTGAGCGTGTGGGGGGTTGTCTGCTTGGGCCAATTTGATTCGCCCAACAAAACCAGCGACACGATAGCGTCGGCCATGGCACATCCAGGGTGGCTCCCTGTCAAGGCAATGCAGAGGCGTTCAACGGAACCGACCGTTCGGCTCCGTCCTCGGTAGAGGTGGACTTCGAGGTGGGGGTCATTCTGTGTCAAAAACGATGAGATGGTTTTCATGACATCGATTCGAATTTCCATACCCTCTATCGAACTCACCAAATGCGTGTTTCCAGTTATATTGCAAATCATCGTTGTCCAAGTCTCAACCTCTTGCATGATGGTTTCAAGAAGGCCAAGTCCGCGCACCTCAGCGTTGATACGATCCTCACTCGCCGAAACCAAAGGTTCGCTAAGGCCAAGAACTCCAAACGGCGTAAGGACCAACGACACATGAACCTTAGTCCGTGAGTCTATATTTAGGTTCAAGGAGCGCCCAGGGCCACCATGGACGCCATGAGTTGGTCAGTGAATTTCCTAAACAAACGTGAAAGTTCGGCTCGAATTTCATGATCGTCTGATTGAGCCAACTCGTTGAGGCTAGCGGGGGTCATGGCTCCGCCAGAGGTTGAACCAAGCCAGTCAAACCAGGTGACACCCTCGCCGGTGTTGACGGAAAATTGGCGATAAAGTCGAGGCCATTTGTCATGTTGTGGGCGCATGATGTTACGGGTTCCAACCAAGGCCACCGGAACCACCACGGCGTGAGGGTAAGCGGCCGCCAAGCGAGCCACGCCTGTTTTTCCCGGGAGTATGAAAGGCTGTTCCTGCCGCTTTGAGCGTGTACCCTCCGGAAAAATACCGAGGGCTTTGCCGTTGTCAAGGATGCTGGCGGCGCTGGCTAGTGCATCGCTTCCACCCGCTTCTCGGTGGGTCTCAATCTGACCTGTGGCTCGCATTAAGAAACTGGTGAGTGGATTGCTGAAATGGCCGTCTTTGGCCAAGTAATGCGTGGTTCTACGGGCGGCCGCAATCACAGCGATGGGGTCAATGTGAGAGAGGTGGTTGGCCGCAAGTATGGTGGCCCCTGAACGGGGAATCCGGTTGGCACCCGTGATTTTCCACCGGAGAAGTGGCCTTAGAAGCGGTGAGAGAAACATCCGCAAACCTGTGTAAACAGGCGTTGATGGAAGCGGGTGCATGCTGGGCTCAATGGCCCAATGGGTGCGTAAAGCTCCCCACGCCTCTTCAATGGCTTTTGCTTCGCTCATGTAGGGTCTTCGTGAGACCACCGTTTTGATGTTTTTTCCATTGCTTGCCTTCAAGCACCAATTTTGTTGCAACGCAAAGTGCCCCAAGGACAACGGTGAAAGGTCAGCGAGAGGAGGGCGTTGCATGGCCACCAGCGGCAGAGGTGTACTTTCTGTATTCCTTTGCGCCCTTATCGCTTCCGTGGTGTTCCACCCCGTGGCTCTAGCCGAATCTGCATGGGAGGAAGATGGATGGCTGAGGACGTCCTTTGGTCAAGAAAGATTGGATTCAGGAGATGAATTCGGTTGCTATGGTGTTCCGGGGCTTTCATGGGTCAACGACCCAGGAGCGGTCGCTCAGTCGTGCAAAACCTACATCGAAGACCGCATCAACGCCAGCCGTTGGGGTGTGTCTCCGCTTTCCATCTATACGCCGGATACCCTTACAATGGCCGACCATACCAAAGTCGCCTCGCAAGGGTTTGCCGTCCATGGAGATATGACCGATTTGGAATACACAGCGTGGCACAACGCCACAGACCAACCTGCCGACCTTTGGGATTGGTACAACCTTGGGCGAAGGGGAGGAAGTTTGGAAAAGGGTATGGCCTCACTTGAAGACATTCAGTCTGAAGTTGAGGAGGGTGGTCTGGTCAACTTGTATTGGATCGGACGAGTCAATGACGCCACAGTGAGGCACGACCGTGATGTCCTCTCGTACCTTGATGAGGCCCCCGGCATTTGGCTCACAACATGGGGGGAGGCTTGGTCATCTTGGTCAGCCCAACGATGCTACGAGTACACTCGGGAGGTTTCTCAACAGGAAAATCAAACCATCCTTACCTTCGAATCACTTCAGACAGAAGCCTGCCGGGCGGTCTCGAATGATTTGCCATGGAACATTCCGTTGACTTGGATTATTGATGTTGAAGACGTTGAAGTGACGGATGTTTCAACGACCAACACCACCAACAAACTTCTTTCTATAGAAGGCGAGAAGGTATCACAAGAAGGCTGGTGGCAACAACAAGACGGTACGCTTGTTCTTTCAATCGTGAACGGTCATGCGGTCAACATCACCATCAACGGCTCCGATGTCGAGCACGATGTACTGGCCCAAGCCGAATTCTTCAACAACCATTCCGCCGCAGTGACCGTGGCGGGCCATGAGACCACGGATTTATTCAAATGGGCCAAGCGTTTTGTTGATGATACGGAGGTTCGCTTCACATGGCTTGTTCAACCTCGAACTGCAGAAGGCATTGATGCTTGGATTCCCTACGCAGTGGTGGGTGTGGGTGTGCTCACCGTGTTCTTGATGTTGGGTGTGCTCGGAAGGGAAGGCCTTGGACCATGGGCATCATTGGCGAACAAGAATCCGGTACGAAATCCGCCTTACCCTGGACTGAACGAGCGAAGCCTTGATGCCGATGAGGAAGCCTAATCCGATTAGAGGGAGCAAAGATGGCCCAGGACGATCTTGTCATTGACCCCTGGGGAAGCGCTCAGTCCACCGATTACGACCGGATGATTGAGCAATTTGGCTTGACTTCCATGGAAGGCGTCTCCCTTGCGAACCCTTCCAAGCTCCACCGGAGAGGAATCGTGTTTGCTCATCGAGACGTTGATCAAGTTCTCGAAGCTCAACGAACCGGCGGCCCATTTGGGGTCTTGACCGGTTTGATGCCCAGTGGACAAATGCACCTCGGACATTCCATGGTGGTGGAACAAGTCAAATGGTTCCAGCAACAAGGAGGAGACGTTACCATTGCCGTAGCTGATTTGGAGAGCCAGGCAACCCGAGGAGTTTCCCTTGCCAAGGGTCGTTCAATCGCCCTCCAAGAATACATCGCTCACTACGCCGCCCTTGGATTGGACCCTGAGAAAACCAGTGTCTATTTTCAATCCACTCGCCCAATTGTTCAAAGGCTCGGTTTCCAACTTGGAAAGCGGACAAATTTGAATGAATTTGAAGCCATTTATGGGTTCGGTGGAGATACCAATCTAGCTCACGTGCAAGCCCCCCTCGTACAAGTAGGTGATATCTTGCATCCTCAGATGGATGAACACGGCGGGCTGCGTCCAATCGTCGTCCCAGTGGGTGTAGACCAAGATCCCCATCTTCGATTAACTCGTGGCCTCGCCTCCAAGACCAACTGGTTCAACCTTCGAGATTCATCATCAAAAGGTCTCATCGTCAGTCTCTCTGTCCACGACGAAAACGCCGAAGTCTTTGGTCAACTTCCAAACGGACGAATTGACAAAGGGAAGGTAGCCGCTGTCTTTGAGAAAGTGGTGGCTGCCGTTGCTTCCCTGGGTTTCTCTGACATCATGTCAAATCCTAAACAAGGGAATGTGCACATTCCTTCCGCTACTCAGCGGGATAAACACGGTCTGCGCTTGGCTTTGCTTCGACTCGAACGACAACTTGGGGGTCTGGGCTTGATGGCTCCATCATCGACATACCACCACTTTGCCGTCGGCATGACGGGGGATAAAATGAGCAGCAGCCAGCCGAAAACCACTCTGTTTCTGAGGGACGACCTTGCGACGGTTGAAAAGAAAATCAAACGTGCTTTCTCCGGTGGCCAACCCACCGTGGAAGAACATCGTCGCCTCGGCGGAAACCCAGACATTGATGTCGCCTATCAGTACATGATGTATTTCTTTGAAGAGGACGATGCCTACTTGGGTGAATTGAACGCTTCCTTCCGGTCCGGTCAGTTGTTAGCAGGTGAGATGAAGCAACTGTGCATTGAACGGGCCACTGCTTGGATGGGAGAACTTCATGAAATGCGGGACCAAACAGCCCACTTGGTTGATGACTTCCTCGCAGAGGATTCACGCTGATGATTCAGCATCATCGGTTGAAAACACCGCCGGGTCCGGGCCAACAGGTAACGATTCAAGTTCCTCTCCAGTTAAATCACGTTCTTCGGCATCCGGGTGCAGAATCATCGAATGACCGTGCGGGTCGAGCAACAGCAAGGTGATGGGTTCAGCATCCGGTCCGCCCAACTCTGCCAACGTCAATGTCATGTTCTGCAGCGTACCCATTTGCGCCATGAGTTCATCTCGTTGGTCAGACTCGACCTCCAAGAATTGGTTGGTAAGGTCCCGTTCGACCATCGCAATGATGTCTTTGAAGCGATGAAGCACCCCCTCAACATTGGAGACATAACCCGTTGAACTCGTTCCGGGGTTGACTTCGAGGTCCAGCTCAGGAATGGATACGGTGCACGATGATGAGCGCACCACGCGGGCGCGAAGTTTTTCCTCATCATCGATTTTTAGTGACCAACCACCCGCCTTTTTTCCTTCGGCTGGTATAAAGTCGGTTTGGCGCCAACCGCAATCATGGCAAAGGACAGTAACCTGAGTGTGTTCGCCGAAGTACGGGATTTCATCGACGTGAGCGATCATCTTGACATTGCCAGTCGACGAACAAATCGGGCATGGGAGATCAATCTCTTGTTCGTTCATTCGTACACATCCGTAAGGTCATCAGGGCCAACAGCAAAACCTTCCATTTCGGTCCCTTTGATGCCCCTGCATCCTTGCGGGAGAAGCAAGAGCCGCGTGTCAGTGATCCGAATAATCTGTCCTTGGGCATCCCCCTCAATAAACTCGTAAAGCATGCTCAAGGCTTGATTGAACTCGGTTGTGCGTTTCATCATGCGCCGCATTTCAACCACACAACCATGGCCTTCTGAAACCCAATCCATCAACGCTCCGCAACCAGTGAGGTCCAGCAAGGTCGAATTGTGAAGAACCATTTCTCCTTCGTAAAGGGGAACCGGTGCATTGGGGTAAAGTTGGTTCAAATTGTGGTAGGTGACTTCGGCTTGAGGCATCCGAGGAGCGACCGTTGTGCTTGAACTTGGCATCGAAAAGCTGCGAGGTCCTGTTGAACCAGTGGTTGGAAGTGTCGTCGCCCGGCTTTCCTCGTTCAATTTTGCCTCTGCAGCCTCGAGCAGGTCCAAATCCGGCATGGAGGGAACGGGGCGCTCTGCGGGCGCCTCTGTGCCTTCGGCTGGCTGAGCGAAAGCATCGAGCGAAGACTGCGCTTCGTCTTTCTCTTTCCTCCTTCTTCGCCGCACATGGAGCCCTTAATGCCGAGGCTTCTTCAACACTCCCCCGTTTCTGAGGTGGTTCACTTGGTTCTCTCAGTCAATGTTCTATCCCGGTATCTTTCATGGCCTCAATGCCCAAGGTTCAAGAAGTGTCGGTGGAGTGAGGAATTCATGTCAGAGAACCAGACCGTCATGAAGACAGGGACCAGCACCGTCGGTATTACCTTCAAAGGAGGCGTTGTTGTTGGAGCAGACCACCGGGCAACCATGGGTCATTTCATTGCCAATAAGAGCGTCCAAAAGTTGTTCAAAATTGGCGATAATCTTGCCCTCACAACGGCTGGATTGGTCGGACACGCTCAATCCCTCTCCCGCACCCTTACGGCTGAGGTGGCGTTGTTTGAACTTCGTCGTCAACAATCAATGACCGTGAAAGGGGCGGCAACCCTCACGGCAAACATCCTCTCCGGTCGCCCGCACTGGGTTCAACTGCTGATCGTAGGTGTCGACGACGCCGGCGGCCACGTCTACTCCATTGACTCCGCAGGTGGTTCAATTCCCGATGTGTATTGCGCAACCGGATCCGGATCTCCTTACATGTACGGTGTCCTTGAAGATGGCTTCAAAGAAAACATGAGCCAAGCGGAGGCCTTAAAATTGGCAGCGAGAGCCCTCTATGCATCGGGACAACGTGACGCGGCCTCCGGCAACGGTATGGATTTGGCCGTCATCACACCGGCTTCCGGCTACCAACAAGTCTCTCAAGACGACATTGCAAAACTCCTCAAGTGAGTTTCCTTCTCCCGCGGCACTGCCGCTATGCGCCCTTTGGGTGTGCTGTGGTCAACCTTGACTGCGGGAGGCTGCGGTGAACATCATGCGAATGACCTATAGAGAGTTGAAAGACGAAATTGCCAAGATCATCCCTCGTAACATCGAGTACGAAGTGGATCTGGAAGCTGGAAACATCGCCATCATCACGAAGAACATGAAGCCCTTCACTGGGCAGGACGGCCTGATTGGGAAGATCGCCCGTCGTGTCAAGCGCAAAATTGTCCTTAGAACGCCCATTGATTCCATGATGGACATCGACAAAGCGACCGATGTTATCCATGAAATCATTCCAAAAGATGCCGACATCACTGAGATGTATTTTGATGCATGCTACCGGGAGGTCACCATCCAATGCCGCCAACCTGGAACGGCCATCGGCCGTCGAGGCGATAACAGCAACGCCATTCGAGACAAAACGGGTTGGGCTGTCAAGGTTGAACGAACCCCTCCACTCTTTTCAAAAACGGTCCATGACATACGAATGTACCGACAAAGCCACGGAGAAGAACGCCGTAAATTGCTGAAGGATTTCGGGCTCAATATTCATCGCCCCACTCGCCCGGGTGGGACCTGGGCTCGAGTCACTGCGCTTGGTTCCTACCGAGAAGTTGGACGTGCATGCCATTACGTCACGACCAACGAATCCCGAATCATGATCGACGTCGGTGTCAACATTGCCTCCGATACAGACCCAATGCCGTTCTTCAACGCACCTGAAGCTCTTCCGCTGGACAAATTGGATGCTGTGGTGCTGACCCACTCCCACCTTGACCATGCTGGGATGCTGCCTGTTCTGTTCAAATACGGTTACAGAGGCCCTGTCTACTGCACACCTCCAACTCGTGATTTGATGTTGCTTTTGCAAACCGACTACCTCAAAGTAGGTGGAGCAGAAGGCAAGCGAACACCCTATGACATGGAAGACATTCGCATGTGCATGAAGCACGTTGTTGACGTTGACTGGGAATCGACCACTGACATCGCTCCTGATGTGAAAATGACCTTCTCAAATGCTGGTCATATTCTCGGCTCATCAGCTGTCCACCTCAACATCGCCGATGGCAAGCACAACATCGTGTTCAGTGGTGACCAGAAGTACGAGAAGTCCTGGCTCTTTGATGCGGCGAACACCCGTTTCCCACGCGTCGAGACCCTGGTCATTGAATCCACCTACGGTGCTTCGGGAGATTACCAACCCTCTCGACAGGAGGCCAACCAAGAACTGCAAGACATCGTCTCTCGTACATTGAGTCGAGGTGGTAAGATGATTTGCCCAGTGTTTGCAGTCGGTCGTAGCCAGGAAGTCATGATTGCCATCGACGAACTGTTCCGTTCTGGAACCGTCAAGCCCGTACCGGTCTGGCTCGATGGAATGATTCAGGAAGCAACTGCGATTCACGCATCTCACCCGAATTACCTCACCAAAGCTCTCAGTAAATCTCTGTTGAAAGACGACGGTGAGAACCCATTCACCAGCGAATGGTTCCGCCCTGTCAAAGGCAGGGAACTTCGGGAAAGCATCGTGATGGACGGTTCTCCGTGCATCGTTCTGGCCACATCAGGTATGCTGAACGGAGGACCTGTTATGGAGTACTTCAAGAACTGGGCACACGAAGAACGCAATTCATTGTGTTTTGTTGGGTACCAGGCTGAAGGGACACTCGGTCGGCGCCTGCAAAAAGGGTTTGGAGAAGTTCCTATGCTGATCAACGGAAAAACCGAGATTGTCAAAATTGGCTGTGAAATGGTCACCATTGACGGATTTTCCGGTCACTCAGACCGACGGCAGTTGCTTGATTTCGTTGACCGCATCAATCCACCGCCCAAGAACATCATTTGCCATCACGGTGATTATCAGAAGTGCAACGAACTTGGCTTGACGCTACGTGAGCGCTACAACTGCCTCAC